>OGMU01000049.1_pt1 | contig 75819 bp, 70 predicted proteins | sample 1573331 | NCBI WGS metagenome assembly OGMU01 (sample SAMEA2581990, study PRJEB24529) | metagenome | biome: Human gut stool | place: China | collected 2011
CTGTGAAAAGGCAAAAAATAAAAAGGGGTGCGTCACAGACTTATGACACACCCTCTTATTTTTTATAACTACAAGTCGTCGTTTTCATCGTCTATAAACGATAAAAAGTTGTTGTTTTTGTCGTCTATAAACGATAAAATGCGTATTTGGATTACTGATGACATGCAAAAAGGCTGAACTTCGGGTGAGGAAGTTCAGCCTTTTGCTTATTTGTGATTTTGGGAAAAGCGAAGACGGCTTTTACTTGAATGCACCAGCATCAGCATCGTAGTTGTTGATGTTCTTCCGGATATTCTTCTTCTTTCCGGAGAAGAAGTTGTAGCTGACACCCAGCATCAGCATGCGGCGATTATCCTTGATGATGTGCTGTTCCGTCTGGTTCATAATCGGATTGTCGAACGACTGGCTCTCGTACTTGGCAGGAGCAAACATCCACATGCCATAGAGCGAGAAACGCCAGGCTCCCTTCTGATAAAAAGCAGAGAATTCACTCTTAGGCTCATCCGCCTTGCGATAGTCCAAGACAGCCATCTTCGAAGGAATATTTCCCTGGTAAGATGCTCCCCAGTTTCCCTTCCGGAAGTTGATGCCATATTTGAAAGGACTCCACCAGTAGCAATGGCGACCATAGAAATTGCTGATTACCTCCCGTTCAAAACCTCCACCCACCATCAGTTTCAAAACCTCGTTCTTGAACGGCTTGAACTGAAGATAATAGCCTGTGCCATAACGCCAATAGAAACTGCCGTTTTCATAGGTAGAAACTATGCTGCGCTTGTCGTTCACCGTGGTCCAATAATAATAAGGTGTAATTACCTTGTCATTATAGATTCCATAAAGTGCTACTTGCAGGTAGAGCATCGCATCATTATAGGTGTATCTGAATATCGGTCCCCATTCCATCGTAGCCTTTACATTCGGGTTGCCCTGTTTCATCAGTCCGGGGATGACAATCGTCATGTTCTCGCTCAATGTTGAGATGGCGGGATAATTGGTGCCGCTGGACGATAGCAGCTGCAACGAACCGTTCTTCAGCTTATAAGAGAAATACAGCAACGGAAGAATATAGTTGTTGTTATAGGTGAGATCCTGATAGCTCTGGGTTCTCCACGTGCTCTTTACGCCTATACGATAGGTAAACTTGCCGATATGGTTCTGGTATTGGGCATAAACCGTATTGATTTTGATGCATGAAGAATACTTGGATGGCTCATAGCCGGAAAGGATATTGCGCACATTATAGTCGCTCCACTTATTCCAGGTATAAACTCCTGCCGACAGCTCTCCCTGCTCCCATTCTTTGGTATAATCAGCTTCTCCTATCAGGGAATAGATGTGGCTCCTGGAGTGCATGTCGTCATCGGTCAAGATGCTATCCTTGTCGGAAGTCCATTGCCGGTTGAGCATTTGCTGCCTGGTGTTGAAGTAAGAGCCGAGCAAGTCCACATCGAGTGTCTGCTTATGGGAAAACTGCTTGCTGAGATAGAGATCTACTGCTGGCTTCACGTAATCTACAATATCCTTCGTGTTTCCGAATCCATCCTGCCAAGCCTCGTTTCCTTGCGTTGCAACCTCGCTATTTCCCCGGTTGAACTTATGTGACAATTCTGGCGAAAAGGTGACCTGGAAGGTTACGTCATCTGGCTTGCTGTAAGCATACTTCAGGTTGAACTTGTTGTCGGTATAGCCAAAACGCTTGTGCAGATGGTAATCATAGACAGCCTGCTGGTCGTCAAGCGTAAAGGAATACTGGTTGTCTTCTATCCAGTCACGATAGTTTCTCACGTTGATGCTGTAATCGAAGGAAAACTGATGATTGCCCTTGTTGTACTTGAAATACACATTGTCATCGCTAAACCCTGTGGTCAAGGCACTAGACACGTCAAAACCGGTAGTATAACCCGTATCAAGCGGCTTGGTAATGATGTTCATCAAGATGCCCACATCGCCGTATCTGATAGGAGGATCTTCGTAGTATTCCACCTTTTTTATTTTGTTGGCGGCAATAGCCTTCAAGTCGTTCTCGCTCGTCATCGGCACATTGTTGATGAGAATCTTGATGGATTTGCCTGTCATACTGGATGTCTTGCCAGTCATCGGATCGGTATAGATTCCCGGGAGTGTTCCCAGGAGATCCTGTGAATGGCGTGAGTTCCTGATCTGTTCGTCAGAGAATGTATAAGAGGCATGGTCTCCGTGGTCGATACGCAGCTTTCCCTTTACTTCCACTTTGCCCAGTTGATAGGCATTCGCCTGCATCCTCACATTTCCGATGCGGGCAATAGGTACCAGCTTGCAAATGGTCTTATAGCCTACAAAAGAAACCTTCATGAGGACCTGCTTCTGCTGGCAGGGGATGACGAAATCGCCATTGGCGTTGCTCACGCCTCCACAGAGAAAGGAGGAATCCTTCGGGTTGAGCAGCTGGATATTGGCGAATTCTACAGGAAGATTGTGATTGTCTATTAATCTGCCTATCAGCTTGCGCTCGCTCTTGCGTATGCATTCTACCGTGATGAGGCTGTCGCCCACGGTCATCTGCATCGGATAGAAACCGATTACCTTGCGGATAGCATCGGGAATATTGGCTGTCTTCACGTTCTGGGTAACTGTGAAGTCTTCCAGTTCGTTGTAGATGAAACTGATTTTGTAGCGCTTGGAAGCCTTGTCGAGGTCGATGAGGACGTCCGACATGCTGCGGTCGTGATAGTTGCGCTGGATGTGCTGTGCGCTCATCGCCAGGGCGAACGTACACAGCAGGAATATGATGGCTGAAAATCTTCTCATAATGATACTTTTTAACTTTGAACTTTGAGCTTTGAACATTGAACTTTATGATTACTTTGAGAGTCGATAATATTATGCTTACTTTTGATAAGCTTGTTATTTTACAATCAGCTCGTTTTGTTGCAATTCGATGTTTACATTCTCGAATTGGTTCAGTTCTTTTACGATGTTCTCGATGCTCGAATGACTGTTCCATTCGTAATAGAGGCGGAGGGTCTTGTCCTCGTTATTCTCAAACTTTACTTGTAAATCATAATAAGAAGCAATCTCTGAAATCATCTGCTCGAAAGCCACATTCTCGAAAGTCTTGTGAATGACTGGCTTTTCTGGTTTCGGATGAGTCAGGGAATCCTTTGCTGCTACCTGCTTTGCGGAATCTGATTTAATGACTTCCGGATGAGTGTCTGCGGTTACCTGGGTTGTTTCCTGGCTGCGCTTGATGTAAGTATGGATTGCGGCAAAGGCAATACCCGAAATCAAGACAAAGCCGGCGATGGATGCTGCCAGTTTACGCCAGGAAGTTATAGGATGAGTTGCTTTTTCCTGAAGTTGATGCTCCTGGCTGAATTTCTCCCATTCCTCATCTATATTAATAATAGGAGAGGGGTTTTCAAGTGCAGAATCCACTTCCACCATCGTCTGATAGAGTTTTCGGCATTCCTCATCCTGCAATATTTCACGAATCTCCTCATCAGAATACTTCTCCTGATGGTCGATGATATCCAGTATTTTTTCAAACTTGTCCATAATAAATCTGCTAAGGGTTAAACTTTTGTTTTAATTTTCTGATGCCTTGCGCCAGATGCTTATAAACTGCCACCTCGCTGATGCCCAATTCCGTAGCAATCTCCCGATATTTCAGTTTCTGCCGAAAGCGGAGATCGAGTACCTTGCGGGTTTGTGGCGTGAGTTCAGCATCCATATAAGTCTGAATTGCCTCGTACTTTTCTGTCTCCCTGTCTATTTCGGCAATCGTCGCTTCCAGGGGAACTATCGAAGGCGAAGTATCGGCTTTCAGAAGATGATGAACCCGGTCTTTCATCTTCTGTCGGCTCAACAGGTTGAGGCATTTATGGCGCACACACACCAGAAGATAGCTCCCGGCGTTGGCGGAAGGCAGGGGCGAATCGCTGGCTATTGTCTCGTTATCAAGACCCAGTTGAGTCTTTCCGTCGAGCACATCGGCAAAGACTTCGCTCACCACATCCTTGCTGGCTGCATCATCCTTCAGAAGTACCCTGGCCAATTGGTACATCCTCAGATAATGCTGCCGGAAGAGCTGTTCTATCGTTTCTTTGTTTATTTGCATTACTTTATTTCTTTTCTTTTGCCTATATTACAATCGAATTTTCATTTTCCTAACCCTTAGCAGAATATTTTTTAATGCAAATTTTTAAAACGTCAAAAATACCCTATCGGACTTGCTCCTTCTTCAGATGCTTATAAAGCCACAGGAAGGCGGGAATGAGGAAATAGAAAGGCTGTTTGGAGTTGCCTAAGGCACGGATCTGACCAGAGAGCAGATTGTAGCCTATGGTAAAAGGAATTGCCGCAAACTGCAGCATCAGGAAGATGTAGGCATCATCGAACACCTCCTTCGGCGTATTCACCAGATGCAGAATCTTTCCGCAGAAGATGCAGGAAAGAAAGGTGATGACCACGGCAAACACCACGGCGATGCGGATGCTGTTGCTTACGTAAGCCCGCATCTTGGCATAATCCCTGGCGCCGAAAGCCTGGGCGATAGGGATGGCGAAACCGGCACAGGAGCCGTTGCAGAAGCCCATGATGAGAAACATGATGGAGCTGGATGCGCCTACTGCCGCAAGTGCTCCCACGCCAATCCATCTTCCCACGATGGCGGCATCGATAATGAGATACATCTGCTGAAGGATGTAACCCAGGATTAGTGGAATTGCAAATTTGATGATAGCTCGCAAAGGCGAGCCTACAGTCATGTCATTAGTAGAGCGCATCTCCTATCTTCTGTTTGATTTGTGCCATTTTGTTGCGGCGCTCAATGGAGAACGTATCTCCGTGTGCTTCCACGTAATCGAAGAGCATGAAAGCCTTGTTCAGAAGTTCATCTCTTGCGGGCTGCCCCACGGTATCCGCCTCGTGATAGTAGAGTTCGGCAAGCATGTCCATCTTGGAGAGTCGCTTCTCCTCGTCGTCGATTCCTGCCATAGCCTTCATCACGTCCTCAATGGTGGCGATGCTGTAGAAGGCATAAGGACCTACGTATTGATTGTAGAGTTCCCTGATCTTCTCACGTCTCACCTCCACCTCTTTCTTTTCGAGCATTCTTTCGAGTGCCGCCATAAACTCGCGAATCAACCGCTGTATATAGTCTCGTTGTAGCATATTTTTTTATTTTGTTGTTATTGTTGCGTTATCTAATAGACTCATTGGTATTGCCATGACTAAGGTAAAGTTCAGGGAGTATTGTGAGAAGAGTTCCTAGAAACACTTCTCTACCCCGTACAATGGAACATTCTTCATCCACTCTTGCTCCTTGTATGGCGACATGGAGAAGCGGATGGCTTGCAAGTCGGGATGGGCGTCAAAGAAGGCGCGAAGTGACTTGGAACGCAGGTTCTCTTCCGCTTTTACCTCTATCGGAGTTATCACCCCTTGGTGCTGGGCAAGGAAGTCTATCTCCAAGCGAGCGTCTTCCCTACTATAATAATAGGTGTAAATGTCCTGTTGACATAATAGCTGGGTAAGGACGTAGTTTTCCGTGAACGCCCCCTTGCTCTCCGTCATGGCTTTGTTGGAGATGAGCATTTGGGCAGGTTCCATCTCGCTCAGCGCACCCAGGAGGCCGACATCCAGGAGAAACAGCTTGAAGGCATTGAGGTCTTCGTAAAACTTCAAAGGCATTCCAACTTCTCTTACTCGGGAAATGCGATAGGTGAGACCTGCATCCACCAGCCATTGTATTGCCATCTCAAAATCCTTGGCTCGTGCTCCGCTTCTCACCGCTCCATAGATGAACTTCTTGTTTTCCTTAGCAAGCTGGGAAGGGATGGATTGCCAAACCATGCTGATGCGAGTGGCTTCATTTGGGCTGACATGCTTCGACATGTCACTACGATAAATGGTGAGAATGTTGTTCTGAACCTGTCTGACGAGATTTGCATCGTTGGTTGCAAGATAAGTTTTCACAGCCTCAGGCATTCCCCCTACAAAATAATATTCTCTTAATATCTTGATGAGTTTATCATGAAGTAATGTGATGGTCTTCCAGTCTTTACTTTTCAATATGTTCAGCAACTGTTCTTCGTCTTTTGCCATAAGAAACTCTTCGAAAGACATAGGGTAGAGTCGAATGATATCAACCTTTCCCACTGGGGCGGATTCTCCTTGGTGCATGGCAACGCCTAAAAGTGAACCTGCTACAGCCACATGGTATTCTGGTGCGTTTTCACAGAAATATTTCAGCGAGGAAAGTCCCTTGTGAAGTTCTTGTATTTCATCCAGAATAATAAGCGTTTTGCCAGGGATTATAGGCTGTTTGCTAATGGCTCCGATAACCATTAGGACTCGCTTCATATCATAATCTTCTGCAAATATGTTGGCAATCTCAGAGTTTCCATCACAGTTGATGTAGGCAACGTGGTCATATTCCTGTTTCCCAAACTCCTGGAGGATATAAGTCTTGCCTACTTGTCTTGCTCCTGATAAGATTAAGGGCTTTCTGTAAAGGCTCTCTTTCCATGCTTTTAATTGTTCTATGATCGTTCTTTTCATCCTTACATACATTTTGAAGTTGTTAATGATGTTAATGACTTGCTGTTATGATGTTTAAACAGCTCTGTCGGTTGCAAAGATACACTTTTTTACACGATCTTCCAAATGTTTACAACACTTTTTTACACGAACTTTCATCGTATGCATACACTTTTTTACACGAACTTTCCTCGTATTACGTTCATGACAACCGCTTTCAGGTCAGGGTCTCAATTGTCCTTAGCCTTTCATTGGTCAATTCAGGTGTTCCAATTTACCTGTTGTTCAGATCTGGTTGTACTCAGTATTCAGTACATCGTCAAAATCGAGAAAAATTATTTTCTTCATACACATTATTTTATTGGATAATGAGAGATGTGCTAATCCTAAGAGAGTGCTTCACGGTATGAACCCGTGAAAGCAACTCCCTTGTAGTGGTCGGTATTGAATATGTATTTCTGCATTTAAAGCATATTTCTATTTTTACTGCAGGAAACATCTGGATAAGATTTTTTCAGTAAGTCATACATCTTATCTTGATGTTTATTTTTTATATCAACTTTCCATCCTAAAGGAGATTTCTCTGCATCTAGATACATCAGGTACATTTTAATACTTTGAAGTGTATGATTATGGGCCTGATCTTTAATTCTTGCAAATTTGACCGTCACAGGGTCATCGCTTTGCTGAGAATTAAAACTCTGTGAGATCATTGCAAGATTTCCAAAAGAATGAATATCATCATCGCCCCAGATATCGTTGTTTTCTTGATGTTGAGGATGGAGATGCTCGATGGATCGGTTTGCTCTGAATACATATTCTTCCACTATTTGTTTCTCTTCCTCTGTTTTGAAGTAATCTTCTTTTCGTTCCCATAAATAGTAGTCCAGCCTCCAGAACCAATATCTGTCAATGCCTTTATCGTAAGTCATTTCATTTACGTCTCTTGGAAGTGGGTGGAGAGAGTTGTCTATCTCTTTAATCCACAATAATAGTTCGTCTGTATCTCGCACCGTCTCATTATGTAGTCTTTCTAAAACAGGCTTCAGCCAATTGTAGAAAGGAGACTGAGATACATAAAGCATTGACTGGTATTGTTTCAACGCCTCTGCTGATGCCCCTTCCTTGAAGACGATATCATACTTATTTGTATTTTCGTCACCTTCTTTATAGACAATGTAATAATCAAGCAGCAATCGGTAGAAAAGAAGCTGGTTATAAAAGTCTTGTTTGTCTGGAATGGGATGTGCCTCATATATTTTCAATAGCTCTTTCCTATAGAACGAATATGAGCCAGACAAGTTCAAGTATATATCAATAACCATCATTAGAAATTCTGGGAAAGTTATAAAACTCCGTTCTCCGGTTTCGATAAATGACTGTCTGAAGTCCTGTTGTTTTGCTTCTATATCGCCTATTTCATTGTTGTCTTCAGTATCGTAAGAGCTTTCACACAGTTCAAATGCTTCATTGAATCTGTGATTTCTGCATAACTCGATGGCTTGCATATACTTGGAACGATAACCTTCTTCCAAATCTTTCTCGTTGCGCTTTATTACAGGGCGATTCAAGTCACACACAGCGTTCCATATCTGAGTAAGATGTACTTTGTTTTCTTCACCCTGCATAAGTTTCACTTTCAATATCTCATGCTGTTCCAAACCTTTACCTCCTGCGTTCATTGCTTCAAAATACTTATTTAATGAAGCAGGGTTACTGGCGTATGATAAAGGTAGCTCAGAAAAGAAGAAAGACATTCTGGTATAAGCACTTTTTGCAAAGGACTCTCGCATATCATCGGAAGAAAATTGAGATACCATGAAGTCAAATATTATTTTTTTACCATCCTCCATTTTTCTGTTTGGGTCCAAAATTTCAACCTGTCTGTTAATTACGGCAGTTAGATATTCGTTATCTTTAGTTCTAGACATAAACCTCAGTCTTTTGCCGCCATCTAGAAAACCGTTCCATTTCTCATAATAGTTTCGTAAGACAATAGCCAAAAGGATCATCACGGTAAATCTTTGTTGTCCGTCTATTAAATCATAGTGATTGCCAGACTTAATACATGACAACATCCCCAGATAATATGGAGTTCCATTGTCAAGGTCTGGATCAAAATGATTTTTTAGATCATAAAGCAGACCTTTGACCTGTTCTTCTCCCCAGGAGAACAAACGCTGATAAAGGGGAATTGAGAAAATCAGTTTTTCCTCTACTATCTTTTCAGGAGTATATCTATAGGTATTCATTGTTGTACTTATCAATAATTGTCAAATCAGTAAAATCATTATACAGTTCAGAGAACAAGTCTTGTAAACGCTGATAGAATCTCATGGCTATACCTTGTTCTTCAATGTCCCTTCCATTATTCTTGATAGAAGAAACGCACTCGGCTAGGAAGAACGTAGGCGAAGAAGCCTGATCAATCATCATTATTATTTCTGAATCTTTAGCATATTCCCTTATCTTATAAGCCAATGCACGAGTTGCTTCATATCTATGTTGGGCAATATATCCAGATATGCAGAACAAGGCCTCCGTCAAATACAGTTCACCAAATTTCAGATAATAACCAAATAGTAGTGTTTCAATAATATCGGCGTATTTCCAATGACTCTCCCATTTAAGATGATTCCGCAAAGCCTGAACTTGGTGCGTTTGGGAGAAATGCTTGAATCTTCTCACGAAATGCTCGGCATATGCAAAAAAGTGAGAGCCTCCTTGAATCTTCTCGTAAAAATCGAATTGTTCTCCAAAAGGAGGTATCTCTGGGAGAATGAGAGCAGAAGAAAATTCTTCCTTAACGCAGAAACGTTCTTCAGGATTAAAGTCGTTTTTCCTCATCCATTTTCTTAGTCGGAACAAATGTGTAGCCAGAGTTTTCTCCAGAGAGAAATATTCATTTTCAATCAGATTATTCCATTTACTCGCAAGATGCTCCGCTTGCTTTTCTATGAAGATATAGCGTAGATGATGAGCTTTTAGCAAATCATAGTCGGATAGAGGTACACCTTTGGAATTTTCATTTGAAAAGAACGTATATGCCAAATCCAAGCGATTTTCTTTCAGAATGAGTACAGTAAAAATTAGTTTGTTAATGATTCTGCTGCATAACTTTTCATCATACGACCTTGATGCCAATTGCTTAATCAACCATCTGCTGTTTGCAACATGTTTCTTGGAGTTTTCTGATAGGAATTTTTGTTTCAACAAAGGCATACAGCCCTGATAATGCAACTCACGAACAATAAGGGTCAGTGTAACCAATCTTTGTTGTCCATCAATTACAGCATAATTGCCATTGTGGTCTTTCTGCAAGATGATAGTCCCTAAGTGATATTCGCTTTCATTGGGTATCTCTTTCAGACTTTTCCAAAGCGCTTTGACCTGTTTGTCCTCCCAGCAATAGTTTCTTTGGTAATCTGGTATGACAAGATTGTTTCCGAATAATTTCCCCAAAGAACACCTGGAAAGACAGACTTCATCATTATTTAGTCCCTCTTCCGAAAAAACGGTTTCACCCATAAATGGTTCAACACTTGAATTGATAGTTGTTCTATTCATTATCTTCTCAATGATTGGGTAGAAAATGCTCATTATTTCTTTGAAAGCAGCCAAAAGCTGTTCCCAGTCATCAGTTGGAGCATCTAGTTTGCATCTACACTGATTTCTCCCTTGCCAACCTAGCCAATGCAATCTTGGATATCGTGAGGATTGAAATCTCAATTCCTTTGCAAAATACTTATAGTCCGCACTTTGATATTTCCCCTCAAGATGTAACTCTACAAAGCCACCTATATATTCATAATGAAGAGCACAATCATCTTTTAATACGGTTGTTACATATATATATCTGCTTGACTGCCATGTACGATATTCATGGTAGGCATATACTTTTCTGTCTGGAAAGTTTTCTATTATAAACTTTTCTAAATGTGAGTCAATCCAAGCCATATTTTACATAATTTAATTAATATAATATCTTGTTGTTTACCATGTATAGATCTCCGTATCTGCTTACGAGGAGTAACTCTAGATAATACAGAACAGTCCTGCGTATTCTCCTTCAGATACTTTGTCTTGGAGGATAAGAGCTCGTGACATCAACCGAACCACATCCTTTAAATCATCATGGTAATGGAGGCGACGCTTGTCTATGGCATAGCCTTTGATGAGGTATTGTTTCAATATGCTGTTAGCCCATTTTTGAAAGCAATATCCTTCCGGCTTTTAACTCTATACCCCACAGAAACAATCATATCAAGATTATAGTAATCTATTTTCTGTATCTGGGAATATCCCTATTTTCTGCCATATTTCTTGGGTATCGCAATTTTTGCGCATACCGGCTCATCTTCCTATTGATAACGTTTCGACAGCAAAGATATTGCCATGGTGTGCCTTTTTTGTTCATACTACCATAAATTTTATCAGAACTACAGATTCCTGATAGGCTTCCAACAGGAAATGGCATTTGTTTTACTTTTGCCGATGATGTTTCTATACTCCATGCGGCAAGATTCATTTTAGACACAATATAACACTTTTGCTGCAGTAGTTATAGTAGTTCCCTGGCAATCCAAGCACAGGCCTCTGCGTCAGCCAGGGCATTATGGTGTTGGGTTAGGTCGTACCCGCAATAAGCAGCTACGGTTTGTAGTTGGTGGTTGGGTAGGAGAGATCCCAACTTTCTTCTGGAGGCTCGGCATGTGCAATGGAACTCATAATCGGGATAGTCCATCTGATACATTTGGAACACAGACTTCAGGCATCCCTCGTCAAAGGGAGAGTTGTGAGCCACCAATGGCAACCCCTCAATCTTTGGCTGAATCTCAGCCCATACCTCTGGAAATACCCTGGCGTTCATGGTATCCTCCATGGTTAGTCCATGTACCCTTGTATTCCAATAGGAATAATACTCAGGCTCTGGCTTGATGAGACTGTAGTAGCTATCCACAATCTCACCATCCCTTACTATCACAATGCCTACGGAGCAAACGCTGGTTCGTTGCTGGTTGGCAGTCTCAAAGTCTATCGCTGCAAAATTCTTCATGAGTGCAAAGTTACTAATTATAGATGTATTATCCAAATTTTTAATATTTATATATCCATACTGGTATGCCCTTTTCCTTGGCAATTTCTATCATGTGCTTGGTTCCATGAGATTTGCCATCCCAAAAAGCAACAAGATGTGTTGCCGTAACAAGCATATTCATGTTCCTAAGGATTCCTGCCATCCTCGGATACTTATCCCAATTCGCAGGGTATAGGACCATTGTTAGCTTATGCTCTTTGGCGTATTTGATACCTAAGGTGTCTGCTCCATCTGCCATTCCTGAAATGATTTCTATTGGGTGAGCGTCCAAGTCTCCCAAAGATTCGAAAGTCTCATCAAGCTTTAACATTCCATGATGGAAGTTACCAAGAAGTTTATATCTTGTATTTCTCAGCAAGATTCCTTAACTTTTCTGTCACTTCATCTCTTAGCCATAGAGGTTCCAACACTTCCATGGCGTCCATGTTCGAGAAAATCTCCTGTTCAAAATCAAACTCTGGTTTCAGGTGATACTCAAAGATAGAGTACTCGTCAGTTCGCTCTGCCTCCTTTTGCGACTCATGGAGAGGAAGATTGCGTATGTAGTTACTCTGGAAGGCATCTACCTTTAGCACTACCTTTTGAACTTCGGAATCCTTGTTGTTGATGATTCCAAAGCAATCCTTGAAGTATTCAGCTGGTTCCAGATCCTTAGGCATCTTGAACATTTCCTCGGAGATGATGACATTCTCCATACGGTCAAGTGCATAGCAACGGATATCGTTCGTGCCAGGACTATATGCGACCACATACCAACGTTTCTTGAAAGCCTTCACGAAATAAGGATGGATGTCAAACTCATAATACTTCTCGTTATAGTAACTGTAGTAAGAGATGAATATAACGTGGTTGTCGCGCATCGCCTTGATGATATCCTCCAGGAAGTTCCTGCCAGATGGCATGTCCTCCAGGAGAACCCTCTCCTTGAGTTTGCGACTGTTGCCCACCATGGCGTTGAGTGAGAAGGCGTTGAGTAACCAGTTCCTGGTGCTTCCTTCCTCGAAGCAATTGCCATACTCTATGTGATAACGGAATCCGCTACTACATTCGATGTTAATCTCAAACAGTTCCTCGATGGCATGGAGATTATTGATGAAGGTACGCCGTGAAAGTTCCGTTCCCTCACTGAGGTCAGAGTCCAACCATCTGCTTTGCATCTCCTTCAGGGTAATGCCACCCCTGTTTCTTGCTCGATGAATGGTCTCTACGAGCCAGACATATTTGTTCAATTGATTGATAGCCATATTCTATACTTTTAAATTTTGGTACAAAGATAATGAAAAAGTGAGAAATAATGTTGCACAATTGCCAATTATTTTAGTAAGAACTCTATCATTTCGTCGTATTTGGCGAAAAATACACTTTCCTTCATCTTGCATACTTTGGCATCTCTTCCTTGCAGGAAACTAAAGTACTCCCAAAATTGTTTCCTATGATGCATAAATTTGAGATGACTCATTTCATGTAGGATAATCTCGTCTATCAATTCCAATGGGAAAACCACAATCTTGGGCGGCAAGAAAATCTGTTTATAGATGGAGCATTGCCCCCATATGTTCCTCCTCTTCATTGTATATTTATTTTGTGGCAAAGGAACATATTTCCTGTGTAAAATGTTGTCACATCTAAAATATTTTTTAGGTGTGCAGTAATTTTTCCCATTTTCAGACTACCTTTGTGCCATAGATGTAAAGTAACAAGAAATCATGGAACAAACTAAACACGGAATATCGGTAAAACGCCGTATCTATTCCTTTCCAATGAAAGGAGAGAGCAGGACAGAGGCTATCTGCCGATCTTTTAGGCAATACACCCTGGTGGATTGGGCTAAATATAATAAGGTGTCTATGCGAATCGTCACCTCTGTAAAATATCCTTTGCTGATGGGAGAACTTGTTCAACTTATGTCTGTGTCACAATCATTTATGGACACAACAAAGGTGGATCTTGTACAGAAGACATTGGGCACAAGTTAAGAACAACTATTGTTAATCATTCAAGCATATGAAGATGAATCAATGGGTTGACTTTGACATAGGTGATGAAGCTCAAAGTGAGTATGTTTTTTCCTATATGGGAAAGATATATAGCATAGAACTCAGTTTGAGTGTTGGCTTTGGCGATATATGGTTTGCGAATTTGTACTCAGTGACAGGTGATAAGAAACAAAAATATGTATCAAACATCAAAATTCCAACTTGTGATTTTGACGAACTCTCTTGGTTGAAACAATACTTGGAGAAACGAATGGATATGCTCTTGCTAGAGCTAAAAAATGAAGTCTCATTCGTCAGCTTCGAACCAGAGGAGATTGCCGGCTTACCCATATCTTCAGACGATAAAATCAAACTGCTTGACATGTTGCATGGTTTATGGTTTGATGTTTATAAAGTGTGTCAGGAAAAATAAGAAAACAGGTCTCGTATCATTTAAAAAATGAAATAGGAAGCCAATGCAAAAAATGTGGTCGGAAGAGATTCCGCCCACATTCACCATTGAAGTATTAACTTTATAAGATTTAGATTTATGCTATTCAACTATAAGGAACATCGGATTTTTGCGTTCTCTGACTCTCATGGAATGCACAAGTGGCTTCATATCCTTGAAGAAGCTGACATCCTGCTTTGTGCTGGCGATGTAGTGTCTGGCTTTGGCAAGGATGGCATGGAGGACTTCTTTTCCTGGTTGTTAAGCCATCCCGCCAAACTTTATATTTTTGTGGCTGGCAATCATGAGTTACTCTTGGAAGATAGTCCAGAGCAAGCCAAGTTCCTGCTGACAAGGGAGATAGTCTTCCTCCATGATACTTGCTATGAGTTTGATAGGATAAGTTTTGGGAATATATCCACGCGAAGTTTGCAAAGCAAGGAGTCAAATATCCACCTTGCTGGCAAAATGGACTTCCTGATAACCCATATTCCACCGGAAGGCATACTTGACGAGGGTAGGGGAAGCCTTCCTCTTTTGTTAGAGGTCTATCGTTCTCAACCTCGTTTTCATGTCTTTGGTCATGCTCATTCTTGAGGAAATCAAAGCAAGGGTGGTGCTTTTACGGAGTTTTACAATGTCTCACAGTTTAATGAACTTAAAAACCAAGATGGAGGTCAATAGAGAAAGGTTTCCACCTTGGTGACAAGTCTTCTAAATATCAGTCAAAGAAATGCCTGTAGTCATCCGAGTAGGTTTATGGTTGACGTTTTTCGTATTTCTGAATAAGTATCGTAAAATGCAAATCAACTACACCGGAACTTACCTCTCTTGTACCAAAGACTAATTTTCCTTTTCCTGCCAACATTTGGAACTCACTCTTGATATCTTCTTCCTCTTTCAAAGAAAGTGGATGAAGTGAGGACACCTTACATAATACGACTAGCTTCTGCGGATTGAAAAACTCATTATCTGAATCCAGCTCGATGTACTTTATCAGTTTCTTCAGGTAATCCACTCTGCTGCTTTCTCCATAAGTATGAGTCTCCATGTTGGTTAGCAACATAGAGAAACCATCATAGATGAAGTCCATGTCATGAAAAGTGATGTCCTTTCCACCCATGAACTTATCTCGGAGACCTTCATATTTTTCTCTATAGTCTAGATAGTCAATTCTCTTCTGCATACGATAGTCACGCTTCTTTCTGATATTGGATGCTTTGGCGATTCTCTTGTTGCAATAGTCCCAGTCTTCCATGCTCATGGATATACTATCATGAGAAAAGAGCTTCATGGTTTCGAGAACCTCTCTTTTCTTATGGCCAGGCAAATAATTGAGATAGAACTTTTGTTCTAACTTTCTTGCCATAGTACCATAACTGGTGTGCATCTTGTGCTCGATTCTGTCCTCAATGGTTTCTTGGGTAGTCTGTGGCGTATAGCCATAGAAAGTACAACTCCAAAGAATCTTGGCTATGACTTCTTCTTTAGTAAGTCTACAGGCATCGTCAACAATAACTTCCTTGGCGACATTGCTTTCCCAAAGATCACCTTCACAATTGTATACATTAATATATGGCTCTTCATCTTCATAGCCTTCAAGAGGTTTAACCCACTCTACACGTATTTGGGGGTTCTTAATCTCGGATTCATCCGCTGGAGTAAGATGGCAAAGGATGTCGTATGCCTCACGATATTGCCTGATGGCCAAATATCCTTCCTTTTTTAAGGCAGGAATCAATGCGTCAAAATCCGTACTAAGTAAAAGTTCTTTCAGTTTCATACACTTAACATTTAAAATTTATTGCAAAGGTAGTGCAAGAGTGTGCAAAAAAATGGCACAGATTAAAAATATCTTTGAAGGCTATGATATTTTTATAAAATGTTTTATAAGGTGTGTTGAAATATCCTCAAGACATGAGCCACCACAAAGATATACGCACATCAGAGAACGTAGAATCTCACTATATTGATAACCAAACAATGTGCATCTCAATCCCAAGGTGGAATCTATGGTTTGACTAAAAGAGCATCAAATTGCTCCATAATCGAAAAAATTCCCCCAAAAGGAGTGAGTTTCTCAGATTTTATTTGTATTTTTGCCATGTCATTCAGAGTTTTATTTATTTTTAAATGCAACACTAAGATAAATGAGATTTCTGACATGTTAAAAACCTAATCAACTTCTTGTTGCTCAGGTACTTATAAATAATGTTGAATTATAGTGTTGCGAAATTTAGGTTATTATGACAACATCAGACAGACAATTTGATTTGCAGTTTGATAAGGTTGAGAATCTTGTACACTATCCTTGGATAGGTTGCAACTATGCTTCGGCACCAAAGCGTGTGCTTATCATGGGAGACTCGCACTATACGGTGAATGACGAAGGCGAATTCTGCCCAGAGGAATATGATAGATGTGTTACAGACAAGGAGTATACAAGAGGAATCATTAATTGTGCAATAGAAAAAGGTGGCTGGAAATTCCATACAAACCTTCAGAAAACATTCTTGGATGAAAACGACATGGATGTCGAGGGCTTTTGGAACAAAATAGCTTCTTATAACTTCATACAGGAGCCTATGAAAGGCACACATGAGGTGCCCTCTTTGGCTGATTACGAGACGGCATGGAAGTGCTTAGCTGATGTCGTGCAAATCATCAAGCCAGATATTTGCATATTTGTTGGTCTAAGAAACGACAAAGGCATGAATATTCTTGACGAGAAATGTGTGAAGTATTTTATCCAAACATTGGATGAAAAAATCAACAACTCTTATCCTAAGAAAGGTGAACTGCAATTTGCTAACGGTAACAAGCTACCGTTCTATATGATTCATCATACTGTACAATATTACAGCCCTCAGCTTTGGTACGACTTCTTGAATAAAGAGATTCCTGAGGTTGTCAGCTTTTTGGATAAGTAAAAAATAACGTGAGTGACGTATGACGACACAGGAAAAACATTTGGGTGAATATCGATTGCCGACAGAATGGCTGCTATCGCTACAACATCTCCAATTCAGAAAGTCTTGGTGATGGATAATTGTCACGCTGGCTGCTCGATGCATATTCTACAGCCAATACGTTGTCGCAAAACACGTTGTTTAAAGACCGTAAAATCTTGAAAAACGGATAAAAAACTGAGGGTGTGTCATAAGTCCATGACACGCCCTCAGTTTTACAAAGCCGATTACTTTTTCCCACTTTCCGGATATTTCTTGGCGAGATTATGCTTCTCTTCCGGATCCTCTAGCAGATTGTAGAGTTCCAGCGGCTTGTATGGCTTGATGTTTAATATTTTACTTTATCATCAAACTCCACATGTACTTCCAGGTTGAACTCACGGACATATATGAGGTCATATAATGAGAAGTAGCAATGATCGTATAGATTATGAAAGGGCTGTATAAGATGCATATCTTTCGACCATTCTCTATCCAGTCCCTCATTCCAATTGTCGTTCTCAATCTCCATCCCCAACCAATTCTCCAAAGTCTCGTTAATATTATGCTGAGGAGAACGCTCACTACTGAATCGGAGCGGCCATGCGCAACCCTCATCATAGAGTGCATTGAAACCTCCACATGTGAGAGCATCCCACACCTGTTTTGCCGTTTCTGTCTGAATGGGGTGAAGTGCAGGATATTCGTAACCAAGGAATATCTTTCCTTCCACCTCAAAATCTCCAGAAATGTCCTTACGATGCAGGTATTCTTGATAAACTGCCATAGTCCGGTGATAAAGCTGTGTACATGCCTTTCGTAGTGCATCATTGAAACCAATGAGGAGCTGCTTCGTCTCATCGTCATACACATTCAATTGCCATAGTACGTTGCAACGCTTTTCGAGCAAGTGCTTCATCACAAACTTTTCTTCATCAGAGTATTGACAATACTCGTTTATTCTTGCAATGTCTTTCTCCAGCATGACTATGCGAGAGTCTTCAAATACATGTTTTATGTTCATATCTTAATCCCATAAATTACGGTTATACTTATAGAAAAACTTAATTCCTTTATCCGTTAAGAATCTTAATGGCTTTGCTGACCAGATCCGCAGTAATGCCATCATACGGATTGGTCAGGATGAAGTGTGGCAGTTGCGAATCCTGTATCACGTATTCATCATCGATAATAACATACCGACCTTCATCTTGGAGATTGTCAGCTATCCATGATGAGAATTCCACTCCTTTCCATTGGTGTGTGCGGGATTCATTTCATCACGGTTGGCATTGAGTAGCATGTTGTCGGTGGCTGAAGACGGAAAAAGCTACAAGATGTGTTGCCGTAACAAGCATATTCATGTTCCTAAGGATTCCTGCCATCCTCGGATACTTATCCCAATTCGCAGGGTATAGGACCATTGTTAGCTTATGCTCTTTGGCGTATTTGATACCTAAGGTGTCTGCTCCATCTGCCATTCCTGAAATGATTTCTATTGGGTGAGCGTCCAAGTCTCCCAAAGATTCGAAAGTCTCATCAAGCTTTTCTTTCAGAAACTCATAGTTGTCAAAGTCACGTCCTCCCGCTACAATCACCTTGTAACTATTGAGATACTTTGTCTTGATGGTATGTTTGATGGTTTCTTTATCCATCTTACCATTTGATAATTCTTTGCCCATATTCATGTTTGCTCATTAAATTTTCTGCAAAATTTGATGAAACGTGAGAAAAATCATTGCACATGAAAAAACTTTTTTATTGAGTGAAATGAATTTACACAGGTGTGGGCTACCTTTGCTCCAGAATAATTAAAATTGATATACAATGGAAAAGTTTGATATTAATAAAGAAATGGCGAAGTTAAAAGGACTGAACATTATCGAAAAATGCTCGGCTTTAGACGATTTGCTTGATGATTTGGAAGATGCCCAAGAGCAGATTATCTGCGCCAAGGATGAGATTTCCGAAGAATATGCCAACGTTTTTACGAAGAAGTTCCATGAGGAGATAGCTTCCTTTATAGCGGAAACCTTCGATGGCAAGATTCCATATGTTGAAAAATATGGTTATCAAATCATGTATGACAACAGGCCCATTTATATAACCCTTTTTTGTACTTATGGTGAATGGTCTATTTGTCTTTTTGTAAAGAGTGGAAGTACAAAACATCTGATAAAACTTACAGGTGTTTTAGGTGTCAATATAACAGGGAATGGGGCATCTTTGAACTTAGAAGTTACAGAGAAAGATTTGCTTTCCAAGGTGAAGCAAATCCTGTTACTCTCAGATTCCTACGAAAAATGAATCTTTCATCAGGTAAGATTCTTATTTCATAAATCGAACATATAACTTAAAAATAGAGCATAATGAACAAAACTATAAAAGAGCAATTGGATAAGATGGAAAAACGTTTGGACGAGGCCCTAGATAATGACCTCTTCAATGATTCCGAGTTTGACATGGATGACTTCCAACCAGAGGTTTGTTCCATTGAGAGAGAGCTGAATGGGATATTGGAGTTCAATCGTGAACATCTTCAATTTCCGGAGTTGGAGCAGATTTGCTCCATTCAGAAGAAAATCAAACAGGTGAAGGATGAGTATGAATTCTATGATCCAGAGTATGAGAGAAGCGTCATGTTCCCAAATGATGAGGATGAGGAAGAGGATGATTTCGCCTTCTAAATATAGACAAGTATGGATAATAGACCTTATTTGAGAACTATATTGGGTGGAACGGGCTTTAGAAGTCTTTCCCTTTTTGAGAAAATATTATGCATTAATGTTTGGTTATTATGCTTATGCAAACGTTATGCAAAAAAGGTATGAAAATGAAAAAGGCGGTAAATACGTTAAAATTGTATTTACCGTTTTTAACATTCCATGATGGAACTTGCCGTGCGGGCTGGAATTTCGCAGATACTTTATTATACTTCATCAGATTGTGATGAGGTTGCAAAAGTAAACTGTGTCAAATTACTTTGGTTGTAACTTGACACAGTTTTTTTATATCCCCAACTCTTAACGCAAGAACTTTCCGGTAAGGCTTGTCTTGCAGGCAGCTACTTCTTCCGGAGTTCCGGCTACAACGAGATTGCCGCCCTTGTCGCCGCCTTCCGGACCGAGGTCGATGATATAGTCGGCACACTTGATGACATCCAGATTGTGCTCTATCACTACCAGCGAATGGCCCCTTTCTATCAGGGCATTGAAGGCATGGAGCAGGCGCTTGATGTCGTGGAAGTGAAGACCCGTGGTAGGCTCGTCGAAGATGAAGAGCGTAGGCTCCTGTTCCTCCTTACCTATGAAGAAGGCGAGCTTTACACGCTGATTCTCACCACCCGAAAGCGAACTTGAATTCTGACCGAGCTTGATATAACCCAGACCCACATCCTGAAGCGGTTTCAGGCGGTTTACGATGATGCGGCAGTTGTCGAAGTCGCCCTCGTTGCGCTGCAACTTTTCATCGCTGAAGAACTCAATGGCCTCGTTTACAGTCATGTTCAGCACATCATTGACGTCTTTTCCGCCATAGCGAACCTCCAGGATATCGTGCTTGAACCGCTTGCCCTTACAAGCCTCGCAGGTCAGCGTGAGGTCTGCCATAAACTGCATCTCGATGGTAACATATCCCGCACCCTTACATTCCTCACATCTTCCGCCTTCGGTATTGAAAGAAAAGTATTGCGGCGTGAATCCCATCTGCTTAGCCAGTGGCTGGTTGGCAAAGAGGGCACGTATCGCATCGTATGCCTTCAGATAAGTGGCAGGGTTGCTGCGGGTACTCTTTCCGATAGGGTTCTGGTCAACAAACTCTACATGATGGATGCTCTTCCAGTCGCCATCCATCGATGTATATTCGCCTGGGGCATCTGCTACGAGGTCCAGACGGCGACGCATGGCAGGATAGAGGATTCCCTTGATGAGCGAACTCTTGCCTGAGCCTGATACACCGGTTACACAGGTGAATACGTTGAGCGGTATCTTAACATCGATGCCGCGCAGATTGTTCATCCGGGCTCCCTTGATTTCGATATACTGGTTCCAGGCACGGTGGCTCGTTGGCACCTTTATCTCCTCGTTGTGGGTCAGGTACTTGATGGTATAACTCTCTGGATATTCAGCCAGCAGCTTTTCCTGTTCAGCCTTGTCGGTGGTTGAATATTCTGATGACGGACCGGCGTAGACCACTCTTCCGCCCAGTCTGCCGGCATCGGGACCGATATCGATGAGATAGTCGGCTGCCCGCATAATCTCTTCGTCGTGTTCTACCACAACCACCGTATTGCCCAGTTGCTGCAGTTCTTTCAGCACCTTAATCAGTCGGGCGGTATCGCGGCTATGGAGTCCGATACTAGGTTCGTCGAGGATATATACGCTACCCACGAGCGATGAGCCCAGGTTGGTGGTCAGGTTGATGCGCTGACTCTCACCGCCGGAGAGGGTGTTGGAGAGTCGGTTGAGCGTAAGATAACCCAGACCAACATCCAGGAGGAACTGCAGGCGGTGGGTGATTTCGGTGAGCAGACGCTTGCTGATTTCCTTCTCATGCTCAGAGAGTTCCAGTTTCCTGAACCATTCGCTCAGGTTCACAATCGATATCTCAACCAGTTCGGTGATACTCTTTCCGCCAATCTTCACATAGTTGGCTTCCTTCTTGAGTCGGGTACCATGGCAGTCAGGACAAATCGTCTTTCCACGGAATCGGCTCAGCATCACGCGGTATTGTATCTTGTACTGGTTCTCCTTTACCATTCTGAAGAACTCATCGATGCTCACCCTTTCCTGCTGTTTACGTTTCTTCTCGCCAGGCAGACCGTGCCACAGCCAGTCCTTCTGCTGCTGAGTCAGTTCGAAATAAGGCTTGAAGATAGGGAAGTCGTATTCAGCTGCTCTGCGGATGAATTCCTTGAGCCACATACCCATCTTTTCGCCTCGCCAGCAAACCACACATCCGTCATATACGCTCATCGAAGTGTTCGGGATGACGAGTTTCTCATCGATACCTATTATGCTGCCGAAACCTTCACAGGTAGGGCAGGCTCCGAGAGGAGAATTGAAGGCAAACATATTGTCGGTAGGCTCTTCAAACTGCATGCCGTCAGCTTCGAACCGGGTAGAGAAGTCGTAGCAGATGTTGCTTGGCAGGAAGACGAGGCGGCAGGCTCCATCGCCCTCATAGAAGGCAGTTTCGGCAGAATCCATCAGTCGGCTGATGTCATCCTTCTCATCGCTTACCGAAGCACGGTCGATGACCAGGAAGATTTCTTCATCCTTCTGTTGCATTCTCTTTCTCAGTTTATCGCCGCTTACTTCCAGCAGTTCCTTATCAGCCTGCTCCATGAAGTCTTCTATGCGTACGAATTCACCTTTTATATATATACGCGCGTAACCTTCCTGGTTGTACATCTCCAGCTGTTTGCCCAGACTGCGCCCTTCGATGACGTGGATAGGGGCGAGGATGACAAACCTGGTACCCTGGGAATACTGTCGGGTACAGGCGAGTACATCTTCGGTAGTATGGCGTTTCACCTCCTGTCCGCTGATAGGCGAATAGGTTTTTCCGATGCGTGCGTAGAGCAGTCGCAGGTATTCGTAGATTTCGGTGTTGGTGCCCACGGTAGATCGTGGGTTGCGCGAAATCACCTTCTGTTCGATGGCGATGGCAGGTGGCAATCCCTTGATGAAATCACATTCCGGTTTGCTCATACGTCCCAGAAACTGGCGAGCGTACGAAGAGAGCGACTCCACATAGCGGCGCTGGCCCTCTGCATATAAGGTATCAAAAGCCAACGATGATTTTCCCGATCCGGAGACACCCGTAATGGCAACAAACTTGCCCTGAGGTATCTTCACATCGATATTCTTGAGGTTGTTGGCTCTTGCCCCTTTTATTTCTATATATTTATCTTTCCCCATTTTTTTTACCTTTTTACCTTTTTACTTTTTTACCCTTATTCATGGTGGTAAGGCTCACCTTTTATAATAGTACATGCGCGATAGAGCGCCTCGGTAAAGATAAGGCGCACCATCTGATGCGAGAAGGTCATCTTGGAGAGGGAAATCTTCTCGTTGGCGCGGTCGTAGACAGACTGTGAGAAGCCGTAAGGACCGCCGATGACAAAGACGAGCCTTCTTGCCGTGGCCTGCTTGCGCTCTATCCATTTGGCAAACTCGATGCTTCGGAATTCCTGTCCATGTTCATCCATCAGCACCACGGTATCTGAAGGCTGGAGGAGTTTCAGAATCAGTTCTCCTTCCCGTTCCTTCTGCTGCTGTTCGCTGAGACTCTTGGTGTTCTTGAGCTCAGGAATGGTTGTTATGTTGAAAGGCATATAATGGGTGATGCGCTCGGCATAATCCTTGATGCCCGCAATGAAATGCTTGTTTACGGTCTTTCCGACCAGAATGAGTTCTGTCTTCATTTCGTTGGCGTTTTCTTCCTATACACTTTACACTTGAATTCTTCACTGAAGTTTCGCAAGTAAGCCCCACACGCCCTGAAAGGGCAGAAGCTCCTAGCCCGTACTTGAACCACATGCGAAACTTCAGTTCCTCGTTCTTCACTCTTCGTTCTTCACTTCTTCTCGTCCCTGTAATATCCTGTTCCTATTCTTTTTGGATTCTTCGGGAACCAGCCTTTCTCGCAGCGTTGTCTCTGTTCGAAGAGTTCACCGATGCTCCAAAGGCATGAAGCACCTACTACGCCCAGTATGGCAGAGAAGAGCACGTTGGCAACCAGGAAGGCAGCTCCGATGCAGATGATGCCTGCAACGAGGAAAACCCACCAGAACCGGGTGCCTGTATAATATTCCGTCTTCATGACGATAGGGTGAAAGATACCTATTATTAAAAAGGTGGATACGGCGATGATGACGCCCGTGTAATATACTTCCATATTCTATTTTTTTATATTTTGTTCATTCAACTTTTGTTATCTTACCAATACAATATTGCTAAATAATAGCCTTATTCTATTTTCAATTCCATTTCAATGTGCAAAAATACAAAAAAAACTTCATTCTTGCTTGGTTTATCAAAATTTTTATATAACTTTGTACGCAAATAGAGAAATTATGCATTGTTTTCGTGCACATCATTCTCGATAAGAATTAATTAATTACATAATATAATCAAACTATGGCTAATAACGCAGAATTGATCAAGCAGTGTGAAGAAAGAGCACAGCAGTGGCTCACACCTGCTTTTGACGAAGAAACTCGTAAAGAAGTAAAAGCAATGCTTGACGCAGAGGACAAGTCAGCTCTCGTTGATGCATTCTATCAGAACTTGGAGTTCGGTACTGGTGGTTTGCGCGGTATCATGGGCGCAGGTACCAACCGCATGAACAAGTATATCGTTGGTATGGCTACACAGGGCTTTGCTAACTACATTCTCAAGGCTTTCCCAGGTGAGGAGAACCTTTCTGTAGTGGTAGGTCACGACTGCCGTAACAACTCCCGTCTCTTCGCTGAGACCGTAGCTGCCATCTTCTCTGCCAATGGCATCAAGGCTTATCTCTTCGAGAGCCTCCGTCCTACACCAGAGATTTCTTTCGCTATCCGTGAGCTCGGTGCCAAGGCTGGTGTCAACGTAACTGCTTCTCACAACCCTAAGGAGTACAATGGTTACAAAGCTTACTGGAGCGACGGTGCTCAGGTTCTGGCTCCACACGATACAGGTATCATCGAGGAGGTAAACAAGGTTACTATCGACCAGGTGAAGTTTGAGGCTAACTGGGATAAGATCAAGATTATCGGTGGTGAGATGGATTACGACTACATGACAGCCGTTCATTCTGCTATGATTGATCAGGATGTCATCAACCGTCAGAAAGACCTCAACATCGTTTATTCAGCTATGCACGGTACAGGTCGTGTCATCGTTCCTCTCTGTCTGCGTTCTTGGGGCTTCCAGAACATCAATGTAGTTCCTGAGCAGATGGTAGTAGATGGCAACTTCCCAACAGTGGTTTCTCCTAACCCAGAGAATGCAGAGGCTATGACTCTCGGTATGAAGCTCGGTACTAAGTTGAACGCTGACCTCGTGGTAGCTACTGACCCAGATGCTGACCGTCTGGCTATCGTTTGCCGCGACGACAAGGGCGAGTGGATGATCATCAATGGTAACCAGACAGCCATGATGTTCTGCTACTACATCATCGAGAACAAGAAGAAGTTGGGCAAGTTGAAGCCAACAGACTTCCTCGTAAAGACCATCGTAACAACAGAAGTTATCGCTGAGATTGCCAAGAAGAACAACGTAGAGTTGCGCGACTGCTACACCGGTTTCAAGTGGATTGCACGCGAGATTGCTATCTCTGAGGGCAAGCAGCAGTACATCGGTGGTGGTGAGGAGAGCTTCGGCTTCTTGCCATACGATAAGGTACGCGATAAGGATGCTCCTGCATCTATCTGTCTCATCTGCGAGATTGCAGCATGGGCTAAGGATCAGGGCAAGACTCTCTACGACCTCCTGATGCAGATTTATGCAGAGTATGGCTTCAGCAAGGAGTTTACTGTAAACGTAGTTCGCCCAGGTAAGACAGGTGCTGACGAGATTAAGCAGATGATGGCAGACTTCCGTGCCAACCCTCCACAGGAGTTGGGTGGCAGCAAGGTGGTAACCTGGAAGGACTACCAGAGTCTGGAGACTAAGCATGCTGACGGCAGCGTAGAGAAACTCGATATGCCTGCTACAAGCAATGTACTCCAGTGGTTCTGCGATGACAATACCAAGGTAAGTGTCCGTCCATCAGGTACAGAGCCTAAGATTAAGTTCTATATTGAGGTTAAGGATCCTTCATTCAAGTGCGCTGGCTGCTACAACCGTTGCACAGCTGCTGCAATGGATAAGATCGAGGCTATCAAGAAGAGCCTTAAGTTAGATTAATTTCATAGGAAATCATATCATGGCGCTCCGGTAATTATTGCCGGAGCGCTTTTCATTCCAGTAGCCGTTTATTTTTCTCGAAATAAGGTAGCAAGTTACCCTCATTATCATGTTTTTACAGAAAAAAAGCAAAAAGACTTGCATATTTTCTGATTTTTATTTACCTTTGCACCCATATTACAAAATTATAACATAGAATTATACTCTTATGGGAGGTATTTTCGGAACTATTTCCAAGAAAAGCTGTGTCGCTGATCTCTTTTACGGCACAGATTACAACTCACATCTCGGCACACGCCGGGGCGGTTTGGCAACCTACAGTAGTGAGAAGGGCTTTGTGCGCTCTATCCACAATCTGGAAAGTTCATACTTCAGAACGAAGTTTGAACCTACACTCAACAAGTTTGAAGGAGCTACATCGGGCATCGGCGTGATTAGCGATACAGATGCCCAGCCACTCATCATGAACTCTCATCTTGGCCGCTTTGCCATTTGCACTGTAGCTAAGATAGTAAACAAGGATGAACTTACTCAGCTTCTGCTCGAGAAGAACATGCACTTTGCAGAGATGTCTTCGGGTAGTACCAATCCTACTGAGTTGGTGGCTCTGCTCATTATTCAGGGTAAAACCTTCAGAGAAGGTATCGAAAACGTTTTCCATCACATCAAAGGTTCCTGCACCATGATGATCCTTACCGAGGATGGCATCATCTGTGCGCGTGACAGTTGGGGACGTACTCCAATCATCATCGGCAAGAAGGAAGGTGCTTATGCAGCTTCCAGCGAAACCACCTCGTTCCCTAACCTTGATTATGAAACAGCATATGAGGTAGGACCAGGCGAAATCGTGAAGATTAAAGCTGATGGCATGGAGCAAATCCGTCCTGCCAACAAGAAGATGCAGGTTTGCTCTTTCCTCTGGGTTTACTACGGATTCCCTACATCTACCTACGAGGGCAAGAATGTAGAGGAGGCGCGTTTTACCAACGGCTTTAATCTCGCCAAGACCGATGATGTGGAGGTAGACTGCTGCAGCGGTATTCCTGATTCGGGTACGGGTATGGCGATGGGTTATGCTGCCGGAAAGGGTGTACCTTACCAGCGCTGCATTGCCAAGTATACGCCTACATGGCCTCGCAGTTTTACTCCTAGCAACCAGAGCATGCGTTCACTGGTAGCCAAGATGAAGCTGATTCCTAACAAGGCGATGCTGAAGGGCAAGCGTGTATTGTTCTGCGATGACAGTATCGTGCGCGGTACCCAGCTTCGCGACAATGTGAAGGTGCTTTTCGACCAGGCTGGCTTGAAGGAGTGCCACATGCGTATTGCATGTCCTCCATTGGTATACGGCTGTCCGTTCATCAACTTCACTTCTTCAAAGAGTGATATGGAGCTGATTACCCGTCGTATCATCGAGAAGTTTGAGGGCGATGCCAACAAGAATCTTGAGAAATACGCTACCACTGGTTCTCCTGAGTATCAGAGAATGGTAGATGAGATTGCCAGCCAGTTGGGCTTGACTTCCCTGAAGTTCAACACCATCGAGCAGTTGGTAGAGGCTATCGGTCTTCCAAAGTGCCAGGTATGTACCCATTGCTTTGATGGCAGCAGCGCATATACTCTGAATGAGTTTGCTGATGAGGAGTAGGATAAGAATATAAGTTATTGATAGATTAGAAGATAGGTCTAGCGAACCCGTGAAACGCGGTGTTGCTAGACCTATTTTATTTTCCTTTTATATGATATCGTAATACCCTCTGCGAAATAAAACTGTCACAACTGTCATGTAACGCTTCTGGGTAGGAAGCGTGAGGGCTAAATATATAGCTTTCAATCACTTGTGATATGATACGAATGCAGACAGAATCGGAAAATAATGTGGTTTATATTGTTTTCTTCTCGAAAAATTTGGTAGTTACGAAAAAGCAACGTATCTTTGCAGCACATGTTTAGTAAAAAGAAAAAAGTATGAGTGAAGTAAAGCCATATAAATTACCGGAAGAAAAAACAAGTATAGTTTCTGATTCCATGGCAGTCCGTATTACTCCTGATACGGATATTGTTACCTTGCGCCATAATGTGATGGATGCGGTGTATGCTACAACAGATCAGAATGCTTTGTATAGTTGTTTGGTTTTCTTGTCAAGTCAAAAGCAAACTTTACAATCTTCAGTAAAGAAAGAACTTTTGAATCGTTTAGATGAATTGTCAAAGCTTCCAGATGGTTGGGATGGTGAAGGTAGTCTTGCCCTCTCAAGAAATATCGTGGATTTTGTGAAGCGAATTATTCTGCTAGCTACTGATACTAGTCTGCAAAATTGGGTAGCTTTTCCTGATGCACGAGGTTGTATATATTTAGATTACACGGAAGACAATAATATAGCAGGTGTTACTATAACCAATCATCAGGTTGTAGCATTTATCAAACGGGATGGTCATTTGTCAAAATTCAGTTTTGATAAGTTGGATGAAAAGGAAGTATTGTCATTATTAGAAAAAGCTCATGGATAAACTGATTTCTGAAATAACAGACGATGAAAAGGTTGCAAGAATCCTGTTCTCGCCTTCTCATATCTATAAAGGGCGTGTTTCGCCGAAGGCTTTTAAACTTGAAAAGTTGAAGAGTGGTGCTGAAGACTATATTTCAGTATTAAGATATAATGCCGATCAATTAGATTCTGTATCAGCTGTTTTTCGTCCTAGAACGAAAGGAGACTCTCGATATGGATTTACATTTTTAAATGTTTTGGATGTTCGAAACCTGGATTATGAATTTAACAACAGAAGAGTTGAGCTATTGCCAAAACCAAGCAAGCGATTACCGTTACATGCTGGAATCTTTTTATCAATTGATGGAAGATTGCAGACTGCCGATGATGTTTCTCCTGATATAGATTTTTTCCAAAAAGAACTTGCCATGCTTTGTGATGGGGTGCATAAATTTTAATCTGCCCCGAACGTTGGAAAAGCAGCCTAGTTTTTCATCCGGGTGAAATCTTTACATCTTCGCCTTTTGAGGCTATCGGTCTTCCAAAGTGCCAGGTATGTACCCATTGTTTCGATGGCAGCAGCGCATATACTCTGAATGAGTTTGCTGATGAAGACTAATTCATCTTTTTGCGAGATAAATAAATATGTAAGTGGCGAAATGAGTAGGCTGACAGTCTGCTGGTTTCGCCATTCTTTGTTTGTCCTCTTCTGTTAAGCAAATACTTTGTGATACATTTTTGTGTTAAAATATCGAATATTCTTTGAATTATCAGATAATTACCGTATTTTTGCAGAAAGGTTTTAAAATAGAGATGATTATGAAACTATCAGATTATAGCAATATAACATCGACTCCTGTTTGGAATGAAGTGAAAAACTGGAGTGACGATGACAAGAATGAGCTTATCACATTGCTTTATACAACAATGGATAAGGTAAATCCTTATGTCGTTCCTGAGTCTGATGAGATAGAAGCTTTTGTGAACGAGATTCCTCGTGAAGCCTTGGCAGCTAGTGTGGAGATGGCATTAAAGGATCATGAAAATGGTAATACCATTTCCCATTCAGAATTAATGAGTCGTATAAAAGCGGAACGAGGATGGAAATAGAATGGTCACTGCTTGCCATTAAATTTGTTGAATCAGAAATCATACAGTTATGAGTGCAAAAATAACACAAGACAATCTTTATATGTTGTTGCCATTGAAGATTGGATGGCTTGCTCCTTGGCTCTCGGAAGACAAGGGTATAAGTCTTACAGATGCCATCAATCGTATATATCATTCACAACTATATAAAAAGCTGTCTACAGAAAGTACCAAATATTGGCACTTAGGTCCTGTGGACTTGTATAATGAACTGAAGAAAGAACTATAAGAAGATAGGTCTAGCGACCCCGCTTAGCGCGGTGTAGCTAGACCTGTTTTTATATTATTTCTCGGCAAAATCTTCTTTTGCATAAATCTTGTTACAATCGATGTTGGAGATATCCCACTGGAGAGACAATACCTGATTGTACTTCTTGTATTTATAGGTTTTGTCATTTACTGTGGTAAACTCAACCTCGTAATTATCTGCTATTCTCAATGGTGGAGTTGTAATGCTGGAACCATTCTGCAGGGTAGATTTATAGCTCCAGATAGCTTTCTGTTCTCCCTTCTTGTAAATCTCAACCTTTGAGATGGCAACTTTGTCGTTCAGATTGTTTGTGAACTGAAGCGGTGCATAGCGATCTCGTGTGAAAGGATGCAGGTCGAAGATGTGATTAATATTTCCTATGTCTGTAAAGGTTAATGTATGAAGATCTGCTCCTGTTGAGATAAAACTCATGGCACCATAGGTTGGCCTAGCGATAAACCTGATGGCTATAGGCGATTCATCCGAATTGTCTGCCATTTTAGGCATATACCATGCCCATGCAGCATTCACTTCGGCAGTAGCTTTATATATGTTGGAATTTCCTTCCTCAAATCCATTCTTACTTTTCCATCTGAAATATGGCAGGTTCTTGAATACCAGCTCATAGGCTGCAATGTTCTTCCTCTGCGTATTCTTGATGTCCATGTCGTTAATGGTATAGGTCTTGGAGTGAGTCCATGACCATCCAGCCTTCATGGTGTATTTTGCTTCAGCATATGGGATGTCTCCCTTGGCTCCTGCTGCTACGGATAGCCCAGCTTCTACACCATGAGTATGAGAAGAGGTATAGGTAACCTGGTTAATCGTAGTTTGTGGACTAGGTGTTCCGCTCGCTGTAAAAAATATATCGTCCGTACCCAATTCCGTATATACCTTTTTGCCATTCTTTGTCTCACATTTCAACGGGATACATTCCATGGCGAATGCTTTGCCGTAGAAACCGCAAATACGTACATACGTACCTCCGTGTCTGTTCGACCATCTACCCTTGTACATGTCATTATTGCTTACGCTTGACGACATGTTCACTATATAGTAATCGCCCGAACCTGCCTGGCCCTCATAGCAATGAACCTGATAGATGTCAAACGAAACATTGATGGCTCCGCTGCCTTCGATATAATCCCGTTTCGACAATGCCAGGTGGCGAACTTCCTTTTTGTCATTATAAGTAAAAGTCTTACCATAATGGTACTGGGTAAAATCCTTGCTGAGGTCATCATCACCATTTGAATTTTCTACTTTCTTTTCTTCGTATTTGTTCATATCTGCTACCCATCCGTTCAGATAGGTATAGATGTCGTTGTCACCAAGTTCTGGATCTACAGCATCCAAGTCGGCCATCTCATCACCGGAGCCGTCATTATTCAGGTTTTCTTCCTGCAGTTCTGGCTGAATCCATTCCACGTCATCAAACAGATTGGTATATGATTGGGTTTCAGCCGCTTCCTGGCTGTTGTCAACGAATACCTCGTCCTGATTAGGTTCATATACCTTGTAGCTATACCCCTGACCGTCCGTAGCCGATAGCAGAATATCATCAGAAGGCTGGTAGGTTGCTACAATTCCACCCTGCTCCATAACTTGCTCAGCTTCCTTCTGGTATTTATCCCCGGCAGGGATAATCAGCAGGTCGGTTGATTCCGAAACCGTAGCTTGTCTGTTAGGGAAGAGGAGTTCACAGGCTTTCGTCATTTCAGCCTTTTCGCCCAATCCCAGCATTACAGTATTGCCCTTATATTGAACACCAGTTATAGCGCTGTTGAAATGGGTTTCTTCATCTGATGGTGGAAAGTTTTCCGCTGAAGACGTTTTGTCATCATCCGAACAGCCTGTAAACATAGTCAGCGAAGCTATGAGAAGCATCACCAAGTAAGTAGCCTTGTTTAAAAATAATGTTACTTTTTTCATAATCTTGTCCATTTATCAGTTAATGTATTATTTTGCATAGAACGTAAACTTGTTCTTGTAATCTCTGTTCACGCAGACGGTTGCCTTGCGTTGGGAGAGATTGTATACCACCGACCACTGGGTATGGCTCGTTGGATTGCCTGGAGTTTCTGCCTGACTCACACCATTGAGCAGATTCATGGCTCCTTCCTCTGACAACCGGTTACTGTTCTGCTTGATGACGAATTCCATCATGTCGTAGCGGGTCTTGCCGTGATTCGAGAGTTTCGGTCCTTTGTCAGAACATGCCATGGTTTCAGATACATAGAAGTTGCTGGCATAGCGCTTTTCTATCACCTCGCGGGTGTTTGGCAATACGTCAGGATATTTGAAATGAGTCTTTCCGTCTTCACCCGTATATTCATCGTCGATGTAAATCTTGCTTTGGTGATCCTTGTCATATACGAATTCTACGATGGCATAACGGCCCGTGGCATCTGCCATGTAGAAATGATAGTTGCCGTCGCCGTCCGGTATCCAGAGATCATATCCGTCCAGAATCTTGAGAGCTTCATCTACCGTCTTGGCATGATCCAGCATCATACGTAAGGCAACTGTTGTTGTCAACTTCTTTCCTGTGCTAGCCTGCTGGGTTGGCTTGCCGTCAAGATGAAGAACGGAAACGGCAAAGCCTGCCTCGTTCATGCCGTCCATCAGAAGATATGGGAATGCCATGATATAGGAAAGGTCTTGCGTCTTATGTTTCTCAAACTGTTCCTTGTTATATAGGATGTAATGCCAGAGATCCTGCCGGTAACCTATCCAGTAGGCATCCACCATGCTGATGGATTTCAGTCCACCTTCTGGAGCCGTGCGAACCAGGGCTGCTGCAATCGGTTCATTATCGTGAGAGTAGTCAAAGTTGCGCCCCATCAGATAATCACCAGTATCTGGTGTCGTAACAGCAAAGGCACTGCAGCCGGCATCCAGCTTGACTCTTGCCTTGAGCCAGGATGGTGTTTTGTCGCAGAGGGTTTTCAATACGGCACCAATCAGTTGGGTGTTGTCGGTAAGATTATAGCCTGATATGGTAGAGAGTTTGTAATCCTCCGTATAGTCAAGATAGAAGAATCTTCCGTCTTTCAAGTCCTGGATGGACCGGACCATCTCCAGTTTCTTGGCATCGGTCAGCAGACTGGCTGGTACGTCCTGATAGTGTGCCTGATTGTTTACTTCTTCATGGTCATCATCGCTGCATGAAGATAGCAGAAACATACAGAATGTGATGCTGAAACTTAAGCATAAAAACAGAAACCATTGTATGTGCTTACTGTTGAAAGTGATATTCTTTTTCATACGTAATTAGTATTAAATGATTGATAAATGATTTGAATTTTCAAATGCAAAAGTAATGGAAAACCATTCTCGGTAGGGAGAAAAGTACACTGAAAAATGCTGATTTTTCTGAAATTATAAAAAAATATCCCTCAAAATACATCAAAACCAATCTTTTTTATTATTTTTGCAAGAAGAAAAAGCGATTCGTCTGTCTGTGCAAAATGCTTCGTCAGTCAGGGCAAACCTGCCTCATCTGTCAATACGAAATAATTTATCTATCCATTATGAATATGAAAGAAAAGAACGCAAAGAAATCTAAGATACATCAGTTAGGGTTCTCTTTCCTGAAGAGAGAATCTAATTACTTGGACCGCCAACGTCAAGCTATCCTTGTGTGTTTCTCCGTGATGCTCTCTTTGGGCATCCTGTCAAATATCCTAGGCTTTTCTGGAGCCTTTGATCCGTTTTTTACCGTGTCTAACATCGTTTTTCTGATTGTCGTGTTATCCTCCTTCATGGCTTATCTCTTCGGGAAAATCCCAATGGTGAGGGCAATCGTTTGTATCGCTATCGCCACCCAGTGCTTTATCGGAGCTGATATCCTCTACAGTGCCTTTATGCCTACGCTGAAAGATAACAGAATGGTGATTCTCATCAATATGCTTATCCTTTCAGGCAACATGTTTTTCTCGCTGGCGGCTTATCAGGCGCGTCTCACACGCTGGCTGGTGGGAATAGCTTTGGGGGTTTATATATTGAGTGTGATTGTAACGGGGGATGAATCGCTCATGGATTATTTCTTCATGATGATGCTCATATTGCTTTTTATCAGCGTGCTGAGTCTGGCTGTTGCCAGAAACGGTGAGTATCTTGTCAATGCGAACAGAACGTTGCAGCGTGATGAGGAAGAACTGCTCCAGGTGCTGAAGATAAACAAAAAGCAGATTAAGGCATACGTGGCTCTGGTGAAGGAAAGGCATGATGTTAAACTTACCGCGCATTTGCTGGATCTTCTGGGTGAGGCTTCGCAGAAGAATGTCATAGACAATGTGATGCAATATCTCCAGACCCGCGAATTGAGCAAACAGAACATAGAACGCGTCTTTCCCGAGTTGAGTGCCTCTGAACAGGAAATCTGTTACCTTATCCTGCAGAACAGAAAGCTGAGTGAGATTTGCATGCTGCTCAACAAGTCGGAATCGAACATCACTACCCAGCGGGCCAACATCAGAAAGAAGTTGGGAATGGGCTCTGCTGATAACCTGAAGAAGGTTCTGGAGAAGCGCATAGCTGAAAGCCTGTAGGCCGATGAGGCTGATACTGAACCATATCCTGTTATTTTCGGAAATTTTGAACATATTGTGATAAGATGTGAATAGTCTTTTATCACCGAAAAGCTGTACCTTTGCACCCAGATAATAAATGAAACGTAAATCAATAGAAATCATTAAGAAGAAATGAAGAAAATAATCATCTTATGTTTCGCGCTCGGAGCTTTCCATACACTTGGCGCACAGGAGACGCTTACGCTCAGCCAGTGCCTGCAGATGGCAGTGGATAACAACCTGTCGCTCCAGAGCAGCCGAAACGAAATAGCTAAGGGAAAGTACGCTATCAGCGAAAATCAGGCTAAACTCTATCCGCAGATTAATGCGGTGGCACAGCTCAACGATAACTTTACGCCACCTGTTTCGGTTACCGACGGCTCGGCTTACGGCAAGCCTTATAATGTAACCAAGACGTTGCAGTATAATGCATCGGCGGGTGTACAATTGCAGATGCCACTGTATAACCAGATGATTCTTACCGCCATCGACATCACCAAGATTGCCGATAAACTCAACCAACTCTCTTATGAGAAGGCGCGTGAAGATCTCATCGTGCAGACTGCCAAGATGTATTACATGGCGCAGAACACATCTGAGCAGATTCGTCTGACGGATGACAATATCAAGCGACTGGTAGAACTCAGAAACATTACCCAGGCTTTCTATGACAACCAGATGAGTCTGGAGGTAGATCTGAAGCGAGTGAATCTCAATATCGAGAACCTCACCGTGCAGCGCGATAACGCCATCGCCATGCTCGAACAGCAGTATACCATGCTCAAGTATGTGATAGATTATCCTGCAGAGAAGGAGATGAAGGTGACAGCCGTAGATCCGGGAAAGATTGAGATGGTGAAGGCTGACGGATTGGATACGGGACTCTACGAACTCCAGTTGCTGGAACAGAAGAAACTGCTCACCCAGAAGCAGACCAAACTTGCCAAGGACGGCTATCTGCCATCGCTCTCGCTGACCGGAAACCTGATGTATTCTGCCTTTACCGATAGGATAGATCACTGGATTCATTCGGGCGAATCAAACCACTGGTATGGTTCCAACGGTCTGGGCATTCAGCTGCGAGTGCCTGTATTCGATGGTTTTGAAAAGCGTTCTAAAATCAGAAAGGCGAAGATAGAGGAGGAGAATGCACGCATCGGTTACGAGGACGCCCTGAAGGGACTGCAGGCAAACTATATGAATGCGGTGAGCGAGGTGAATAACAGTCAGCGCAACTACAAGAAGCAGTTTGATAATTATACCATGGCTCAGGATGTTTACAACGTAACAGCCGACCAGTATAAGGAGGGTGTGGCTTCGATGACAGCGGTGCTGCAGGACGAGATGCGTATGAGCGAGGCAATGAACAATTATCTCACAGCCTACTATCGCTACAAGGTTGCCAATCTCTCGCTGCTCAAGTTGACTGGACAGCTCAACCAGATTTCGGTTGCTAAATAACGGAGAAGAATAAATCATTAAAAAATAAAACATAAACAGGAAAACGGGATGTAAAAAACTTTACTTCATATTCCCTGATTCCAAATTACAATAAAACTATGGAACAGAACGAAAATAAAAATGTAGAAACAGCAGAGGCTACACAGGTATCTCACGAAGAAACCAGGAAAAAACTCAAGAAACAGCGCGTAAGACAGATTATCGCCAGTCTGATAGGTGTTGCTATCCTGGCTTTCGGACTCTGGAAGATCGTATGCCTCTTCCTCGATTATAGCTCTAACGAAACGAGCAATGATGCTCAGATAGAGCAATATATCTCACCGGTTAATCTCCGTGCATCCGGCTATATCGCCAAGGTATGCTTCAGAGAACATCAGGAAGTACACAAGGGAGATACCCTCCTTGTGCTCGACGACCGGGAGTATCGTATCCGTCTGATGGAGGCTGAAGCAGCCCTCAAGGATGCCAAGGCAGGAGCCAATGTCATCAACGCTACAGAGCAGACCACCGAGACATCAGCTTCTATCTATCAGGCATCTATCGATGAAATAAATGTACGACTTGCCAAACTTGCCAAGGACTGCGAACGCTATCGCAACCTGGTAGAAAAGAAGGCGGCTACTCCTATCCAGCTCGAACAGTTGGAGGTGGAATATGCTGCTACCAGGAAGAAACTCGAAGGGGTAAAGAAGCAGCAGGCTGCTGCCTATAAGGGAGTAAACGAGGTAACTACCCGCAAGCAGAATGTGGCTGCCTCCATCGAACGTGCCGAGGCTGCCGTAGAGATGGCAAAGCTGAATCTCTCTTACTGTGTGGTTGTGGCCCCTTGTGATGGTAAACTGGGTCGCCGCTCTATCGAGGAGGGACAGATGGTAAATGCAGGAACCACCATTACCTATATCATCCCAACCAACAACAAATGGGTGATTGCCAACTATAAGGAAACCCAGATAGAGAATCTCTATGTAGGACAGAAGGTGCGTATGACCGTAGATGCCATCAGTAACAAGGAGTTTGAGGGTACGGTGACCGCCATTTCTGGTGCTACCGGTTCGAAATATTCGCTGGTACCTACAGACAATTCGGCTGGCAACTTTGTCAAGATTCAGCAGCGTGTGCCTGTAAGAATCGATTTCAACAACCTCAGCAAAGAGGATAATGAGCATCTTGCTGCCGGCATGATGGTGGTTGTCAAGGCTGAGAGAAAGTAAAAAACAGCTAGATGGAAATGAAGTAATATATGGAAGAAGAATATAAGAATTATCCGTTTTATGATTGGGTGCCCAAACCGCTCGGAATCATCTTCATGATCATCCTCTTCGTGCCGATGATTACGATGAGTGGTGTCTATTCTGCCAACAGCGGCGAGATGATGAGCGGGCTCGGCATCCAGTCGGAATACATCGCCTTTGCGGGTTTCTGCACCTCGATAGGAATGGCGGCTTTCTCGCCGTTCTTCTATGAACTGGTGTGCATCCGTAGAGAGAAGATGATGTGTATCGTGGGCTTCTCCATTCTCTTTATCCTCAGTTTCGTGTGTGCCCAGACCGACTCGCTGTTCATACTCGGACTGTGCAGTCTGCTGATGGGTTTTGTCCGTCAGACGCTGCTGATGGCGCATCTCTTCGTGCTCATCAGATACGGTTTCGGAATAGAGGCTACGAGGAATATCACGCCGGGATGCGAGCCTACTACCGAGGAAGCATGGGATGCGGTAGATTCGGAGAAGATGGTTTCGCAGCCGGTCATCTATCTCTTCTTCATGATTATCGGACAGTTGGGAACCTGGCTAACGGCATGGCTTGCCTATGCCTATGAGTGGCAGTATGTTTATCATTTCATGATGGCATTCATGCTGGCAGGCATCATCATCGTGTTCTTCACCATGCCTTATCATAAGTATCCGATGCCTAAGTTCCCGATAACGCTGTCGAAGTTTGGCAATGTTACGGTGTTCAGTATCATGCTCTGTTCGTTTGCTTACGTCATGGTTTTCGGTAAGACGCTCGACTGGTTTGATGATCCAACCATCCGTTTCTCTTCGGTGGTCTGTCTTATCTTTACCGCTCTGTTCATCTATCTGGAGAAGACGCGGCGTTCACCTTATTTCATCATGGAGGTGTTCCAGCTCAGAGTCATCAACTACGGCATCCTGCTCTTCTTCCTGCTGATGGTTTGCAATTCGAGTGCCATGTTTGTCAACGTGTTCACCAATGTGAGCATGAAGATAGACAACTGGCAGAACGCCACCTTGGGCAACTGGGTGATGGTGGGCTACACCGTGGGACTGATATTCGCCGTCATCGCCCGAGCCAAGAATATTCACCTAAAGTGGATGTACTGTCTGGGCTTCCTCTTTATCGGATCCTATGCGCTGTACATGTATTTCGAAGTACAGAACGACGGCATGTATGAACGTATGAAATGGCCTATCATCATCCGTTCTACGGGAATGATGCTGCTCTATTCGCTCATCTCCACGATAGCCAACCAGCGCATGCCTTACCGCTTCATGTCAACCTGGGTTTGCATCATGCTTACCGTTCGTATGGTCATTGCCCCTTGCATCGGCTCTGCGCTCTATACCAATGTGCTGCAGCACAGGCAGCAGTATTATGTAACCCGCTTTGCCCAGGATTACGACCGCACGAGCATCGAGACGGCGAAGACTTACGACCAGACGGTGAGAGGCATGCAATATCAGGGCAAGAGTGTAACCGAGGCACAGAACATGGCTGCCATGAGTACGAAGGGAAAGGTACAGGTACAGGCCACGCTGGTGAGCATCAAGGAGATGGCAGGCTGGACCTTCTACGGCTGTCTGCTGTGTGCCGGACTGATGCTCGTTCTCCCTTGGCGCAAGCGCAATATCGGGGAACTGACGCGCGAATATCTGCTGAAGAATGTAGATGTGAAATCCCTGGGAAGAAGGTAGGGGAGTGCTAAAATATCATAAAAGATACAGGCTGCTCATCTGATGAATGGATATTTTTGTTATCTTCGCAGTTAAATCTGAAGATAACAGACCCATATTCATCATGAAAATAACAGATAATATCATCATATACGAGGCTCATGAGTTTCCTCAGCTGTTGATGCAGCCTTTCTACTCTGACTATGTCGGTATCGTAATCTGTCATCAGGGGATGTTCCGTTTCTGCGTAGACGGAACATCCTTTGTTGCATCTGAGGGTGAGACCGTTTTCCTCTCCAAAGGGGTGATGTTTCATGTGCAGGAAACGGGCAAGAACCTTAAATATACCCTTCTTTTTTACCGTGCTGAACAGATTCGTCACATGTTGGGCAATACCGTGGTTACCATGCGTCTCTATGCTACGATTTATCCCAAACCCTGCCATGTCAGGACGACGGGCTATGAGGATATGCTTACTTCTTATGCCCTGATGCTGAGGAAACTGGAGTTGGAAAAAGAGAAGAGTGGTGAACTGGATGCCTATTGTGTGCATGAGCAGAAACTGTTGCTGATGGCTGTTACGTATCGGTTGTGCAGCATCTTCTCGGCATCGTTCAAGGCTGCCGGCAAGGAGATGGAGCGGAAGATAGCCATCTTTGAGTCGCTGGTGCTGCTGATAGAGAAGAATTATATGCGTGAGCGCAGTGTGGCTTTCTATGCAGATGAACTCTGTCTTACACCGAAATATCTGTCGGTACTGGTCAAGTCGGTTTGCGGTCAGACGGTTCAGCAGTTGCTTTTCAAGGCGATGATCCGTCGCAGTATCTATCTGATGAAGAATACCACGAAGACGATACAGCAGATAGCCAATGAACTCAGTTTTCCCAATGCCTCATCCTTCGGTACCTTCTTCAAGAAGCATACCGGTCTGTCGCCTAAGCATTACCGTAATTGGGAAGAAGGGAATGAACCGCCTTCTTTCAAATAAAGATTTCATCCTATACCTATAAAATAAAAAAGGGACAGAGGAATTGTTCTGTCCCCTGTCCCGATACTGTGATATAACTAAAACAACTGAGCGAAAGCCTCGGCTGTCTTTCCTGTATAGGTTTTCATCTCTGTAACCGGCTTGTAACCGAAATCCTTGAAGGCAAGGAGCTGTGTGGCAACAAACTGGTGGTCGTCAGAGATGCAAGCCTGTAACTTCATATTACCCATGCTGATGGCAGAAACAGGGAATTTGCTGATCGCTGTTTCTACATCTTTAGGGGCTGCACTGAGGATATTCTCAAGCTTTCTTCCATCCTCTGCAGAATATTCCTTCTCTTTTATCTTAATCACGCTGTTGGTAGGTTGATAGATGAGCTTGACAGTCAAACCCATGAAACCTTTCTTTACCTGTACATCCTGGAGTGCCAAAACATCAGCACCCATCTCTAAATGATTAATCTTTGCCATAATTTTATACTGTTATTTGCTTATTCTTAATTCTTGATAAATAATATATATTGAACTGTTTTTTTGTTTTGAATAGGGTGTAACCAGTCTTATCGCAAATCTTAGGAAAGATGCGATAAACCTATATGAAATTTTAAAAAGAGAAAAGAATAAGCGCTAACAGAGCAGACGTCGCAGGCAAATGACATAATACTTGCTGGCGACATCAAAGTGGATTGGGGCAGTTTCCTGTCGGAAAGGCTCCATGCCACCTTCTATAGCTGATAAAAGGGATGATAAATAACGGATTCTATTTGTAAGCAATCTACTGGCAGTCTGACTGTTGTGCATGTTGCCACTTGGCAATAAGCGCTGCGGACGGCTGCTACAGATGCGGTAAGCAAGCTGTGAGGCGTTTTCAAGCTGTGCCTCAGGCTGGCTCTTGTCATACTCAACCTTCGCCAAACCATCTTTCTTATGGCTTGCATCTTCGGTATAAGAATCCTCGGGAGTAAAAGAAATAGAGGCAGCAGATACCTCTCCATAGCCTGAGAAGACCATGGACACCAGAAAAAGGATGTATAGTATCAACTGCCTCATATTAAATATATTATGGTATCAGGAGAAATTCCTGACACCGGGGATGATTAATAACTTCTTGCGATGATGACACGGGCTACGGCTGGCTTGCCGCTTACCATATCTACACCTGGAGTCTGCTCGTAAGCGAAAGGCACGCAGCGGATGGTAGCCTGAGTCTCTTCCTTAATCTTAGCCTCGGTCTCGGCTGTACCGTCCCAATGGCAGAGGAAGAAACCACCGTCCTTTACACGCTCCTTGAACTCTTCGTAGTTGTCGCACTCGTAAACGTGAGCATCACGGTAAGCACGAGCCTTCTCGAAGATATTCTTCTGGATGTCTTCCAACATATCCTTTACGCGCTCAACGATACCGTCGAAGCTTACGTTCTCCTTCTCCAAGGTATCACGACGCATAATCTCGATGGTGTTGTTCTCCAAGTCACGGCCACCCATAGCGAGACGTACAGGAACACCCTTCAACTCATAGTCAGCGAACTTGAAGCCAGGACGCTTTGCAGGGTTATCATCATACTTTACGGTGATGCCCAACTCGCGGAGCTGGTCAATGACAGGCTGCAACTTAGCAGTAATCTGAGCCAACTGCTCCTCGCCCTTGTTGATAGGAACGATAACCACCTGGATAGGAGCCAGCTTTGGAGGCAATACCAGACCGTTGTCATCGCTGTGAACCATGATGAGGGCACCCATCAGTCGGGTAGAAACACCCCATGAAGTAGCCCATACGTACTCAGGCTTGTTCTCCTTGTTCAAGTAGGTTACATCGAAACTCTTGGCGAAGTTCTGACCCAGGAAGTGAGAAGTACCGCTCTGGAGAGCCTTGCCATCCTGCATCATTGCCTCGATGGTATAAGTGTTGAGAGCACCTGCGAAACGCTCAGTCTCACTCTTCACACCCTGCAATACAGGAACACCCATGTAGTTCTCTGCAAACTCAGCGTAAACCTTGAGCATCTCCTGAGCCTTTGCCTCTGCCTCTTCCTTGGTAGCGTGGGCTGTATGACCCTCCTGCCAGAGGAACTCAGAAGTACGGAGGAACGGACGGGTACGCATCTCCCAACGCATTACGTTGCACCACTGGTTGCAGAGGATAGGGAGATCACGCCATGAATGGATCCAGTTCTTATATGTGTTCCAGATGATAGTCTCAGAAGTAGGACGGATGATGAGCTCCTCATCGAGCTTTGCATTAGGATCCACCTCAACCTCTGTACCATCCTCTGTAGAACGGAGACGGTAGTGGGTAACAACGGCACACTCCTTGGCGAAACCTGCCACGTGCTCAGCCTCACGAGAGAAGAAACTCTTCGGGATGAGGAGAGGGAAGTATGCGTTCTGTACACCTGTCTGCTTAAACATCTTGTCGAGCTGCTGCTGCATCTTCTCCCAGATAGCGTAACCGTATGGTTTGATAATCATACAACCACGAACTGGTGACAACTCAGCGAGATCAGCCTTTACTACCAAATCATTGTACCACTGACTGTAGTTGTCAGCGCGCTTGGTTAAATTCTTGAGTTCTTTAGCCATATTGCTTTATTCTATTTATTTTATTTTTTATTTCTTCTGTTATATATATTAAGGTATAAGCTTGAGCCTTCATCATCTGCTGACGGCAGTTCATCTGTCTGCAGGTGTCTGAAATCCTACTTTTAGGGATTTTCCACCCCCAAATAGGTGATTTCCTAGCTCTATTTCGACAAATACCCTTAAATTTGCATGCAAAAATACAAAAAAATATTAGAAAACTCTCCATTATGGAGAAAAAAGAGTTATCTTTGCAATTAAATAACATAAATATAGGAGATTTTAAAATGAAAAAGACTAATTTTGCAGTTGCAGGCCTCTCTTTGTGCTTGCTTTTCTCTAGTTGTGGAACCAATCAGAAGACAGGTACAGCTGTAGGTGCCGGTTCTGGTGCAGCTCTGGGTGCTCTCGTAGGTGGATTGCTCAACAATAGCCATCGTGGTACCGGTGCTCTCGTAGGTGCTGCTATCGGTGCAGCTGTTGGTGGCGGTGCTGGTAACCTCATAGGAAAGCACATGGATAAGGTAAAGGCTGAGGCTGAACAGGTGAAGAATGCACAGGTTGAGACTGTAACAGATGCCAATGGCTTGTCTGCCGTTAAGGTAACATTTGCTTCTGGTATCCTCTTCCCAACTAACGGTTCTACTCTCAGCAGCAGCGCAAAGACTGATTTGGCTCAGTTTGCCGGTGTATTGAAGAACAATACCGACTGCGAGGTTTCTATCCAGGGTTATACCGATGCTACAGGTAATGATGGTATCAACTTGCCTTTGAGCCAGAAGCGTGCTGAGGCAGTTTACAACTATCTTGCTTCTTGCGGTGTTACCAGTCGTCAGGTAAAGAATGTTCAGGGTTTTGGTTCTGCTAACCCTGTAGTGAATACTACTGCTGCTTGTGCCCAGAATCGTCGTGTAGAGGTTTACATGTATGCTAGCCAGGCTATGATTAACGCAGCCAACAATGGTACATTGAAGTAATAACTTACATGATCCTGGAAGGGAAAAAGCAAATAGATGATTTTGAAGAAAATCAAGAATATAGTAAAATGGGTGGTGGTGCTGTTTTTCAGTACCACCATTCTTGCTGTAGTGGCATATAGGTTCATTCCTGTATATGTCACTCCTCTGATGTTTATCCGATGCTTCCAGCAAGTAGCTGATGGAGAGAGTATTACCCTGCATCATCATTGGGTTTCGATGGATAAGATTTCGCCTCACATGCCAGTGGCGGTAATGGCGAGCGAAGATGCGAGATTCCTGAAGCATCACGGTTTCGACTTCAATGCCATCGAGAGTGCGGCGAAGAATAATGCACGTGGCGGAAAGGTGCATGGAGCCAGTACCATCAGTCAGCAGACCGCTAAGAATGTCTTCCTGTGGCCTGGCCGTTCATGGACCCGCAAGGGATTTGAAGTCTACTTTACCTTCCTCATCGAAATGATGTGGAGCAAGCAGCGCATCATGGAGGTTTATCTCAACAGCATTGAGATGGGACCGGGTATCTATGGTGTGGATGCGGTTGCAGAATATCATTTCGACAAGAAAGCGAAAGATCTGTTTCGTGGCGAGTGTGCGCTGATAGCAGCTACACTTCCTAATCCGCGCAAATTCAGTTCGCTGCATCCTAGCGCTTATATGAAGAAGCGCCAGCGACAGATAGAACATCAGATGAGATTTATCCCTACCTTCCCTCGTGAGGGCGAAGATTTCGACCCGGGCACGGCTGTGGGAGGATATAGGGGGAAGTGAAGAATGAAGAGTGAAGAATGAAGAGTGAAAAATCTGGTAAATATTGATTAATGGATTTACTGAACGACTTGAACGAAGCGCAGCGTGCTGCGGTAGAATATATTGACGGACCTTCGCTGGTGATAGCCGGTGCAGGTTCGGGTAAAACGCGTGTGCTTACTTATAAGATAGCTTATCTCCTTAGCCAGGGCATGAAACCCTGGAGCATCATGGCGCTCACCTTTACCAACAAGGCGGCAAGGGAGATGAAGGAACGTATCGGAAAACTGGTGGGAAATGATCTTGCCCAGCATCTCTATATGGGTACCTTCCACAGCATCTTCTCCCGAATCCTGAGAGCGGAGGCTGAGCATATCGGCTTCAATAACAACTTTACCATTTATGACGAAAGTGACTCGCGCTCGCTGATCAAGGCGATAGTGAAGGAGATGGAGCTGGATGATAAGAAGTATAAGCCTGCTGCCGTTCATGCCAAGATTTCGATGGCGAAGAACAACCTGATGAGTGCTGCGGCTTATGAGAGCGATGCGGCTATCTTCGAGCAGAACAAGCGTGCGCAGATCCCTGAGGTTGGTAAGATTTTCGTGGCTTACGTGCAGCGCTGCAAGCAGGCCAATGCCATGGATTTCGATGATTTGCTGACGCTTACCTATCAGCTCTTCAGGGAGCATGAGGATATTCGCCACAAATATGCCGCCCGCTTTGATTATGTCCTGGTGGATGAGTATCAGGATACCAACCACGTTCAGATGTCTATCGTCATGCAACTCTGTCAGGAGAAGCAGCGTGTTTGTGCCGTGGGTGATGACTCGCAGAGTATCTATAGCTTCCGTGGTGCCAATATAGATAATATTCTCAACTATCAGCGCCAGTTTCAGGGAACGCGTCTCTTCAAACTGGAACAGAACTACCGCTCTACCCAGACCATCGTTGAGGCGGCTAACAGTCTGATCAAGCATAACCGCAACCAGATTCCTAAGGATGTGTTCAGCGAGAATGCGAAGGGTGAGAAGATTCAGTATAAGCCTGCTTACAGCGACAAGGAAGAGGCGGTGATTGTGGCGAAGGACGTGAAGCGTATCCGGCGCGAGGATGGCTGCCAGTATAGTGATTTTGCCATTCTCTATCGTACCAATGCCCAGAGCCGCAGCTTCGAGGAGGAGTTCAGAAAGCAGGGTATTCCTTATCGCATCTATGGCGGACTGAGTTTCTACCAGCGCAAGGAAATCAAGGACATCATAGCCTATTTCCGTCTGGTGGCGAATCCGGATGATGAAGAGGCTATCAAGCGTATCATCAACTATCCGGCTCGTGGAATCGGTGCTACTACGGTGCTGAAGATTGCTGACTGTGCCCATCAGAACCAGGTGAGTTTCTGGGCGGTAATCGGTACCCCTGAGCAGTATGGACTGGCGGTTAACAAGGGTACGATGAACAAGCTGGAAACCTTCAGATTGCTGATTTCTTCGTTTATCGAACGGGCTCAAACTACGGATGTCTATGAATTGGGTGATGCCATTATCAAGGAGAGTGGTATCAGTCAGGATATCATGTCGGGCAAGGATGCCGATGATCTGGCACGTCAGGAGAACCTGGAGGAATTCTTGAGCGGTATGTCGGCTTTTGTGGAGGAACGCCGTGAAGAGGGTAGGTTTGATGAACTCTTCCTGCAGGATTATCTGCAGGATGTGGCGCTGCTTACCGATGCTGACAGCGATGGTGATAAGGATGAACCTCGTGTTTCTCTGATGACGGTTCATGCTGCCAAGGGTTTGGAGTTTCCTACGGTCTTCGTGGTAGGATTGGAAGAGAATATCTTCCCGAGTCCGCTTTCTGCTGCTTCGCTCAGAGAACTGGAGGAAGAACGGAGATTGCTTTATGTAGCCATTACGCGAGCTGAGAAACATTGTATTCTGACGAACGCCAAGAACCGCTGGAGATATGGCAAGATGGAGTTTGATAATCCGAGTCGGTTTATCGATGAGATTGACGGCAAGTTGATAGATAGTCAGGATGAGGCTGGTGGAAACTTGTTTGGCTTTAGAGCAGAATCAAGACTTGGTTCAAGGTCTGGTTCAAGAGCTGATTCGATGTCTGACCAGCCGGAGTGGGCGAGAGCGCAACGTCCTCGCAGACCGTGGGAGGATGCTGAGCAGCCTAGATACAGTAGCAGGTATCAGAATTCCAAACCGGTAGCATCGCAGTTTGTAGCAGATCCTAAGCCTTCTCTCTTTGATGATGAACCGGAGACTTCACGTACTTCCGGACGCTCGTCTGTTTCCGGACGCTCATCTCTCTCTGAAGGTAATTTCAAGTCTGTTAGGGCGCTGAATGCAGCTAAGCGTTATATGGAGACGCATTCCTCTCATCCTGCTTCTCGCGGTACTGGATTTTCTACAGCATCCGTTTCTTCTTCTACAGCTTCATCTGCTGGCAGTTCTTCTTGTGGTTTGCAGGAGGGAATGAAGATTGAGCATCAGCGTTTTGGACGGGGAACGGTATTGAAGATTGAGGGAACTGGTGAGAATACGAAGGCTACAGTAGAGTTCGTTCATTCTGGTACCAAACAGCTTTTGCTGAAATATGCCAAGTTTACGGTTGTAGATTAAGCCTCGTATTTTACATTAGTAAGTACGAAATACAGACATCTATTCTTATTTGCAACGAGTATGTCTTTTGTCTGTAATTTTAGTTTTTTTACAAAATGTTAGGCTCTTTAGTACGTAAAAGTATTAAAGAGCCTTAATTTTTGCCACTATTATTCGTTTTTCTTATAACTTTTCTTTACTTTTGCACTTGTGTTTAAGAACGATATGAAAAAAATAATTTGATATAAGAACTAAGAAACAGAACGATTATGAAAAAATTAATGATGGTGGCAGTAATTCTGCTTACTAGTGTAGGGAGTGTAATGGCGCAGAGCGATTACAAGCGCGGTATCTTTAACCATGTAGGTCTTAACGTGGGTGCAGGTACCGAGGGTATTAGTGTAGGTGTGGCTGCTCCTGTTACTAACTTCCTTGAGGTAGAAGCAGGTGTGAACATCATGCCATCTTTTAAACTGTCTGGTGATTTGGATGTAGATGTTAATACCAGTTCTTTGCCTCAAGTACCTAATGTTCAGTACCCAAGCAGTGCAACCATTCATGCAGAAGGCTCATTCGACCGTACCACCTTTAATGTAAAGGCTAATCTGTATCCATTCGGTGGTGGCAGCAAGTTCTTTATCGCTGCTGGTTTGTCTATTGGTGGTGAGAAGATTGCTGAGGTTACCGGTTCTTGTGATAAACTTCGTGATTTCTCTAATGAATACTTGAAAAATAATCAAACTTTGGAGCAGCAGTTCCGTAAGGCTATATCAGCCAACTTGGGTGGTTACAACTTGGAGCTCGATGAGAATTATAACCTTCAGGGCGATATCCGTTGCAAGAATGTTCGTCCATACCTTGGTTTAGGTTTCGGTCGTCTGGTTCCTAAGAACCGTATCGGTTGCCGCTTAGAGTTGGGTTGCCAGTTCATGGGCAAGCTCAAGGTTTACCAGAATGGTAACGAGATAGATATCAATAAGGCATTGGAAGATGCTGGCGAGGATGATCTCTCTAAGTTCGTAAAAGACTTGAAGGTTTATCCTGTTTTGAAGTTCTCTCTTACAGGTAGAATCTTATAATATAGATAAAGAGTTATAAAAATAGATTGGGCAAGGCCAGAGATAGCCTTGCCCTTTTTGTTTCTATATACTATAAATTGAAAAAGCGTCCCCGCAGTAGCCTCACGGTCACTACGGGGACTTATATTACTAACATCTAACTTTAATTTAAAACAAATTCTTTAAGAGAGAGTATAGTCTCCATTATCTATAAACATAAACCAAGTATCTCATATATTGCAAGTAACTTGTATCCTGCAAATATCTTGTATCCTTAAATGCAAGTTCTTAGAAAAGTTAAACCCATAGACCAGTATCTCTACTAATATCTCGATTATTTTTATTTTATTGCTTTTTGTCTGTTTAATATTTAATACTTTTAAGTTCACAATGCAAAGATATAAAAAATATGGGTAAACTCCAAATTAATTTTGCTTGATTTTGTAATAAATGGCTTTTATTGTATTTATGCGGCGGTTTTTAAGGATTAACCGGCAAAGTTAAAGAGGGTGTATCATAAACAATCAAATGCTTTATGATACACCCTCTTTCTCAGGATTCTGAATATTGTCGTGTTTATAACGCTTCGTCTTCAGGACGTGGCATCTGTGTCTGGGGCTTCTGTTTCTTGCCTGACTTCATGAATAGTTTCTTTTTCTTGAGCCATGCAGCCTTGCGTATTTCGTATTCTTCGCGATGACGCTCCAAAAAATTATCTGCCATGTTTCGTTTCCTTTTTTACTTTGCGTTATGAATGCTTATTCTTCTTTAAACTTACTGTAAATCACCTTTATCTGTATAGGACTTGTCTCCTTGCCGTTGCTGTCGGTGGTTATTACACCTCTTTTCAGTCGGGTAGAAGCGAGTGACATATCATGATTAATCTTGGAGATGACGGTAGTATAGCCCTGTGTGGTTGTGATGACGTTTACAGGAACCAGTACTACTTTATTCCAGTTTTCCCCCTTGCCCTTGTTCTTATACATGGCAGAAACCAGATTGGCGATATTCTGGAATGTATAGGCATTCTTGTAGGTGCCGGTACTGCTGTTGCTTGCCGTATAAGAAGTACGGTTGTCAGCCAACTTGCTCTTTTCGAAGAACGACTTCAAACTGTCTTTCTGAACCATCAGGATGGTGCTTGGTGTAGCAAAGTTGTATGGGTTGTCTTCGTTTTCATTGTTGAGTCGTGGGAAAGAGATGGTAGCTGTGTTGAGCGTATCCTTCTCATGACCTCTCATGATGTCTTCGATAGGGAGGGTAACCTCGGTGAAGATACCTGCTGGTGACTTGAGGTAAGTACAGTTCGGCTGACTTGCCAACTGCTCCAGGTTTTTGGTATCATTCTCAATCTTGTTGAGCTGCAATACCTCTTCTGTACCATCAAAACGGTTGTATCCGATGCCTACAGCTGTACTGTCTGTAACGCCGTCCATTGCCTTGATGGTCTTGTGGCGGGTCCAGTAGAAGATAAGCTCTGTATTCCAGATCTTAGCCATGTTACCCGTACCACCTACATTCTTGATGTAGAAGCCAGGGCAGACATTGTGCAGGAACTTGAAGTTGGTCTTGAAGTACTCTGGATGCTTTTCGTATGTCTGCAGGATGTAAGATCCGTAGTTCTTATAAGTCTTACCATCTTTCTTGTACTCCTTATTCAAGTAAATCTTGAAGTTCTTGACGTCTGATGTATTGCTCAAGTTGTAATTACTGCTCCAATGCTGGTTGTTTTCGTTTACCCAGCCGTTCTTGAAGGCATCATAATTAGAGTAATATTCCTGATCCTCTCTCATCGGCTCGGTCATCTCATAGGCTGTCACCTTCATTGGGGCGATAGTATCACCATAGCTGGCGTTGTATGAAACCAGGAGGTAGCATGAGTCTGCTTCGATAGAACCGTTGTTTGCCTGCTTGATGTAATCGAGTGTATCTACATCGAAAGTAGGCAATACGCTCAACTGGGTCATGTAGTCGCCCTTTACATAGTTGCCGGTTTCCGGGTCTTTCATCTTTCCGATGAGCCCCGTGTTGTTGCGGCTCAATACGGAATCTGCTACTATAGACTTTGTGGTAACATTGAACGCTGAGTTAGAAATGTTAATGTTGTCTATCTTATTAGTGATGCTACCACCGATTTCCTCGGTGGTATCATCACATGCAGCGAAAGTAAGCGCTGCTATTACTAATACTGTTAAGAGTCTTAAAATTTTCATTATCCTTGTATGTATGTGTCTCTGTTGTCGGAATTTTATTCTGCGTCAGGACAAACCTTGTTGATGAAGTCTGTGTATGGCTCCTGGATATCTTCTCCCGGATAAGCCAGTACAGGTTTGTTCTTCTCCTTCGCATAATCAAAGAGAATCTGGTTAGCTTCTTCTTCACCTTCTACCACACCGTCGCTATAGTCGATGGCGAGTTTGCCGAGCTCAATGAAGTCGAAGTCGTCCTGATAGCCGTCGAGCAGTTCAGGCTTGGCATCGCGGAAGGCAACGCAACGCTTGAAGTTGGTACCCAGTTCACCCTTGAGTTCGTTGGTATAGAGAGCGGTAATTACCTTTGATTCAGCAAATGAAGGCTCTTCGCTGTAGGCTGTCTTTACATAGAATGGCACTACTGCGCTAGCCCAACCCTGGCAGACGATTACGTCAGGCTGCCAGCGGAGCTTCTTGACGGTTTCCAATACACCACGTGCGAAGAAGATAGCTCTTTCGCCGTTGTCGGCATATTCCTTTCCGTTTTCATCGGTGCCCATCTGGCGGCTCTTGAAATAGTCGTCATTATCGATGAAATAAATCTGCTGTCGTGTTGTTGGTATAGATGCAACCTTGATGATCAGCGGATGGTCTGTATCATCGATGATAAGGTTCATACCAGACAGGCGAATGACCTCGTGCAATTGTCCGCGACGTTCGTTGATGGTGCCCCACTTAGGCATGAAGGTGCGGATCTCAAAACCTGCTTCCTGCATCTTCTGAGGCAGTTCGCGTCCCATGATTGACATGTGAGACTCGGCTACGTATGGGTCGATCTCCTGATTGATAAATAATACTTTTTTTGCCATAAAATTTAAATTTTATTCTTACGAATTACGTGCAAAGGTACAAAAAAAACTTCAAATAGGGGCATTTTTTCTCCGAAATTCATTATTTTCGGCAATAATTCGCATATTTTTAGGTTTTTTCTTTCTCATTTGAGAAAAAAGTTGTTATTTTGCACCCGAAAACAGATTATGACGATGAAAGTATTCAATAAGATTGTTGACCTCCAGAACGAACTCTTCATGTGTCGTAAGGAGGGAAAGGAAATCGGCCTTGTGCCAACTATGGGTGCGCTGCATGAGGGTCACGCCTCTCTTGTTAAGCGCAGTGTGAAGGAAAATGGCGTGACTGTGGTTTCTGTGTTCCTGAATCCTACACAGTTTAATGATCAGGGTGACTTGGATCGCTATCCTCGTACCCTCGATGCTGACTGCAAGCTCTTGGAGGCTTGTGGTGCTGACTATGTGTTTGCACCATCGGTGAAGGAGATGTATCCTACACCAGATACACGCCACTTTGAGTTTCCACCTGTTTCTACCGTGATGGAGGGTGCCAAGCGCCCGGGTCATTTCAATGGTGTATGTCAGGTAGTGAGCCGTCTTTTCTATATCGTTCGACCAACCCGTGCTTATTTCGGTGAGAAGGATTGGCAGCAGATTGCTGTCATCAAGCAGCTCGTGAAGTACATCAACAGCGATGTGCAGATTGTAGAGTGTCCTATTGTCCGTGATGAGGATGGGGTGGCTAAGAGCAGCCGTAATACTTTGCTGGCTCCTGATGAGCGTGCCATTGCGCCAAACATCTATAAGGCTCTGAAAGAGAGTGTGGAGTATGCCAAGACTCATACCGTACAGGAAACTCACGATAAGGTGGTTGCCGACATCAATGCTGTAGAGGGTCTGGAGGTAGAGTATTTCCAGATTGTGGATGGCGACAGCCTGCAGGATGTTTCTTCATGGGAGGATAGTGCATACGTGGTAGGTTGCATCACCGTTTATTGCGGTAAGACTCCTATCCGTCTCATCGACCATATCAAGTATAAAGGATAATTCCTCGATAGATATTCTTTATTAAGTTTAATCCGTAACAGATCAAGTAATAACAGAACAATGCAGATAGAAGTATTGAAGAGTAAGCTCCATTGTGTGACCGTAACTGAGGCTAACCTGAATTATATGGGTAGCATCACCATCGATGAGGACTTGATGGACGCTGCTAATCTGATAGCAGGCGAGAAGGTTCAGATTGTAGACAACAACAATGGTGAGCGCTTGGAGACCTATATTATCAAGGGTGAGCGTGGCAGCGGTTGTATCTGCCTGAATGGTGCTGCAGCCCGCAAGGTGCAGGTGGGCGATACCGTCATCATCATCGCTTATGCCCTGATGGACTTTGAGGAGGCTAAGACCTTCAAGCCAACCGTGGTTTTCCCAAAAGAGGGAAATAAGGTTTAGATATCGTATGATGATATAGAATTGTATAAAGAATGATAATCTCGTATGATAATCATAAAGAATATGCGTTCCTGTGGATAGATGAATCCGTAGGAACGCATATTTGTTTTGTGACGATAAACTTGCGTTTCGGTGTGGCGAAATAGCGGTAAGCCACATCGATGGTGATGCCCTGTTCACGGATGGATAATGTATGTGTACCCTATATATAATGGTGTAATTACTATTTTATGAAGGTGTAATTACGATGGGTTAAGGATAGATCTCGATATGGCTGCTGCCGGAGTTGCCATTCTTGATAATTCTTATCTGGGTGGTGATGCGCTCGCTCATCGTGTCGGTATGACTGATGACGCCCACCTTCTTGCCTTGCGAACTTTGCAGCATGGCGAGGGAGTCGATGACGGTGGCTAGGGTATCGGGGTCGAGGGTTCCGAAGCCTTCATCGATGAACAGATTCTCGAAGGAGATGTTGCGGGAAGACAATGCCGACAAGCCCAGGGCGAGACCGAGACTCACGATGAAGGTTTCGCCACCTGATAGGGAGGTGGTGTCTCGGATATCGTCAGCACGGTCGTGGTCGATGACTCGGATGCCCAGTGAATGCTTTACCTGCTGCAGTTCGTAACGGCTGTTGAACTTTCTGATTTCCTGGTTGGCGTGCGCTATCAGGAAACTGAGCGTATAGCATTGGGCTATCTTGCGCAGCGTCTTGCCGTCTGCTCCGATGGCATCTGTGATGGCTGTCCAGTCGTCCTTTTCCTGTGTTACGAGATTCAGAGCCTCAGCCTTGTCACCCAACAGCTTCACGGCTTCCTGATGGTTCTGCATCCTGGCGTTGGCAGCAATCAGTTCGTTGCGCTGGCTTCTTTCCTGATACTCCTGCTGAATGGCTAAGAGAGCATCACGGGTTTGGGCAGGCTGATGTTCCAAGTGCTGCTGATGCGCCTTTTCTGCACTCTGGTAAAGGGCGGTAGTTGAAGCCACGGCTTTCTCCTTTTCGTCCTTTTCCCGTCGGATAGCGTTCCAGTCTTCGGCAGAGTGAAGCATCTCCCGGATGGTATTTCGGTCGATGAATGGTGGTTCGATGCTCTTTTCTTCAAGCTGCTTGTTATATTCCTCAATCCAAAGGTCGAGTTCCTTTTCCTTCTCTTGCAGATTCTCTTTCATCGTTTTGTTCTGAGACTGCATGGTTTGATGCGAACCTTTACTGTTGGCGAGTTCAGCCTTCAGTTTGTTAATATTCTCGTTCTGAGTATCAGCTGCTTTCGTTGCCTCATCCTTTGCTGCTGTCAGTCTTTGTTCAGCCGCGTCTGGTTCTTCGCCATTCAGAATTTGCTTATATTTCTCCTGCCATTCCTCCATTTCCTTCTTGGCGCTATTCCATGCCTGAAGGGCTTTCCCGTAAGCCTCCTCCTTGCTCTTTTGCTGTGAGATGAGGTTGGTTGTAAGTGCTTTTTGCTCAGCTAGTTTTATTGCGCAGGTTGAAGTGTTTTCTTGGGCTTTGTTCTGTATAGTAGAAGCCTTGCTTTCATACGCAGCTTCATCCTTTACAGCCTTATCCTTGAGTTGGGTCAGCCGTTCTATCTCTTTCTGAATCTTGTTAAACAGGCTCAGTTTGCTGCTCGCATCTTTCGCCTTGTTTTCATAGATAGGCAAGAGCGATTTCAGTTCTGCCTCTGCCTTCGGAATCTTTGGATACTGGGCGATGAGCGCCTTCCAATCCTCTTCGTAAGTTGCTATTTCTCCCGACAGCTTTTCCTGTTGTTTCTGGAGCGTCTGTACTTCACCATCGTTCTGTTTTCTCTCGCCGGAAAGATCCTTCTCCTCTTTCTGCTGCAGTTTTAGCAGATTCTCCTTGGCTTTCAGAAGTTGAGAGAGTTCCGTGGTGGCTTCCTCAAACTGTCTGTTGTCGGTATGATAAGGATGGATCGTGCTGCCACAGAGCGGACAAGGTTTGCCTTCGGTCAGGTTGGCACGATGAATCTCCCATTTCTCACTCACCATGAGGGTATAGGCATTTCTCAGCGTCAGGGTCTCTTGGGTCAGAGCCTCGATGGTCAACTTGCCCAGCGCTTCATCTATCTCCGCATTTCTCTTGCCCAAGACCTGGATCCGCTCCTCATTCTTCTGCTTTTCTGTTGTGGCAGTATCGAGATGAGCCACAACCTTGATGGCTTGCTGGACATCCTGCAGTTTCTTTTCGGCTGCCGATTTATGGCTCTGCAGTTCCTCTATATTCTGTCCGGCAGTCTTATTTCTTTCCTTCTCCCAAGCCTGTTCAGCGGCTTGCGTCGCTTCGTGCAGAACCTGTTTCTGCTTGGCAATCTCTTCCTTTGTCGTTTTGAGAGCAAGGTTCGCTTTCTCCGTTTCAGCTTCCCATTTTTGGATGTTTCGGGCGTTTTCCTCCACGTCTTTCAGGGCAGTTTGATTCTCTTTCTGAGCCAACTCCAATGCCTCTTTCTTTTCTTTCAGATTCGGCATTGCCGCTTCCATTTTTGTTTTCAGCGCCCTTGCTTCAGCGATGACCGGCAGCGCCTTTTCCTGCTGTTCCTGTGCCTTGCTTACTGCTTCCTTCAGACTGGCGAGAGCTTTCTCGCTTTCGCTGATGGCAGACTCTTGACTTTTGATGTTTCCTTCCGCTTTCAGGATGTTTTCTTCCTGTTCGTGGATGCTTTGCGTCTGTCGCTCTACTTCCTGCAGCTGGTTGACGGCTGGCTGTACTTCATCGTGCAGCTGCAGATGGAGAATCTGGGCTTGCATCGCTTTAATGGCATCTGCTGCTTGTTTCATATCTGACTGGCAGATAGCGATTTGTTTGATTTGCTTATCGTTTTCCTCAAACCATTGCAGGTCTTTCGAGATGGCTTGCAACTGGCTGTCGAGTTCCTTCTCAGCCTTTTCCAGGCGGTCGATTTCCTCCTTCAGTTGGGTAAGTTCTTCATCGTTCAGCAGGTTCTGTTTTACGGCTTCCACCGATGCTGCCATCTGGTTGTAGGCATCCGTCGCCTGGTCTTTCGCCTTCTTGATTTCAGTAGCGATGTTCGTATAAGTTTCCTCACATCCGATGAGTTTTTCCAGGAGTTCGTACCGCTCGTTTTCCTTTGCCGTCAGGAAGTTGGCAAACGAGCCTTGGGCGATGAGCACGGTACGGAGAAACTGGTCATAGTCGAGTCCGATGATGTTCGGCAGTTCGTTCCAGTCGGCAGTTTCCTCACTTATCTCTTCTCCGTTCCTCGTGATTTTATAGAGCGCAGTCTTGGCGTTCTCGTAGCGCACTCTCTGGAATCTGACGTGCCATTCTGCGCGGTAGATGCTGCCGTTGTTGGCAAGGAAGGTGAGTTTGCTGTAGCCCTCTTTCTTGCCACGTGTCAGGATGTTTCGGCTGTCGGTAGGAGCCAGACGGTTACTTTCGCTGGCATCGGCAGCTCCGAAAATCTCGATGCTCTGGTTCTTGTCTCCTTTCTTCCTGGGGTAGCGAGGGGCGCGGTTGTAGAGAGCCAGACAGATAGCATCGAGTAGGGTAGACTTGCCACTTCCCGTCGGCCCTACGATGCTGAAGATGGTACTCTCGCCTAAGGCACCTTCTTCAAAGTTGATGACCTCGCCTCCCTGTTTGTCAAGCGAAGCGAGGTTGAGTATTTCGAGTTGTAGGAATTTCATAATGATGATGTCGTTAATAAATCGGATAACATTTTCTCCTGTCTTTCGTTCATCGGAGCGTTGTGCCTGATGGCGAAGGCTTCTTTCAGCGTATCGAGCGGAGGACGGTTGATGATGTCTTCTATGCTGGTGATGTGCTGGGAACCCTGGATGGTGGAGAGGTCCAGTTGCGGGATGATGCGCTGGATTTTGCAGAGCACGGCATCCTTTTCGTTGACGAGTTTCTCCAGTTCCTTGATGTCATCGCTGGATAGTTTCTCCTGTTTCACCTTCAGCATCACGTAGTCGAAATGGTCGCTCAGTTCGCCGTCTGTTCTCTCCGAGAGTTCAGAATTGATGAGCTTCTGCCATTTCTTGAAGGTCAGCTCCTCCTCATCTTCGGGCAGGATGCGGAGGGCGTGCTGAGGCTTGTATTCCAGGAAATCTACTTTCCATTCCTTACTCTTGCCGGTTTCCTTTCCTTCCTCCTCTTCTCCGTGTTCTATGGTGATGAGGTCGATGCCGTGTGTGTAGTCTTTCTCGGCAAACGACATCGGGAGGATACTTCCCGTATATCTTGCCCAGTCGGTGTTCCAGATATGTTGCCGTTTGTGGATGTGTCCGCAAGTCATATAGTCAGGATGGTCGTTCCATCCTTCCAGGTCCACTTCCTCCTGTCCGCCGATGATGATTTTCTCGCTCGCATCCTTTTTGGCGATATCCGAACCCTTGGCGTACATGTGTGCCATCATGATGCACTTCCTGCCCGGGTATTTCTGTCGAGCCTCAGCCGTCAGTTCTCTCAGAAAGTCGTTGACTCCCTGCGAGTAACTGGCGTTCTGCACCACATCGCTTCTTAGGAAAGGTACGGCGAGGATGATGACTTCTTCTCCTTCCTCGTTGGTTACGGGGATGATGAGGTCATCGAAGGAATAGATCCAATGTCCGCCGGTTTTATCATCGTCCTCGCTTTCTCCCTGCTGCCAGATTTTCCTTACGTTTCCTCTTATTTCCACGTGGTATCGGGTGAGCAGCGGACGTGGAGCCTCCAGTCGGCTGGCTGAATCGTGGTTGCCGGCGGTAATGATGACCTGCATGTTCGGGCACAGTTGGGTAGCATCGGCAAGAAACTCGTAATAAACGGTCTGTGCCGCTGCCGATGGATTTCCGTTATCAAAGATGTCTCCTGCTATGAGGAGAGCATCGGGCTTTTGTTCAGCGATTTGTTCCAGGAGCCATTTCAGGAAATGCTTGTGTTCTGGCAGACGGTCGTTGCCGTGAAACAGGTTGCCCAGGTGCCAGTCGCTGGTTGCTAATATCTTCATACTCATAAGAATGTCTAATCTTAGTCTTTTTCTTTGTCATTGGCTTGCAATCCTTTGACCTTTGGTTTGCAATCCTTTGACCTTTGGTTTGCAATCCTTTGACCTTTGGTTTGCAATCTGACTACAAAGTTAACACAATTATTTGGGATACGCAAAGAAATAAGCTCAAAAAACGAAGAATTATGGCCGGAAAAGTAAAGATATTCAGGAAAAGTCTTGTTTTATATCTGATAAAGTTGTATCTTTGCATAGTAGAAATCTTCGTTCGTAAACATTGAATGTCCGTTCAGTGTCTTTGAACGGCAGTTCATAGACTTTGAATGTCGGTTCAATGTCTATGAACGGAGATTTCTCCTAGGATTAAATACTTTTTCTCCTAGGTTTGTGGTCTTTTCTTCTTAGGTATAACAATAAATACTATAGGATGTAAAGGCTGCTGCAATAAGAAATACTAATAAACTAAAATAGGAAAGGAAACAGATATGGCTAAGTACAAATTGCAGGAAATGGGGGATATGCGCTATGATGGCAAGCGCAGAGTTTATCCCAAGATGGTGACCAACCGTACACTATCCAGAAAAGAGTTCGTCAAGATGATGCAGAACTACCATCGCGGTATTTCGGAAAGTACCACGGAGGCTGTATTGACTGATGTGGTTGATATGCTGACAGATATGCTCTCCATGGGGTACAATGTGAATCTGGAAGGTTTCGGCACCTTCTCCCTCTCCCTAGCTTTCGAGGATGAGAAGCCTAGGGAAATTCTGAATCCAGATGATAAGATGACGTACCGCAAGGTGGGAGTGAAAGACATCAACTTCAAGGCGTCTCCTGAGTTTATCAAGGATGTGAAGCGTGAAACCGACCGTGACCTGGAGCGTGATATGGGTGGTGTAAAGGTGATTCGCAAGCAGCTCTATTCCAGGGAAGAGCGCATCGCCCGTGCCCTGGAGGTGATAGAGAAGAACGGAGTCCTCACCCTAGGCGATTATGCCTCCATCAACAACCTGAGCCGTACTGCCGCCTCTATGGAACTGAAGGAGCTGACAAATGACAAATCTTCACCGATAGATTCACTAGGCCGCGGCAGCCATAAGGTTTGGGTGAAGAGGAAAGAATAAATGCAAATATCTCTCAGAATATTTGTTAGTTTCAATTCTTTTACGTACTTTTGCGGTGTAATTAAAATGATAGTGTTATGACGACAATAACATGGGAACATCTTGAAGATGAGGTACTCAAGTCGATTCAGAAGAAAGCGGAGTCGATTATGCCGAAAGATGCCAAGGTTATCCTTTTCGGGTCAAGGGCTAGAAGGGATGCTAAAGCAGATTCCGACTGGGACATCCTTGTGCTTCTGAACAAGGATAAGATAGATGAGCAGGATCATGATAATTACACCTATCCTCTTTGGGAATTGGGATGGCAAATCAATCAGATGATTCACCCGATTGTGTATTCTATGAAGGACTGGCAGAGCAAAAAGGGCAGTCCTTTTTATAATAATGTAGAGAGTGAAGGACTGCAGTTATGTTAATATTTTGTTAAAGGTGCGTGTTAATAGTCTTATTTATAGGAAAATATGTAATTTTGCACTGTTAAATAGATGTTTAATTTAAAGTCCAAATAATTATGGAGCAGATTACTATAGATTTTAAGAACGCTTTTGATTGTTCCAAGAAGGAAAAGTCGAAGGTTTGTCGCTCTGGCTATGTACGTGTGGTTCGTTTTATGGATGATAAGAAGCATACTAGACCACAAATGTATGAGGGCGATTTGTTGGAGGTTTTGAATGGCAGCATATAATTTTGAAAGCAAGGGATTGGTAGATGCCATTCTGACGCCAATAGCAGTCTGTGAGGCTGTAGAAATGAATGAGAGTATTGTTGTGCCTAAGATATTTCGCTCTTCTAATTGCATGTGGGATACAGGGGCGACTAATACGCTTATATCTCAAAAGGTAGTTGATGATTTGGGACTAAAGCCTTATGGTGTATGCTTGGTCTCAGATAATACAACAACAGAGAAACGTGAAACGTTTTTGGTTCATTTAGGCTTACCGACAGGAACAACAGCGTTAAACGTAGAAGCGATGTTAACGTTGAGTGAAGATTATGATGTTGTAATAGGAATGGACATTATTAGTTTATGTGATTTCTGCTTTACAAACAAAGATAACGCAAGTTGTTTCTCGTTACGCCATCCTTCGAACGAGAAAATTATTTTAAAATGATAAATATCTTTGGGATTTGCAAGAAACTTTCCGATTTTCTTGCAAATCCCAATTCTTTTTCGTACTTTTGCAGTTGTCTTGCTGTGGATGGCTGGCGATGAGTCGCTGGCTAGGTAAAAGTCCATGGCTTGTCCTATCATAATTAAGAAAGACGTTCTCTACGTTTTCTTCTGACCTTTCGAAACCTCGCAAATTTCAAATGGGAATCAGATGAAGACAGCAGTGGGCGTCTACCCACTGTGTATATACACATGGCATAGGTGTGCCCCTTCGTCAGGAGGGGTACGCTCTGTGCTATCATATATATACCCGTTAGGCGTAGGCATCTGTTGCTTCTTATCCTTGTTCCCTGGGTTCATGCGAGGTTCCTGAAAGGCAAGGGTAATGCGAGTGATAGATTCCCTACGCCTTCCTTTTTGATAGCTAATCAGTTATCCTATTCCTTATCTTGCGATGAGGCTGGACTAGAATCAAAATAATCTTTTAAAATCAGATGGTTTCTGCTTTCGGGAATCGGTGGAGTAATAGGATGGCAAGGCTTTGCTATGCTCCCATCGGCAACGGAAGTTATGGCAAAGAAACTGCAACTCAGCTATAAGGAAATCGAATCCCTATTAGAATCGTTTAAAACTAAAGTGGTGCCAGCCTCTGAGGTTGGCTACGAGATACTGAAGGCTTTTGGTAAAAGCGAAAAGGATGTGTCGAGATACAAGGAAGGAAAGGGTATCTTGAAGACATTCGACGGCTTGCTTATCAAAGGCTTGTTCTGCTATCAGACTGTAGATACTTTGCATCTTACCACCAGGTTGGAGGCATTGAAGACTGATGCTCAGGTAAAGAAGGCTGCACCAAAGATTATTGCGGTGAGCGATGGTGAAACCCTCCTTGCTTATGATACTCGTGAGAATGATACTTACGAGCAGAAACTTGTCAAGATGCACAGCGACTTTGGCTTCTTCTATCCTTTGATGAACGTAGAGCGAGTACACACTACGGCAGAAAACCCTGCCGATGTGAAGGCTGCCGAGAAACTTGCCAAACTGCATGATGAGATTCGTGCCTATAACGAATATAATAGTGATGACGACTTGCACGACCTTAACATCTTCATTACCCGCCTGCTCTTCTGTTTCTTTGCCGAAGACACAGGTATCTTTGCAGAAAATCTCTTTACCAACTTTATCAAGCAATTTACCAAGGAAGATGGTTCCGATCTCGGCGAGATGCTAGGTCAGGCATTCCAGGTGATGAATGTGCCAAACAAGGAGCGTTCGGAAGAACTTACCAAGGAAATTAATCAGTTTCCTTACGTGAATGGCGGTCTTTTCGCCTCAGATATTCTTATCCCAAAGATGGGTTATAAGGCTAGAAAGATAATCATCGAATGCGGAGACTTGGATTGGAAGGACATCAATCCGGATATTTTCGGTAGTATGATTCAGGCGGTGGTGAATCCTGATGTGCGTGCCAAGGAGGGTATGCACTACACCAGTGTGCCTAATATCATGAAGGTAATCAATCCGCTCTTTATGGATGATTTGAGAGGGGAATATAAGAAACTGGAAGAGTTTTACGAACAGAAGAAGAACCTGCTTGATATGAGTGCCTTGTCTCAAAATCAGTTTATTGACGAGTGCAAACCAATCATTAATGGTTGCAATAAGTTGATGGTAAGAATGAGCAAGATGAAGTTCTTTGACCCAGCTTGTGGTAGTGGTAATTTCCTGATTATCACTTATAAGCAGTTGCGCTTGCTCGAAATGGATATTCTGCATCTCCGCAAGAAATGTACGCCTGAGCAGATGCTCGACTTTATTGATGGTTCGTGCATCCGTTTGAAACAGTTCTTTGGAATTGAACTTCTCGACTTTCCTCACGAGGTAGCCATGCTTTCGCTTTGGCTTGCCGAGCATCAGATGAACAACAAGTTTCACGCCGATTTCGGTGTGAATGTTGCTGCCTTGCCTTTGCATAATATCAACCAGATAAAATGTGGTAATGCCTGTAGAATGGATTGGGAGGTAGTATGTCCACATACCAAGGATGAAGAAGTGTTTGTATTTGGAAATCCACCGTATTTGGGGAGTAGTTTGCAAGATGTATCTCAAAAGAATGATATGAAGTATGTCTTTGGAGATAATAATGGTTGGAAGAAACTAGATTATATATGTAATTGGTTCTTCTTGGGATCTTTGTATTGCAAATGTGCTAAATCAAAATGCGCATTTGTATCAACAAATTCAATTACTCAAGGTGAACAGGTTGCTATATTATGGCCTATTCTTTTTAATACAGGAGTGGAGATTTCATTTGCATATTCTTCATTTAAGTGGGCTAATAATGCAAAACATAATGCTGGTGTGACATGTATTATAATAGGGTTGCAAAATATCAATAATATAAAAGAAAGGATATTATACAATGCAGATAATATGAAGGTGGTACCTTTTATTAATCCTTATTTAAGTACTACAAAAATATTATATATGAAGCCACTAAGTAAATCGATTTCAGGTTTCCCTGAGATGATAAGTGGTTCTAAAACAAATGATTTTAATAATTATATGTTTGACGAATCAGAAAGAGATAGTCTTATAAAACAATATCCGCAAGCCAATCGAATTGTAAAGAGATTTGTTGGTGCTGCAGAATTTATAAAAGGGCAAATAAGATATTGTTTGTATATATGTGAAGAAGATGTGTCTCTCGCTTACTCTATTCCAGAAATAGCAAAACGTTTAGAGAACGTTCGTAATGAAAGAGCAAAAAGTAAGAAAATACCAACTCAACGAATGGCTAAATATCCTTATAAATATAGTGAGGATAGATTTTCCTGTCAGGAATGTTTATTCGTTCCTTTAACCTCTTCAGAAACTCGTAAGTACATACCAATTGGTTATTTGGACAAGGATACAATCGTGTCTAATGCAGGTTTTGCTATCTATGATTGTGAAATTTGGATATTTGGAATTATAACTTCTTATATTCATATGTTATGGAACAATACGTTAGCAGGTAAGATGGAAATGCGTTTAAGATATTCTAGTTCTTTATCATACAACACTTTCCCCTTCCCATCCATCTCCGACACCAAGAAGTCTGAGATAGAAGAGGCGGCAACGAATGTGCTTCTGGCTCGTGAAAACTATCCAGAGAAGACGCTTGCAGATCTTTACGACCCGGAAAAGATGCCGGAGGATTTGCGTACTGCACATGAGGAACTGGATGCCATCGTAGAAAGCTGCTATCCTGGCGCTCCGTTCCCAAATGATGAGGCTCGATTGGAATGCCTCTTCAAACTCTACGAGAAAATGACAGCTAACAAGTAATAATTAGAAAGGCTTATGAACAAGATAAATGATAATATCGTTGATATCAAGTATCAGCAAACGGGTAAATCGAGTAATACCAATGAACTCGGTATGAGAGAGATGCAAGCCAAGGCTTACGAAGCCCGCAACCATCGCTTTCTGCTTATCAAGGCGCCACCGGCATCTGGCAAGAGTCGCGCCTTGATGTTCATCGCCCTGGATAAGCTGAAGAATCAGGGCATCAAGAAGGTAGTAGTGGCTGTACCAGAAAAGAGTATCGGCCGCTCTTTCCAAAACACCGACCTGATGAAGTATGGCTTCTTCGCCGATTGGAGGGTGGCGCAACAGTATAATCTTTGCGATACTGAAGACGAGAAAGAGAAGGCTGTACGCTTTAAGAAATTCTTCCATCAAAATAAAAACAATATCCTGGTTTGCGCCCATGCCACACTAAGAAACGGCATGAAGGAAATAAGTGATGAGGAGTTTAACGATTGCCTCTTGGCGATAGATGAGTTTCATCATACAAGTGCTGATGTGAACAGCGGATTGGGCGATATTGTGCGCCGGGTGATGAATAATTCCACCGGTCACATTGTTGCCATGACGGGCAGTTACTTCCGAGGCGATGGCGTTCCGGTATTGAGGGCAGAGGATGAGGCCCGTTTCTTCCCGGTAACCTACAACTATTATCAGCAACTCAACGGTTATCGCTATCTCAAGAACCTTGTCCTGGGCTATCACTTCTATCACGGCAGTTATCTCGACCATATCGCCGAGGTGCTGGATACTACCAAGAAGACCATCATCCATATTCCGAGTGTCAACTCCCGAGCATCCAGCGGTTTGGGTAAATACACGGAGGTGGATGAAATCATCAAGATTATCGGTAAGGTAGAGGAACGGGATTACAACAATGGCGGCATCTATCACATCAGAACCAAGGACGGCAGACTACTGAAGGTTGCCGATCTGGTGGAAGACCATGCTGAGACCCGCAATCTGGTGCAGGGATATTTGCAGCGGATAAAGAAGCGTGATGATGTAGATATTATCATCGCTTTGGGTACAGCCAAGGAAGGTTTCGACTGGCAATGGTGTGAGGAATGTCTGACCATCGGTGTGCGTGGCTCGCTGACCGAAGTGGTGCAGATTATCGGAAGATGCACCCGTGATTGCGAAGGCAAGGAAACGGCTAAGTTTGTGAACATGATAGGAATGCCTGATGCCAATCAGCCCGATGTGAAGGTGGCGGTGAACGACTTTCTGAAAGCCATTACCGCATCGCTTCTGATGGAGCAGGTGATGGCGCCAAGTTGGCATTTCAAGACGGTGAAGGATGTGGATAGTGATGAGGGTAGTCCGCTGGATGCCCGTACCCTGGTGATAGAGGGCTTGAAACCTTTGTCGAGCGAGAAAACGAAGATGATTGTAGAGGGGCAGTTGGATGATTTGAAGGCTGCTATCTTGCAAGACGCCCTTGTGGTGAAAGCCATCAGCGGAAGTACTACGGCTGAAACCATCACCAAAACGCTCATTCCGAAAGTGATTCGTGAAAAGTATCCGGATTTGAGCGAGGACGAAGTGGAAGAAGTTCGCCAGCGCCTGCTGCTTGATACCCTTGTCAAGGGTGGTGACGTGGTGGATGATAAGGGAAATCCTATCGACTTCGATGCTTCGGCAAACGATGAGGAGAAGGAGTCGGAAGGCAATCGCCTCATCAAACTGGCAAACCGAATGATTAACATCGACCAGTTGAACATCAATCTGATTGATTCCATCAACCCTTTCCAGCGTGCTTACGAAGTGTTGTCGAAGAATGTGGATAAGCAGACCCTGAAGATTATCCAGGATACGATGGCTGAACAGAAATTCGATATGACCATCGAACAGGCGATGATGCTGTTCAAGGGACCCTATAAGCAATGGGTGGCAGATCATGACGGTCTGCGCCCAGACATCAACGACCCTGACCCGAAGGTAAGGGAACTGGCTGCTGCATTCCAGAAACTCAAGAACCTGAAGATTCGAAAAATGATGGGATTGGAGTATGAGCCGGAAAAGTAACATTCAACATTTAACATTAACATAAATGGATTGGCCAGAAGAATTATTAGAGATATTTGATGACCCCTTGTTGGCGGATGTACGTCCGAAACCGAAGGCACCGACGCCCGATGACAGGCTGGCACAGAAATTGCTTGAAATCAACAAGTGGGTGGCAGAGCATGGTAGCGAACCCACAGCAGATGGTGGCTTGAAAGAAAAGTTGCTTGCTGCATCGCTCAAGGCTCTGCGAACCAAGGCAACAGATAGCCTAAGACAGTATGATGAGTATCAACTGTTGGGATAGGCTATAGTTTTTCACCTTATTATATATAGTGATATGGATATTGATAAAGAATTAGAAGATATATTCAGCGACCCTTTGATGGATGTTTCCTATCAGGAGGCAAAACTCTTCGATGTGCCTGCCGACATGAAAGGCGTGATGGCTCAGAAGAAGGATGCGCCCGACCATGTGGCACAAAGAAAACGGTGTGAGAATTTCGCACAGTTTAAGCCGCTCTTCGAACAGGTGCATCAGGATTTGAAGACCGGGAAGCGACAGTTACAGAGAATCTCGAAGACGATGAGCTTATTGGCTGGACGCTATTATCTTGTAGATGGTCAGATGGTTTTGTTATATGAGATTATTGAGAAGAAAAAGGGTACTAATGGTTTGCCCGATGGCAGAACCCGCTGTATCTATGAAAATGGTACGGAGTCGGATATCTATCTCCAGACGCTTCGCAAGAGTGTGGTGGCAAGTGGCTATGCCATCACCGAAACTCTGGAGGAGACGGATGCTCATTTCTTCAATCCTGAGGATGTGAAGCATGAAGACCTGGTGACGGGGTATATCTACGTGCTTCGTTCGAAATCTGAGAATCCGGAAATTCGTAACATCAAGAATCTCTATAAAATAGGTTTCTCTACGAATCGGGTAGAGGAACGTGTGGCAAATGCCGAGCACGAGCCTACTTATCTGATGGCACCTGTAGAAATTGTAAGCACTTACAAGATAGTGAACATGCACTCCCAGAAGTTTGAGGACCTGGTGCATCAGGTGTTGCAGACGGTGAACTTCCGTTTTAAGGTGGCTGATGATAAGGGAGAGATGCATGAGGCTACGGAATGGTATCAGGTTCCGCTGGAAATCATCGACAGTATCATTCAGAAAATTATGAATGGCACTATCATCTACTTTGCCTACAACAAAGAACAGCAATGTCTGGAGCAGCGAATAGAGAAAAAGCCATCGCAGTTAAATCTGTCGGGTTTGAAGGTTTTGACGCTGATTATTGAGAAGGTATATTTCGAGGAGATTGTATCTGGTGTGAAGACCGAGGAGTACCGTTCGTTGAAGCAGACCACGCTTAACAAATATACTTATATTGATGAGGCTGATGGCAAGCGTTATCTCCGTCGTTTCGATGCGATAAGGTTTTATGTGGGTTATCATTCGGATAGGGATAGTGCCGTGGTTCAGGTATTGGACACCACCTATGAGGATGGCTTGGTAACTTATCATCTCGGAAAGGTGTTGGAGGTGATAAGGGGGGAAGGAAAATAAATAAAACATAGAAATAAGGTAGGGGGATTGCAAATCCCCCGGCTTTAATAGGTCGAACCTTTTTTAACGCCGGATTGTAAATCCGTCGGAACGCCTAATGGAATACTTTCTGTTGATTTACAGGGCGTTAGTTTAGTGACCACCTGCAAAAAAAAACAGAAAGAATCTTTATCCCCGAAGAGCATTATAGGTTAAATTCCATTCTTTGTCAAGAACAGCGATTTCAGCTTCTTCTTGCAGTTCTTTCTAAAATCTTCTATACTGATAGAACGTTTCCAATCTTCTAGCCACGGGTATTGTGCCGTTAGTTCTTTTTCAAATTCTTCAGCATCAATATATTGCCCATTCTCATACTCTTCCTCAATAGCTTCAATCCTAGCCACGGCTTCTTCTTCATTAGCCGGATGCCAGCCAATAGAAGTCGGCTGCTCTTCTTGTAATGTATATCTTTTCTCCTTCATAAGCTCTTTCCTTTATAGTTTTCTTTTGAATTGTCTAATCAGATATCTGGGGCTTCTTCTCATATCCCATAAATCTACGAAAATGACGAGGTCGTTGGCTTCGTAGTAGCGATAGATAATCTTCCAATTCTCCTTGATAATCGCACTATGGTAAGGGCGGTGGAATCGCTTAAGCAATGGCTCTTTGGGTGAAGAAAGAGGATGTTTGCAAAGTCTGTTTATTATTGCTTGCAAGCTTTCGTCAAATCTTTGAACGCAAAGTCGACCAAAGTTTTGATAACTATAGTCGGTTGTTTCTTTATAAATTTGAAGAAAGCTATTGCGTAGTGTTACTTTAGCCATGTTCGTTCTTCGTTTAGTTTATTGAAAAACTCTTCTACACTATAGCTAATGCCTGTCCTTTCATACTCCGCCTCAATAGCTTCAATCCTAGCCATGGCTTCTTCTTCATTAGCCGGATGCCAGCCAACAGGAATCTTATTCCAGTCAATATCTTCTTCTGCACATTCATCCTCGGGAAGTGCTATGGCGGCATTTCCGTGATAGGCTGGTGCAGGCTCTGTTGCGAAAGTTGCATCTTTCTGCTCTTCTGGCAATGTATATCTTTTCTCTTTCATAAGCTTGCGTATTTTATCTGCTGCAAAAATACGATTATTATCTGAATCATGCAAGAAAAATGGGAGAAATGTTTTTAAAGTATCTTATAATCAAGGTTTTTGCTCTTTATTGGGCTTGGGACGGTTCTACAAAAAAAGTCACAATATCCGGCAGATGGTGCTGGGTATTGTGACTTTACTTTCTTGTTATACAAATCTTTTCTTCATTCTTGCTTCTGTTTCCTGGTCCCACAGATTTCGCAGGATGCACGCTTCTTTACCTTGATGGTGCGGAAGTTCATCGTCTTGGCGTCGAAGGTGAGCAATCGGTCGGTAAGCAGATCGCCTACACCGAGGAAGTACTTCAAAGCCTCTGCTGCCTGGATGGTTCCGAGCATTCCGGCGATGGCACCCAAAACGCCTGCCTGGCTACTGGTAGGAACAGCGCCTGCTGGAGGTGGCTCCTTGAAGAAGCAACGGTAACATGCTGTGCCTGGGAGATGGGTAAAGGTCTGTCCCTGGAATCTTAGGATGCCGCCATGGGAGAATGGCTTGCCCAGGCGCACGCAGGCATCATTGATGAGGAACTTCACCGGGAAGTTATCGGTGCAATCGATGATGAAATCCCATGGCTTGATGATTTCCTCGGCATTGTCTGAGGCGAGGAAAGTATGATATGTTGTCACCTCTACATCAGGATTGATGGCAATCATCTTCTCCTTGGCGCTTTCCACCTTAGGGGTGTTCAAGTCCTTGGTCTGGTGAATGACTTGTCGTTGCAGGTTGCTGAGGTCAACCACATCGGCATCCACGATACCGATATGTCCCACGCCAGCCGCAGCGAGGTAGAGGGCAACTGGGGAACCCAATCCTCCGGCACCAATGATGAGCACCTTGGCATTGAGGAGCTTTTCCTGCCCCTCGAGGCCTACATCCTGAAGGAGGATGTGGCGGCTGTATCTTTCTATCTGTTCTTCTGTTAAATCTATCATTTTATAGTACTTTATGTCTTTTTTCTTTAGTAAAAAAAATACTTTGTATAGCAGTTTATGCTCATACAGCAGTATAGAAAAAGGTCGCAAACAATTAACAGCTTGCGACCTTTGATATTCTTTATAAGAACCCGAATTATAATCCCGAATCTGGAAGTATAATTCTCTAATTCTCAAATTCTTGACTTACTCGATAACTACGAGTGCATCCTCTTCGAGCACAGCCTGACCAGGCTTAACGCAGATAGCGGTTACTTTACCATCCTTCTCAGCCTCGATGTTGTTCTGCATCTTCATAGCCTCGAGAACGACAACAGTATCACCTGCCTTTACCTCCTGACCAACAGCTACCTCGATGCTGGTGATAGTACCAGGGAGAGGAGCCTTTACAGCATTGGCTGTATTTACGTTGGCAGCTGGAGTAGCCTCAGCATCATCAGATGCTGCAGCTGGCTGACCAAGCACAACCTTCTTCTTCTCTGGCTCAGCCTCCTGTTCCATCTCAACCTTGTAAGCTTCGCCATTCACGTTCACGCTTGCGATGTTACCCTCAACAGCGTCAATCTGAACCTTGTATTCTTTTCCGTCAATTGTATATTTAAACTCTTTCATTTCTATTACATTATGGTTTAGCTGTTAAACTCAAGAACTTGGCGTTCCACATCGTCTGATGTGGCTTGATAGTGATGATGCCAGGCTCCTTGTCGTGTACGTTATTGCCCTGATACTCATAGAGTGCCATGGCAATCGCAGCATAAATATTCTTATCCATTTATTTTAATGTTTAATTATATCATTACATTGGCATACAGCCATGCTTCTTAGCTGGCAAGCTCTGACGCTTGGTAGCGAGCTGAGCCAAACCACGGCAGATGCGGAAACGGGTGTTGCGTGGCTCGATGACATCATCGATGTAACCATACTGAGCTGCCTGATATGGATTAGCAAACTTGTCAGTATACTCCTGCTCCTTCTCAGCCAGGAATGCCTTTACATCCTCGCCAGCTTCCTTCTTAGCCTTAGCTTCCTTACCACAGAGAACGGCAACGGCACCGCTGGCACCCATTACAGCAATCTCTGAAGATGGCCAAGCGAAGTTCAGATCGGCACGCAACTGCTTGCAACCCATCACGATGTGGCTACCACCATAGCTCTTACGCAATGTGATAGTAATCTTTGGCACGGTAGCCTCGCCGTAAGCGTAGAGCAACTGTGCACCGTGGAGGATGACAGCGTTGTACTCCTGACCTGTACCTGGCAAGAATCCTGGTACGTCTACGAGAGATACGATAGGAATATTGAAGGCATCGCAGAAACGGACGAAGCGGGCTGCCTTGCGGCTAGCGTTTACATCGAGTACACCTGCGTAAGCTGATGGCTGGTTGGCTACGATACCAACGCTCTGACCATTGAAGCGGGCGAAACCAGTGATGATGTTCTTGGCGAACTTAGGCTGAACCTCGAAGAACTCACCGTTATCGGTTACTGCACCAATCACCTTATACATATCGTAAGCCTGGTTTGGATCGTCTGGGATAATCTCGTTCAGAGTATCGTCCATACGGTCGATTGGGTCTGTGCACTCAACGCGTGGAGCTTCTTCTGTATTGTTGCTAGGGATGTAAGAGAGCAGGCTCTTGATCATCTCGATAGCCTCTTCCTCAGTCTTAGCAGCGAAGTGGGTTACACCACTCTTGGTTGCATGAACAGATGCACCACCGAGGTGCTCTGCATCGATGTCCTCACCGGTTACGGTCTTTACTACCTTAGGACCAGTCAGGAACATGTAAGAAGTCTGCTCCTTCATGATGATGAAGTCGGTCAAACCTGGAGAGTAAACAGCACCACCGGCGCAAGGGCCCATGATAGCAGAAATCTGTGGGATGACACCAGAAGCGAGGATGTTGCGCTCGAAGATCTCACCGTAACCAGCGAGGGCGCAGATACCTTCCTGAATGCGGGCACCACCTGAGTCGTTCATGCAGATAACAGGTGCACCCATAGTCATAGCCATATCCATTACCTTGCAGATTTTCTGTGCCATAGTCTCAGAGAGTGAACCACCATTTACGGTGAAGTCCTGAGCATATACGTAAACCAGACGGCCGGCTACAGTAGCGCTACCAGCTACTACACCATCACCGAGGTACTGCTTCTTCTCCATGCCAAAGTTAGTGCAACGATGCAACTTGAACATATCATACTCCTCGAAACTGCCAGCATCTACCAACATTTCGATACGCTCACGAGCGGTATATTTGCCACGTGCATGCTGCTTCTCGATGGCCTTCTCGCCACCGCCAAGACGAGCCTGTTCGCGCTTAGCGATCAGCTCCTTAATCTTTTCTACTTGTTTGCTCATAATTGATTATTATGTATTATTTCTTTATTCTTTATAGAATGGTTTCTTGAATCCATGGGATGAGCGGACGAACAATCATCGCATAATTCGGGCGCAAAGATACGAAAAAAACCGCAGATAGCGAACTATCTACGGTTAAATATTTAGAATAATGTGAAAAATCACTATTATTTGGTTCTAAAATTCCAAAAGAATACGGGCATTGAGCTGTCTGCCGGTAAGATAATTAGGTACGGCGTATTGTTGGCTGGTTACATCTGTCACCCAGTAATAGCTGTTTACGTTGTCTATGCCGAAGAGGTTGAGACAATCTACCCCCAGCATCACATTCTTCAGGAAGGTCTTCTTCTCACGGCGGCTGTTGTCGAGCAACTGATAGCTCATACCGATATCTGCACGGCGATAGGCGGTGGCACGGAAACTGTTGGTCTCCAGCTCTCTGTGGGGTGCTGCAAAAGGAAGGCCATCGGCAAAGGCGAGTTTCAAAGACATGCGCCATTTCTTGCTGCCAGGGAAATAATCGGTGAAGAAGAGGTTTACGGCATAGCGCTGGTCGGTAGGCAAAGGGATGCTCTTGCCACCCAGTTTCATCTTTGTATCCATGAGCGAAAGACTGAGCCAGGAATCTGTACCCGGAACAAATTCTCCGTAGAGTTTGAAATCGAGTCCTGCCGCATGACCGCTGCATTCGTTCTGTCCGTAATAAACAACCTTCACGTTGCTAACCGAATAAGGAACCAGATTGCTCAAAGCCTTGTAATAGGCTTCGGCAGAGAATTTATAGCGTTGGTCTCCTAGCTTGAACCTATAGTCGTAGCCGGCGATAAAGTGGATGCTTCGCTGACTCTTGATTTTCTCGTTCAGCGATGCGATGGTTATGCCGTTCACCGTAGATGTATCTCTCAATTCCTTGAAGAATGGAGCCTGATAATACAGACCTGCCGCAAAACGGAGTGTTGTATTCTCGTGGTTGGCTGGTATGATGGCGAGCGACAGACGAGGACTCACGATGGTTTCTCTGTTGAAATTCCAATGACTCATTCTGATACCATAGTTCAGGGTGTAATGTGTCTGTCTGTTCCCGGTACTGTCGGCTGTTCCTCCCGAAAAACGGTAGGTGTCCTGGATGTAAGCCTCCATTCGGTTGGCATTCAGTTCGTTGCGAGCCTTCAGTGAATAAACCATATAGAGGTCTTTGCCATTGTGAGGAATACTGTATCCTGCAGAATCGCGCATCTCATATTCTACTGAATTCTCCTCGATATGTTCACGCTTCAGACTTACTGCGGCCTCCATCTGATGTTTCTTCACCTTGTGCTTGAGCATCAGTTTGGCACTCATCACGCGAGCCGTAAGATAGTTTCGGGCATGTTCGAAATAGGTACCTACACCCAGGTTTTCTGAGGTTTCGGTCTCATCGAGCCAATATTGACCCTGAATGTCATATTTCTCCTGTTCCTTGGTGTAGAAAGCGCTGCCCAGAAGCGAGAGACTTGTGTTGGCGGTAAACTGGCGGGTAATGCCGAGTGTACCGAAGTAGGTGAGGAAGCGGTCTTTTTCCTGACCGTCAAAATATACTCTGAAGCTCTTTACGTTTTCCATTGTTCCGAACTTCGTTTCTCGGTCTTCCGGTTCGAAGTTGTAGTGATTATCAGAGATGTAGCCTATGAAGTCAAGCTTCCAGCGTTTGTTGGGCTGGTAACTCAGATATGTCTGATAGTCCAGATAGTTTGGCTTGTATTCGCCTTTGGTTTCCATCGAACCGAGCAGGTAAGAGGTGGTTTTGTAGCGCACGCTGTTGAGCCATGAAAGTTTCTGGGTTCCCAGACCGATGTATGCGTCAGCACCCAGCAGACTGGCAGCCAGACTGCCTTCAACCACCGGCTTCTTGCTTTTTGCTTTCAGGGTTTTGTAGGTGATGTCGAGAGCCGAACTCATCTTGTCTCCGTATTTGGCAGCATATCCTCCGGTTGAGAAACCGATTTTATCTACCATATAAGGGTTGATGACGGAGAGGCCTTCCTGCTGTCCGCTGCGAACCAGGAATGGGCGGAATACTTCTACGTTGTTGATGTATACGGAGTTCTCATCGAAGGCTCCGCCACGTACATTATATTGCGAAGAGAGTTCGTTGTGGGTACTCACGCCAGCCTGTTGCTGAATCAGACTTTCCACCCCATTTCCGTTGGCAGATGGCGTCATCTTCATGTCCTTAGTCTTCAGCTCCTGTATCTGGTCCGACTGTATTTTTTCTCCCTTGATATTCACCTCATCGAGGGTGGTGGATGCTTCGCGAAGTACCACCTGCAGGGTTTGTTTTCCTCGCGGTCTTCTCAGCACTTTTGTTTTTGTCTTGAAACCGATATATGAGAATTTGACTACCACGCTGTCTGCAGAATGCAGTTTGAGGCTATAGTCTCCCTTGAGCGAAGTAACGGCAGTCTTTCCCTGGCTAGCCACCGAAACGATGGCAAACTCCAGTGGCTGGTTGTTCTCGTCTACCACTTTGCCGTGAAGGGTAAACTCCTGCGCCATCATCTTTATGGTTGCGATGAGGCATATTGTGAGTATCAATAATCTATTTTTCATACTTTTATTAACGAGAAAAACTGAAGATTATTGTAAAAGACCCCAAAAATAGCGCCCTGTAAAGGAAGTCATTTTGGCTTCGCTTTACAAGGGCGCTTTACATGTTGAGGCAAAATATTTTCTAGAGAAGGCCTTCCCAACTACTGGTATCTGTAGAGTTGAAGTCTTCGCTTTCAAGTTCTTTCTTGATATCTGCGGCAGTCATAGAGAGAGCGTTATCTTCTTTCAGATCAAGACCTTCCAGCTTGGTTGGATCAACTTTTGCATTGATAGGCTTACCTTCTTCGGTAAAGTTCTTCTGGTATTCTGCTAGAAGAATTTTCTGCTGTTTCAATGATTTCTTCTGTTTCTTCGCCATAGAAATGTCATCGATACTCGCAAGGGCTCCCATACCTGCACCTACAGCAGCACCGGAAAGACCATTCTGTAAAGCACCGATACCAGCACCCAAACCAACCTTTGCCAGAATAGCAAGAACACGCTGGTTAATGATGTCAATCTGGGCTTTTACTGATTGGGCACTTCTTTTGTTGCCAAACTGGTCTACCAGCAATACGCGGTAGTCTTGCGTACCATCTTCCAGCAGAACAGGATTACCATTCTCGTCAGTCATGTTTACTCGCTTTGCTGAGAATACAGGAATCTTATCCCAAGCAATGGATACTGAATCTGAAGCAGCTGCAGTTCCACCATCTGTCAATGACGATGCTGTTGAAGGAGTGGCATCTGCTGCCTTGCTTACTTCATCGAGCGCATTTGCTGTTGATTCTACTGTTTTAGCAGTTTTTTCTATCGCCTTACCCAGTTTCTTGAAGAACTGAGCGTTGACAGATAGGTTATTTACTAATAATATACTTGTTACTGTTACTACTTTTACGATTGTAGTTGTTTTCATACCTTTTTATATTATCATTAAATTAAACAATTTCTATTTTCCTACACGGGTATACATTTTCAGGCGAATCTGGCGCTTGTTGTATTCACCTTCTGACTGGAGCATGATTTCTGTGGCTCCCATATACTTGATCTTGATTCGGTCGCTGTAGCCTACTGGGCGGAAGAAGAAACCTTTAGGAAGATCCTTACGCACTAGATGGATGTCGATAACACCCTCTTCGTTAGATTCTCCTAGCTGCTTGAAGTCGTTGGCATTGTTGTTCACCATTGAGAGGAACTTCTTGTCGGTCTGATACATCTTAATCTGTGGCTCGTCATCGCCAGAGTAAGCCCAGATTTCCACATTACCCAATTTGCCGTCCTCGTAGAAACCAGCGTAATCGTTCACCCATTTTGCAATGGTAAACTTCAGGTCGAGTGGCATGTCCTCAATCAACTTCTCCAGTTTCTCTATTCTTTCAGCATAGAAGTCGCAAGGATTGTATTTGTTCAGTACGTTCAGAAACTCCAGCGCGCCCGATGCATACTTCACAACATCTTTCTGGTTAGCCTCGCCAGCCTGTCTCATCTGCTTCATCTTGATCAGCGATCCCAAGGCATACTTTTCGTAAAGCAGACAGGTATCACATTGCAGGATGTTTGTATTGATAGAAGGAATGAGATCTCCAGGAGTATCCTTTGCGTTGAGAGCCTTTACGAAGTTACGGCGGGCACCATCATACTGTCTGAGACCATAGAGACGTGCTCCTTCGGTCATCATGGCGCTACATTCAGTAACATATACTTTTTCTATCTGTTTAAGCAACAAGACACCATAGCAGAGTTTTACTCTCGGGCCGATAGGCTCCAGATCAATCTGCTCGCGGTTTGTACCATTGGCATAAACACCAATGTGCATCATTGCGTTGAGTGCATTTTCAGCCTCATCAATCTGGTTTCTCAACATCTGCTCCTTATCAAAGTCAGCCTGTGTAGCCTTACTGCTGTTCTTGTCGATATAATCGAAAATCTTCTGGTGTTCAGCCTTAAGATTCTCTACCTCTTGCTTTGCCTTATTGATGTTTTCCAGTGGGATGACAATCGTTGTGATGTTGATGGAATTGTCATTCTTCTTCACTGATTTTGTAATCTTGGCATTGAGTTTAGGTGATACTACCACTTGAAGATCCTTGATGGCTGTAGAGATTTCCACCTCAGCCAGTTTCTCATCCAGAATGGCATTGTTGCTCTTGGTCTGGTCTTCCATGCGGATAGGCATCTTTACATACTCAATCTTGTAAGCACGCATCAGGTCAGCCTTGAGCGATACAACAAAGTCTGTCTTGTAGATTTCACCGCGGCGGTTCACTTCTACCTTCGGAGTTTTGTTATCTTTCAGGTCAACCACGATTTCATAGACGTAAAGTCCATCTTTTCTTTTACCTTTTGGGGTAATCTGTGGGGTCTTTACATTATTAATGGTGATAGCCAGGTCGCCAAGCTCAGAGAGAACCAGGATGCCACCCTTGCCCTGAAGGTCGGCAAAACAGTCTTCTTCATTCACCGGACTTGAAGATATAAAATCTGATGAGGGTGTGTCATAAGTCTGTGACGCACCCCTTTTTATTTTTTGCCTTTTCACAG
>OGMU01000084.1_pt1 | contig 56051 bp, 44 predicted proteins | sample 1573331 | NCBI WGS metagenome assembly OGMU01 (sample SAMEA2581990, study PRJEB24529) | metagenome | biome: Human gut stool | place: China | collected 2011
TAGGATACAAGATTCTCAATCTTGGCATAGGGGTTCGATTCCCCTATCGACTACAAAAGTGTTTTCATGTATTAATTTAGATTGTTTAAGCTTGCATTTAGTTCTTTATCAAAAGGCTACTGCAAGTTATTTTTTTATATATACGTACGGAGCCATATGAAACTATTATACACTGTCATCTCCCTTCTCTTTCTGTTTACCTATCCTGCCTGGGCGCAGCAGCACGAGATATTCAACCAGCGCATCAGAACCCTACAGGTTGTAGGCGGAACGAACTGGTTATCGCTCCCAGTATCATCACTGGACGGAGAACCTATCCATATCGATTTTGACGACATGACGCACGATTATCATCGGTACAGCTACAAGATTGAACATTGTGATGCAAACTGGAACGTATCTTCTTCGCTCTTTGAAAGCGACTATATGAGAGGCTTCAACGGCAATCAGATTATTGAAGATGTAAAGCAATCCATCAACACCAATCATCCTTACACTCATTATCATCTGGCAATTCCCAATGCCGACTGCCAACTTACCATGAGCGGCAACTACAGACTGACGGTTTATGACGACAATGCGGAAAACGAGGATGAAGGCAAAATGTTTACAGCCTGCTGGATGATTACAGAGCCTCAGCCATTGGTTAAACTGAAGTTAGAAGCTACTTCAACAACAGATATAGATATCCAGAAGAACCATCAGCAACTGAAAATGGAACTGGATCACAGCCAGCTGAGAATCACTCATCCCAACCAGCTGAACATCGTAGTGCTTCAGAACGGAAGATGGGACAATGCTGTCATCAATCCTAAACCCGACTACCTGAGTGCGGGCAAAATGAGTTGGCAGCATGTAAGAACTCTGATTTTCGATACGGGCAACGAATACAGAAAGTTTGAGTTTCTGGACACCGACCATCCAACCATGGGAATAGACGCCATAGATTGGGATGGAAGCGACTATCAGGTAAAAGTTATGACCGACAGCCCTCGCCCCAATTACGTTTACGATGAAGCTGCCAAAGGTTCGTTTTATATCCGCAACAGCGACAATGTAGAAAACAACAACACCTGCGAATATGCACAGATTCACTTTACCCTGAAAGCTCCAAAACAGCCAGGCGATGTTTATCTGAACGCAGATTGGACCTACGGCCGTTTCCTCCCCGAATATCGGATGGAATATGATGAAATGACGAAAACCTATCATGCACGTCTCTTCATGAAGCAAGGTTATTACAGTTATCAGTATCTCATGAAGATGGAGGACGGAAGCATCAGGCTGCTCCCATCAGAAGGAAATTTCTACCAGACCCAGAACAAATACAATGTACTGGTTTACTATCGGGCTCAGAGCGACCGCACCGACCGCCTGGTAGGATATGGAGAATTAAAATAAAGGAAGGAGATAAATGAGATTAAAAAGAAAAGGAGTTCTAGCATTTCAGAATGCCGGAACTCCTTTTCTATTTAATCCTAAAAGTGGAATTTCAGATCAACACCACATTGGAAAGGATTGCCACGCTGGGCAAAATACAGTTTCTTTCCTGTTGCTGCATTATCAACAGCAAAGGTATTGTAATTAGTATCTGTGAGGTTCTTACCCCAGATACTGATGCTCATCATGCTGAAATCAATATCACAATGCGCACCCATCACGAAATACATCTTCTGGCTGTAGGTATTGGCATTATCCCAGTAAGTCTTGCCCTGCGCATTCATGTTCAATCCGAAGGTAAACTGTCCTAAATGATAGTCAGCCATGGCTGCTATCGTATGCTGGGGAACATAAGGAACCTTCTTGTCCTTATAATTCACAGCCTTATCACCCTCGCCATCAGTATATTCATCAAATACGGCACGTGTAAAACCATAGTTTACACCCCAATCAAAAGCACCGTCGAAAGCCTGGCCCTTGAGCGCGACTTCAATACCACAACTGTGACTCTTACCTGCATTAACCATCATTCGGCCAAAGCCATAGGTTCCTGCCATCACAGAGAGTTGCTGATTGCGAACCTGCATATAGAAGGCACTCAAATCGAAATGAAGACGATGATCAAAAAGATTAAGATGCGTTCCTACCTCATAATTCCATGAGGTTTCCGGCTTAAAGGCAATAGTCTGGTTCACCCTATCATAATCTTCATCGGTATGAGGAACGTCATAATCGCCTCGCATCGCATGCTGACGGTTAGTATTCAGTTCGGTCTGCAAGATGTCACTGAACATCTGGATATTATAACCGCCTGCACGATAGCCCTTGCTCACCGTGGCATAAACATTGCTACCCTGCTCATCAAGCTGGTAACTTAAGCCAAATTTTGGCAAGAGCTGGTTGTAATCATCACCCGTTTTGCGGTCGAGCATTGAACGCAAAGTACGAGTAGCCTCCTTGCCCATCACCTTAGCTGTTATCGCCATATAAGCATAAGTATCGTAATGAATACTTGTATGCATGAAATCGTAACGCAAACCAAGCGTTGCTTTCAAACGGGAAGAAAGATCAAACGTACTCTCGTGATAGAGACCCAAATTGCTCTGAGGAGTATGGAACAAACCCGGAGCTCCCATATCTACATTGACAGAAACTCCGCTAGCCATTGCCGGAGGCATTGCCTGCTGCATCTGACTCTGGATAAGGTTACTGATAGGCTTCGTCAATGCTGAACCGAATTTTACAGGACCATTTGTCTTCAACCACACATGGGAGAAGAATGCACCCTGTGTAAGATGCCAGAAGCCGAAGAAAGGCTGACGACTCTTAAATGTGAACTCCTGAGTGATAGAATTCTGCAACTGGTCTTGCTGCAAGCTCAAATAATCTTCAGGAAGATAATCCTGATCCATCTTCATATTATCATCCAGGAACTGATAGCTGGTAGTAGAAGCAAAATCCCATTTCGCTCCTTCATGACGAAGATTAACACCCGAAAGCAGCATGTTGCGGCGATAAAGCCCAGGGAATGTTGTATTTGGTAATGCAGCCTTGCCACTGTTTAAATCCAACTGACCATAAGGAAATGCATGCTGATAGACAAATTGGTAATTGGCTAGCAAATCCATGCTCCATCCTCTATCAAAACGGAACTTAAGATTAAACTTACCGCCTGCCTCATCATAATTGTCGGCATAATCGCTAGTTCCTGCACGATGGAAGAATCCCTTCTGTCCATCATAAAAAGCAGCTACCCCTAATGCGATACGAGGTGAAAGCTTCATATAATGAGCCGCTTCTACATTACGATAGAAATGAGAGCCCAATCCCAGATTAACGTAGGTGCCCTTGCTATCATAAGCATCGCGTGAATAGATGCGCACCAAACCACCTTCAGAATTCTGACCATAGAGTGTTCCCTGTGGACCACGGAGAATATCTATACGGCTGGTCTGATAATGGTGAAGATTGAAAGCAGCCTTGCTCAACACTGGAATTCCGTCAAGATAAATTCCTACAGCCGGACTGTTGATACGACTTCCAATGCCGCGCACATACATGGCGTTGGTAAAACGCGAGCCATAGTTAGGCATGACAAAATTAGGAACATAGCAGGAAAGTTCGCGCAAATCGCGAGAAGCTAATCGCTGCATCTGATAAGAACCAAAAGAAGTGCTGCTGAGAGGCTGTTGACGAAGACGGAAATTCTCCTTAGGCTGCGAAACAACCACAACTTCATCAATGTCATAAACTCGGCTGCTATCAGCCAGCAAGCCGTTAGCTTCTGCAAACTTTTCACTCGTACCCAATGACAGGTCAGAGCAAGTAGCCCTTTCGTTATCCGCAGCACTAGCCTGCAACGCTACCGCTGCCAAACCAATGCATACGCTCTTTTTACTATAAAATACTATTCTTTTCATAACGGGTGCAAAGGTACATATTTTTTTCTGCACCCCCTATCCTTATTTATGAGGAAACAGATAAACCCGTATGGCAAACCATATATAGGCTACGAGCAACAAATAACCTATATAATATAAGGTAGTAACACTGAAAATGATGTAATCAATGGCGCAAACACCCACTAAACCACCCAGATACAGAACTGCATCACCTGCCGGCAAACGGTGTTTCACCTCATCAACACAAGCTAATCCTACTATCAGTATCGCCCAGACTGTAGCCAGGAAAAAGCCCAGTATAGGCGGTACGGCAAAAGGATTGAGCGTAGGATGAAAATAAAAATGACGCCATACTTCTGGCAAAAACAACTGAATGGTTGCATAGAAGGTTGCTGATATCGAAACAATAAGCACCAACGCTGTAGGATATGGTGAATCAATATCATTAAAATGAACCAGTTTACCATTGCTATGGAAAATCTTACGAACTGTATAGGCTACGGCTATGAGAATAATGATAACCATGAAGATGAGCAAGTGAGTATTGCTGAAGGTCATAATGAACTCTGAAATAGGATCATCGGGCACAACCTTCGGCAGCAGACGGGACTCACGGGTCCAGCCAAACTGATTATCTTCTGTTGCCAACTGCACCCAAACTGAATCTATGGAATCCTGAGGAACCATACGAATATCCGTAACCACCAGCAGGCAGTTCTTTTGGACGGCGAAGGAGTCGATAGGCAAATTGCTCAAAAATTCTTCAGGCTGTTGCGCTATCAATTCCAGAGAATCCTTGAATACCAGAAAATTGAATTTGTTGGTATAATGATGGGTAGTAGAAAACGAAATGGAATCGAGTTGTTTATTACTGTACTCTACCATAGCTGCATGCATCTGGTGATGAGCACGGCGATGATAACAACTGCTGAACATCAAGAGGATGCCCAGCATACAAAGAATCTGTATCGTCCATTTCTTTTTCATTTATTTCTCACTATATAAGTTCATCTGACATTCGTTGCATGCAAACTCCAGACGGAAACGACGACCGTCACCCAACTGCAGGAAGAGAGGCTCTCTCCAGGATGGTTTCTTGCCTCCACGCTTCACACAGTAGCCCAACGAATAGCGGATACAATGGCGGCACTGCATCAGGAGCGATTCTCCCTTTTCGTTGGTAAACTTAGGTTGCATACTTCGGTTTGCCTTGTCTTTTTCTATATTCTCATCATATTCTTCCTGGGTCTTAGCATCCCATGCAGAAGGAATATTCTTACCCAACTCAAATGCCGGAACTACTGGCGACAGACCATGAATCTGATAAAAATCTCTTGCATCATAGTTAGCTATATTATAGAGATATCCCCATTTTCCGTATTCCGGCTGCCAAGTAAATTCCTCTTTCGTAAGTCGGTGCTCACCGGGCTGACTGAATCCAAAACCATTGTTGAACAAGGTTCTATCCCATCCACCCCACAACGACTTATCAAGCTGTTTCTGATTTGCCTTGGTAAGTTCATCGATCAATTCACGCCGGATAGCAGTGAGAATACTGTTCGGAACAAAGTATGTCTCCATTCCCTTCAGAAGTTCTACCTGGTAAGCTTCGTAAATCGTATCGCCCAGTTTGCTCATCTGAGCCTTTATATTTTCGCCCTGCGGGCGTTTCGCCTTTTCGAGTTTCAACTCTTTAAACACCTCAGCCACCTGATAAATCAAGCCACCATCAGCCTCTTTCGTCTTCATGATGTTGACAACAGCCTTTACCCCCTGTGGCTCTTCCCTGAACTCATTACCCATCACAGGCTCCATTTCTATGACAATATAGATTTTACGTTCAGCAGACTTACGAGCCAGCAAAGCCTCGAAAGCCCGATCGTTATTACGATAAAGAGCCATGCCCGGACGCATATGTTCAGGCATTCCAAACGGATAGAGGCGATTGCCCTCTACTCTGTTCACACGAAAGCCTTCCAACTCACGGTCATCATTGATAAAACACAGTCCATCGCCATTTTTAAAGCTGGCTACTGTGGCTACGTTGAAAGAAATGTTGCCACGTATCTCCTTAACCTTCCCCACAAACTCGCCGATAGCTTTCGGTGTATCGAAAGAAGCAATATACGGCTGTCGCCCATTCAGGAAATAATGGGTAAAGCCACGATTGAAAGTCTTCTTCAGATTAGGTGTAAAATTATATTGAACATGTCCCACCGATGCACGGCGATACTTACGCGGTTCAGCTTTTACGATTGCATCGAGTTGACTGCTATAGGCAGCCACCACATTCTTGACGTAGTTGATATCTTTTAATCTTCCTTCTATCTTGAACGAAGTAGCTCCAGCATCAGCAAGATCCTTAAGATGATCAAGCTGACAAAGATCCTTGAGAGACAACAGATAACGCTGATGTTCTATCTCCTGACCATTGGAATCGAGCAAATCAAACTTCATACGACAGAACTGCGCACATTCTCCACGATTAGCAGAGCGCCCGAAACACTTCTCAGAAGCATAACATACACCCGAATAGCTTACGCAGAGCGCTCCATGTACAAAGACCTCTATTTCTCTATCAGGAATCGCCTGATGGATCGCCTTGATTTCATCGAGCGAAAGCTCACGAGCCAGAACAATACGTTTGAAACCTAACGTGGTAAGCCAATACGCCTTTTCTGGAGTTCTTACATCACACTGGGTACTGGAATGCAATTCTCTACTCCACAAATTCTGCGCCCTCACCTCAGTAAGCACACCCATATCCTGCAGCAAAAGTGCATCAACACCAATCTCATCAAGTTGCTGGATCATCTTAAGCGTATCCAACATCTCATCCTGATAGATGATAGTATTCACTGTAACATGAACCTTTGCTCCAAACTGATGAGCATAATCACACAACTGTCTGATATCTTCCAGCGAATTGCCTGCTGCTGCTCGTGCACCAAAACGAGGTGCACCAATATATACGGCATCTGCACCATGATCAATGGCAGCAATACCACATTCCAAGTTCTTGGCAGGCGCCAATAATTCTAATGTTTGCATAAGAAATCTATCTCGAAATCACCCGAGTCCTTCAAATTAACTGATTTCGTCAATATTGTAAGGAGTCTCCTGATAAACATAATAGTTGATCCAATTACTATAGAAGAGGTTGGCATGAGCACGCCATGTCACCAGAGGTTCTTCGTTCGGATCGTCATGATAATAATAATTTTTTGGCAGTTCTACATCATCACGCTTGCCCACATCACGCTTATATTCCTTATCCAGCGTGTTTGGCGCATACTCAAAATGACCCGTCACAAAGAATTCGCGGCCGTTTCTGGCCATCACAATGCTGACACCGCTTTCAGGCGATTCGGCAATGATATCAAGTCCTGGCACTTTTTCAATATCCTCACGTCTTACCTCTGTATGGCGACTATGAGGCATATTAAAGATATCATCGAAACCGCGGAAGATTGGCTGAGACAAATCGAGAGGCTTCTGCTTAAAAATACCAAACATCTTCTTCTCTAAAGGATACTTAGGAACACCATAGAAATGATAAAGACCAGCCTGGGCACCCCAGCAGATATAGAGTGTTGAAGTAACATGGGTACGGGCCCAATCAAAAATCTCTTTGATTTCAGGCCAATATTCTACCTCTTCATAAGCCATCGTTTCGATAGGAGCACCTGTAACTATCATTCCATCAAACTTCTGTTTGGAAAGTTCCTGAAAATCCTTGTAGAACATCATCATGTGCTCTATTGGAGTATTCTTCGGCGTGTGACTTTTCAACTTCATAAAATAAACCTCTAACTGAAGAGGAGTATTCGACAGAAGACGAACGAGATCTGTCTCTGTCGTAATCTTGAGGGGCATCAAATTGAGCACACAGATTTTCAACGGACGAATCTCCTGTTTATGCGCACGACTTTCGTCCATCACGAATATATTCTCATGCTTCAGCAGTTCGATAGCTGGAAGCTTATCTGGTATTCTTAACGGCATTTATTTTATTCCTTTCTTAAAATTTTTCTGCAAAGTTACACAATTTCAGCGAAGATAACGAAAGAAGAAACATTTTTTTGAGAAATATAAATAAATTAATGTGGAAAAGTAAAAGAAATCTTTCTCTATGAAAAGGATTGTTAAAGATAAATGAGAATGTTAAACCTATCATCACATTTTTAATCAAAAACACATATCAGTTGCAACTTTATAGGCGACGCTTACGTCAAATCTAAAAATAATGTATCCTATTAAGATTTGCAATTATGGAAAATAAGAACATTAATCCACATTTAATCAGAACAGATGCAAAGAGATCTGTAAAGATGAAAACAAAAAGTAAAAAGAGTATGAACGCAAGTTTTAAAAACATGGCGGTAGCGCTGTTCATCATGTCGGCTCCTATCGCTGTACAAGCTAAGCAATGGTCACTGCAGGATTGTATCAGTTACGCACTGGCTAACAACATTCAACTGCAGAAGACTCAACTCACAAAAGCTTCAGCTCAGGAGGACTATCTGCAATCAAAGTCTGCGCTTCTGCCATCGCTCTCTGCCAGCACCAATCAAAGTGTAAACTATACGCCTTGGGTTTCTAATGGAATCAGTGGAGAAGGTTTCAGCAAAGCTTCCATTGACAAGGTATATTACAATGGTAGCTATAGCGTGATGGGCAATTACACGATTTGGAACGGTAACAAAAACAGAAATCAGGTGAAACTGAACAAGCTGGCAAAGGAAGCGGCACAACTCGATTCGACAGCACAAGCCCTCAACCTGCAAGAACAGATAGCTCAACTTTACGTACAGATACTTTACTCTACAGAGGCTATCAACGTAAACAAAGAAAGTTATTTGTCGAGTGTTCAAAACGAAGAGCGTGGTAAGGAAATGGTAAAAATTGGCAAGATGAGCCAAGCAGACTTAGCACAACTTACAGCACAGAGAGCACAAGATGAGTTTAACATCGTGCAGGCTGAAAGTAACGTTAAAAACTATAAACGACAGTTGAAGGAACTCCTGCAGATTACCAGTGAAGAAGCTTTCGACATCGCTATTCCAAGCACAACTGACCAGATGGCTCTGGCCTCTATCCCAGGAATGAACAGTGTCTATACAGCTGCGCTTCAGAATCGCCCTGAGTTTTTGAGCTATCAAAACAAACTCGACCAGAACGATCTGAACATCAAGATTGCAAAGGCAGGAAAGTTGCCAACCATCAGCGCAAATGCAGGAGCTACGACCAGCACCACATCCATGAACAAAAACGGTTGGGGCAGTCAGATGAAAACCAACTTCAGCATGGGTGGTGGAATCGGTGTCAGTATTCCTCTCTTTGATAACCGACAGACCAAGACTTCTGTCAATAAAGCACTCATTCAGCGTGAAAGCATCTTGCTCGATATAAAGAATGAGCAAACTAAGCTCTACTCTACTATCGAAAACTATTGGTTGCAGGCTAATACAAACCAAAGCCAGTTTAAGGCTGCCAAGGTGAGCAGCGAGAGTGCCCAAACAAGCTACGATCTGTTAAGTGAGCAGTTTAAACTGGGATTAAAGAACATCGTAGAATTGAGAACTGGCAAAGATAATCTTCTGAAGGCTAAGCAGAACGAGCTTCAGGCAAAGTATCTTACCATTCTGAATATCAACATGTTGAAATTCTACCAAAACGGTAGAATCTAAAGAGAAAGATTGGTATTAACATACGAAAACATATTGCAAATCATTAATAGATATACATACATTTTTATGAAAAAACTTAGAATCAGCAAAATCTGGATTGCCATGATTGTGATAATCATCGTAGCTGTGGCAGCATGGCTGTTCTCTGGAAGTAGAAACGAAGAGCAAATAGACTTCAAGCAGGAAGCTGTAACCACACAAACATTGCAGAATAGTGTAACTGCAACCGGTACTATTGAAGCGGTAACTTCTGTAACGGTTGGTACACAGGTGAGTGGTATTGTAAACAAACTTTATGTTGATTACAATTCGCAGGTAAAAAAAGGTGAAGTCATAGCTGAGCTCGACAAAACCAACCTGATGAGCGAGTTGAATACTGCCAAAGCTAACCTGGCAAGTGCGCAAAGCAGTTTGAACTATCAGAGTGCAAACATGAGCCGCTACCAGACCCTCTATAAGAAAGGTTTGGTAAGTGCTGACGATTATGAAAATGCGCTTCTCACCTATCGCCAGGCGAAAGAGCAAGTAGCTTCGGCCAAGGAAAATGTACAGAAAGCCCAAACCAACCTGAGCTATGCTACAATTACATCCCCAATAGATGGAACTGTCATATCAAAAAGCGTAGAGGAAGGACAGACCGTAGCAGCAAGCTTCAACACTCCAGAGCTCTTTACTATCGCTAAAGATCTGACCAACATGCAGGTGATTGCAAATGTTGACGAGGCTGATATAGGCGGTGTAAAAGAAGGCGACCGCGTTAATTTTACAGTAGATGCTTATCCTGACGATGTATTCCAGGGAACAGTAAAACAGGTTCGTCTGGAAGCTACTACAACAAACAATGTAGTCACTTACGAGGTTGTCATCTCTGCACCCAACGCAGATCTCAAGTTAAAACCAGGACTGACAGCAAATGTTACCATCTTTACACTAGAACGAGCTGGTATTCTTGCCGTTGCCAACAAAGCACTCCGCTTTACTCCAACCAAGGAAACTGTGGGAAAGAATATCAAGATTGTTGACTGCAAAGGAAAAAACAAAGTTTGGACTCTTGCTAACAATACCCTTACAGCTCATTCTGTAACCATCGGTCAGAGCGACGGTATACATACTGAAATTATCAAGGGTTTGAAGAAGGGACAGAAGATTGTAACTGAAATCATAGTTAATATCCCTGAAGAGAATGAGGAGCCTCAACAAAGTCAAGGTTTGATTAGCGGTCCTGGACCTAGAGGAAAGAAAAAATAAAAAATAAGAGTATGGCAAACGACAATATTCAAGCAAACAGCGAAAAGAAAGTTGTGATAGAACTCGACAATGTTCGCCGCGACTTTCTTGTGGGTGAGGAAACTGTCCACGCTCTAAAAGGTGTAAGCTTTAAAATATACGAAGGTGAGTTTGTTACCATCATGGGTAAATCAGGATCAGGTAAATCTACCCTGCTGAACCAGCTAGGTTGTCTTGATACCCCATCCAGTGGCGAATACTATCTGGATGGAGTAAGCGTACGAAAGATGTCACGTAATGATCGCGCCATTCTTAGAAACCGAAAGATTGGATTCATCTTCCAGAACTACAATCTTCTACCGAAGACTACAAGTGTAGAAAATGTAGAACTTCCACTGCTGTACAACCCGAACGTAAGCGCAGAAGAACGAAAGCAACGTGCTATCGAATCGCTGAAAGCTGTTGGTTTAGGAGAACGTCTCTATCATAAGAGTAATCAGATGTCTGGAGGACAGATGCAGCGTGTAGCAATAGCTCGTGCGTTAGTCAACAACCCCGCTGTGATACTTGCTGATGAAGCAACGGGTAATCTCGACACCAGAACCAGTTTTGAGATTCTGGTACTCTTCCAAAAACTTTATGCAGAAGGAAGAACCATCATCTTCGTTACCCACAACCCAGACATTGCAAATTATTCGAGTCGTAATATCGAACTGCGTGATGGTCACATCATCAGCGACACCTATAACGAACATATTCTATCGGCAGCCGAAGGTCTGGCAGCCTTGCCGGCCAACACGGACGAATAAGTTTTCAATGTTAAGTGTTGAATGTTAAATTACTTAGCATCCAATAGCAAACGAAGTTTTCACTTAACACTTAACATTTAACATTACAACAAGTAAAATGAATTATCAGAATCTTTTCAAAATAGCCATCCGCGCCATTGCTGCCAACAAAATGCGCTCTTTCCTTACCGCACTTGGCATCATCATCGGTATTGCTGCGGTTATTACCATGCTTGCCATCGGACAAGGAAGTAAAGCCAGCATCAAGGCAAACATCGCAGAGATGGGATCAAACATGATTATGATTTCACCAGGTGCAGACATGCGTGGCGGTGTGAGACAAGATGCTTCGTCAATGGAGACGCTGAAGCAAGCCGACTATCAGAGCATCAAAGACGAATGTAATTATATCTCAGCTATTTCTCCTACTGTAAACAGTTCCGGACAGTGGATCTACGGAAACAACAACACCCAAAGTTCCATTTATGGTGTAAACCAAGACTATCTTTCCATCCGACAACTGAAAGTGGCAGATGGAGAAATGTTTACAGATACAGACATTAAGGCTGCATCTAAAGTTTGTATTTTGGGACAGACAGTAGTTGACTATCTTTTCCCTGATGGCAGTGATCCTATCGGTAAGGTTGTGCGATTTAACAGCATTCCATTCAGAGTAATCGGTGTCTTGAAGAAGAAAGGTTACAATAGTATGGGTATGGACCAGGATGATTTAGTACTTGTCCCCTATACAACAGTAATGAAGCGAATTATGGCACAAACCTATTTAGGAGGCATCGTCTGCTCAGCTATCACCGAAGAGGTTTCTCAACCTGCCCAAGATCAGATTACAGAAATATTGCGACGCAACCACAAATTGAAAGACGCAACAGATACTACTGAAGCAGATGAAGATGACTTCAATATCCGCTCTCAAGAGGAAATTTCAAGCATGATGAATTCTACCATGTCTACAATCACCATCCTGCTCGGATCCGTGGCAGGAATCTCGCTGCTGGTAGGCGGCATCGGAATCATGAACATCATGTATGTATCTGTAACAGAACGAACCCGCGAAATAGGTCTTCGAATGAGTGTGGGCGCACGAGGTATTGATATTTTGAACCAGTTTCTGATAGAAGCTATCTTACTTTCTGTAACTGGCGGTATTATAGGAGTGATATTGGGAGTTAGTTTATCGCTCAGTCTTAACTATTTCTTCCATATAGCCACCCAAATAGAGCCTTGGAGCATTATTATGAGTTTTGCAGTCTGTACATTTACTGGCGTTTTCTTTGGATGGTATCCTGCAAAGAAGGCAGCAAGGCTCGACCCTATCGAGGCTATCAGATACGAATAAAAAAAATGGGAGAACATTAAATATTCTCTGAGGTTTTTCAAAAAAACAAAAAGTTTTTTGGTGAATACAAAATAAAGTTGTACTTTTGCGTCTGCGGAAGTGCAACTTTTTTATTTGAAGTTAAACGAATCGCATGAATTGAATAGTAAACAGGTTTAAATATAGAAGATTATGAAATTTATAGGAATTATTCCAGCAAGATACGCATCAACACGTTTCCCGGGAAAGCCACTTGCCATGTTAGATGGCAAACCAGTGATACAACATGTTTATGAGAAAGTAGCAAGTTGTCTAGAAGCAGCCTATGTTGCAACAGACGATGAGCGAATTTTCAATGCTGTAGAAGCATTTGGCGGTAAAGCTGTTATGACGCGCAAGGATCATAAGAGCGGTACTGACCGCATAGAAGAAGCTATCGAAAAAATTGGTGGAGACTGGGATGTCATTGTCAATGTTCAAGGAGATGAACCTTTTGTTGACAAGAGTCAACTGGAAACCATCTGCCAGTGTTTTGATGACCCAACAACCCAAATTGCCACTTTAGGAAAAGCTTTTACCAGTATGGAAGCTGTAAAAAATCCTAATAGTCCAAAGATTGTTGTAGACAATCAAGGCTTTGCTATGTATTTCTCTCGCAGCATCATTCCATACGTAAGAGGAAAGGAAGAGGAAGAATGGCTCAAGAGTTTTCCTTATCTGAAACATTTGGGCATCTATGCTTACCGCAAAGAAGTTTTAAAAGAGGTAACCAAACTGCCACAAAGCTCACTAGAAATAGCAGAGAGCCTGGAACAACTTCGATGGCTGCAGAATGGCTACAAGATAAAAGTTGGTACTACAGATGTAGAAACTGTAGGCATCGACACGCCAGAAGATTTGCAGCGGGCAGAAGACTTTTTGAAAAACAGAAAGTAATAAAAAACATCATATACTTTTAAAGTATCGCAGAATGAACAAAATTGAAAATATCGTCAAAAAATATATTATTCACCATGGTATGTTCAAGTGGCAAACACCATATATCGTTGCCTTGTCCGGAGGTGCTGATAGCGTTGCCCTATTGCTTATCTTGAAAAATATAGGACTGAATATTACTGCTGCGCACTGTAACTTTCACCTTCGCGGCGAAGAGAGTGACAGAGACGAGCAATTTTGTGTAAATCTGTGCAAACAACAGGGAATCAGTTTGTCTCGAATCCATTTTGATACTTATGCTTATGCCCATTTACACAAGGTAAGTATCGAAATGGCTGCACGCAACTTACGCTATAGCTATTTTGCCCAATTAGTAAAAGACTTGCATGCAGGAGGCATTTGTGTGGCCCATCATCGCGATGACAATGTAGAAACTTTACTTCTGAATCTGTTAAGAGGATCTGGAGTAGACGGATTAGCAGGCATCGCCCCCAAAAACGGAAATATTCTTCGCCCTCTTCTCTGCATCAGCCGACAGGATATATTGCAATACCTAAAAGAAAAAAAGCAAGATTTTGTCACAGATTCAACAAATTTGGAAGACGATGCTTTAAGAAATAAAATTCGCCATCATGTAGTACCTCTTTTGGAAAGTATCAACCCGGCAGCAAGTGAAAATATCGCTCTCACTGCCAAATACATACGCCAAGCGAAAAGTATACTTGAGAGCATGGATAGCATCAGTACAACCGACTCTTATAGGAAAGTTATATATATCCCTAAAGTATCTGTCATGAATGCTGTAAGTCCGGAATTCATACTCCATAAAGAATTAGGCAGATATGGTTTTCATGGCAATGTCATTGATGACATCTGTGAAAGCCTCTTCAGTCAGGATCGTGGTGTCGGTAAAATCTGGAAAAACGAAGACTATATGATAGTCATCGACAGAGAACAGCTGTTGATCTCTAACATAAAAGACTTGAATAACATTCAGGAACAAAGAGCGTTCCGACTGCCAGAAGAAGGCATTTACAACATGGACGAAGGAACCCAAATCAAGATAAAAATCTTCTCGCATATGGGTGACTTCATGCCAAGCAAAGAATCGCAATGTATCACTTTGGATGCTGAAAAAGTCAGTTTTCCCCTCACCTACCGACTGGTAAAAGAAGGCGATAGATTTCAACCTTTCGGCATGAAGGGTAGCAAACTGTTGAGTGACTATATGACCGATAGGAAATTTGACTATATACAAAAAAAGACACAGCATGTATTAACTGATAGTAAAGGTGAAATCATCTGGCTTATCGGCGAACGTACGTCTGAAAAAACAAAGATTACCGAAACCACCAAGAAAATATTGGAGGTCATCATCAAATGAAAAAGAAAATATTATATATCACAAGTTTAGTTTTCATTCTGCTGGCTGCCGCCAGCACATGGAGCTATTATTGCCTGAACCCATCAAGTGATAGAGTGAACAAGGCAAAAGCAAACATAAAAGTATACAGTCACTACGAATTAATTCAAAATGGAAAAACAATACTCCGGTTCGACGAAGACACTACGACACTGGCTGCCAACTTTATGAATCGTTGGGCGTTGATTCCTTCATGTGAAGGAAGACTTGCCGCCTGCTACAACAACAGCATCAGCCGGAATCACTATCATGGCAAAGATGCGGATAGCATCTTTAAAGAGAAAGTTGATTCTTTAGACAGTTTGTATAGAGACTCCAAATGGAAAGTTGGAGAACTGAACTATTATATTCACTCTCATTCTGTTCAGGATGTAGGCTACAACTCTATTTGCGCTTATACCCAACGCGAACTGGAACTACGCGATTCTGCCAAGAAACTGATTGATTCCCTGAAACATGTACAGAAAAAGGGACATTTCAAGTTGAAACGCTCCATTTCATATCAAGCCTATTATAGAGACGAGAACGGAAAATGGAAGAGTCAGGCATGCAAACTCATCAAAGCAATGAATGGAGAAACTGAACAAGGAAGCCGCACATTCCAACTTTCCTCAGAAACAACTCCTGAAGGGGTTAAAGCTATTTCACCTCAACTTGCAGCATCTTTAGCAACAGCTCATGGAGTCACACTTCGACGCTCTATTGATTATACCCTCTTACCTGATTCTCTAGGATATTATCGGGGTACAACCGACAGTATCTATCAACCAAACGGTCATGGATGCTGGCAAGGATACGATGGAACCTATTATGAAGGTTACTGGAAAAACGGGAAACGTGAAGGATTCGGATTCAGCATTGCTCCCAAGAAGCCTTTACGAATAGGCGAATGGAAAAATGACCGCTATAAAGGCGAAAGACTCGTATATACATCGGAACGTATTTATGGCATAGACCTGAGCAAATACCAGCATGGAAAAGGCAGAAAAAAATATGCTATCAACTGGAACCGTTTACGCATTACACATCTTGGACGTCTCAGCAAAAAGACAGTGTCAGGAACAGTAAACTTCCCTATTCGCTTCATCTATATCAAGAGTACAGAAGGTAAATCGCTGTTAAATCCATATTATAGAAAAGATTATCGTGATGCAAAAGCACATGGTTACAAGGTTGGAACCTATCACTTCTTTACCACCATAACACCTGCTGCCGAACAAGCACGACACTTTCTGAAACACAGTATCATTAGGAAAGGCGATTTTCCTCCAGTTCTTGATGTTGAACCGCTTCCTAGTCAAATCAAGAAAATGGGAGGGGCTGGAGTATTGTTTGCACGCATTAGAACTTGGCTTAGAATAGTAGAAAGAGCAACTGGTGTTAAGCCTATTCTTTACATCAGCCAAACTTTCGTAAATCGCTATCTGCCAAAGGCTCCCGATTTGAAACATAACTACCAGGTTTGGATTGCACGATATGGAGAGTATAAACCAGACATCCGATTGGTATATTGGCAACTCTGCCCCGACGGAAGAGTAGCAGGAATACATGGAGAGGTAGACATCAACGTGTTTAACGGATACGATGACGCTTTTCAAAGTTTTGTTAAGAACAAGACCGTAAAATAACCTTTAAATGAGTAAGTTAGGTTAATTACGTTAAAGTAAGTTATAATTCTAGTCGTGTATCAATATTTTTATTATCTTTGCGCCAATTGTGCAATGTGTAACTAAGAGGAAAGATAATGAGACAGCTTAAGATACAAAAGAGTATAACCAATCGTAATAGTGAAGCCCTCGACAAATATCTTGTAGAGATAGGTAGAGCCCCTATGGTTTCTATTGATGAAGAAATAGAATTGGCTCAAGCTATCCGCAAGGGAGGTAGAGCTGGCGAAAGAGCAAAAAATAAGTTGATTGAAGCCAACTTACGTTTTGTGGTGTCGGTAGCAAAACAATATCAGCACCAGGGACTCACCTTGACAGACTTGATTGACGAAGGAAACATCGGACTCATCAAGGCTGCAGAACGCTTCGATGAAACACGAGGGTTCAAATTTATCTCATACGCTGTATGGTGGATTCGTCAGAGTATTTTACAGGCAATAGCAGAGCAAAGCCGAATTGTTCGACTTCCCCTCAACCAGGTAGGATCACTCAACAAGGTAAACCAGGAAATTAATAAGTTTGAGCAGGAAAACCAACGCCGTCCAAGCGTTGAAGAACTTGCTGCCAGAACAGGTGTTGACGAGGACAAGATTTCTCAGAGCATGGCTGCCAGTGGTCATCATGTAAGCATCGATGCTCCATTCAGTGATGACGATGACAACTCTATGGCAGATGTAATGGCAAGCGGAGACGATGCCAGAACAGACAAGCAGGTTGACCATGAAAGTATGGCACAAGACCTAAGACAGGTTTTAAAAGTTTGCCTCAAGGATCGCGAACTGAAAATTATCTGCGCATGCTACGGAATTGGGGAAACCGAAAAGGGGCTTGAGGAAATTGGTGATAAAATGGGGCTCACCCGTGAGCGAGTTCGCCAGATAAGAGAAAAAAGCATCACCAAACTGAGAGAGTCCGGGAAGATAGGAATCCTTATGAAATATCTTGGTTAGGAAAGCTGTTGCCCAAAATATTTGGCATAGTTCTTCTGCCAAGTAACATCTTAACTCATAATAAATGAAGAAATATCAAACACACATCATTTTGACGATTATCTTCTGCATAATGGCTTTTGCAGCACATGCAAGAAGAATGTCACCGAGAGACGCCTTTAGTGACTCGGTGATGTGTTTGGTATTTAAATATTCACAATCTGTTGACACAACAGGTAGAGCTGAGCACAAGAGTTATGCCTACACTAAATTTCAAATCAAAACAAACAAACGTAATGCAACGCTCATGCTAGTTCCGACGATGTATGCGGTGGCTCATGGCAGTGGCAGAAGATTCATCAGCGAGTATTATAACCAAATGACGCTAGACGCAAATGGCAGACCAGTTGCCAAGCGTTTGCTGAACATAAGCACCATTCCGCATAGAAGCAACACATTGTCATCAGTTTTGAAATACATGACTCCAACGGTATATGGAGAAACACTTTTCGAAACTAATATTCTTTCTCCTTTCCACAATAAGAATCGCAGATATTATAAATATGCCGTTACCCAATTACCATTCGGCAAAGCACAAGTCTACGTATATCCACGTCTCAAAAACACCCAAGTTATTGAAGCACGTGCCATTGTTGATTCCCAAAGCGGAAAGATAAGCATGGTAGACTTTGAGGGCGAATATGATATGACCCGTTTCTATATCTCTATTATTATGGGTAAAGACGGATTTGGTTCACTTTCTCCTGCAAGGTGCAGCATGAGAGCCAACTTCAGTTTTATGGGTAACAAGATAACGGGCATGTATACAACAGTATACGGACTGCCGAAAATATTAAGTGATTCACTCAATAATGTAGCCGATACTGCATTAATGGCAAAAGTGCGCCCAATTGAATTAAACCAAGATGAGGCTGACATATACAGAAAATTCTATGAAAAAAGAAAACAAATAACAGATTCCTTGAATAACAACATACCAGAGAAAAACTTTGCAAAAAACATACTTTGGGATGTTATCGGTGACAATGTATTAAACAGAATTTCCCAAGGCTTCGGAAAGCAAAACCAAGGCTACTTCCGTATCAGTCCTATTCTCAACCCACTCTATATGGGATACTCCGAGCGAAAAGGAATTGTATACAAGTTTGACCTGAAGGGAGGCTACAGGTTTACAGAAAATCTGCAATTGAAGCTTCGCTTTAAAGGAGGTTACAGTATGAAACAACACAGATTTTATTTCAATATACCATTGACATTCAACTATAACCCGAAGCACAATGGATATCTGAAGTTAGAAATCGGTAACGGCAATAGAATATCGAATAATCGTGTTGCACGAAAGATGTTAGGCATCAGCAAACCTGAAGATAACGATTTTCTATATCCACTATTCTCAGAATATCCAGGATTGTCATTACCGGAAATTTCAACAGATATTGAGGCAAACAACAGAAAACTGACAGAGTTTAAAGATGATTACCTTCGTCTTACTAACCACTGGAGTTTCAGTGATTATATCGGTTTTGAAGTAGGTTTAGTTTCACATCAACGAAAAGCTGTAGTAGAAAGTTTCTATAAACTGTTTAATTACCCAAGCAAATATGTGTCAGTAGCACCAGCTGTAGCTTTAGAACTCTTACCATGGGGTAAGAAAGGCTCTATCTTTAAAATAGACTATGAAAAGGGATGGAAAAACCTACTAGGTTCAAACATAGACTACGAACGGGTAGAAGCAGATGCACAAACTATTTTTCAAGCATCACGCCGTCAATCATATTCTATAAGGTTAGGAGCTGGCTTTTATACCCGCAAAGGTGATCATTGGGACTTCGTTGACTATACCAATTTCCATGACGACAATATTCCTGGAGGCTGGAATGATAGCTGGAGTGGAGAATTCGAATTACTGCCATCCCAATGGTATAATGCCAGTGATTATTACATACGTGGAAATTTCACTTATGAAGCTCCCATGATTGCAACTGCATGGCTCCCTCTGATTGGAAAATATATAGAAGCCGAGCGTCTATATGTAAGCAGTCTTGTTGTAAACCATTTACACCCATACACAGAATGGGGATATGGAGTAACAACAAGAGCTATTACCCTAGGAATTTTTGCAGCCTTCAAAAACACGAAGTTTAATGGCATAGGCTGTCGCTTCGGTTTTGAACTATTTAGAGATTGGTAATATTCATAAAAGCATGGATAAAACATGATTTCTAGGGCACAATATCAATAACATCATAAAAAAAACAAAATATGAGTTCACAACTAACTGTTTATAAAGCAAGTGCAGGATCAGGTAAAACATTTACTTTGGCTCGCGAGTATATGACACTCGTGATAGCTAATCCTGCTTCCTACAGAACCATTCTTGCAGTAACCTTCACCAACAAAGCTACTGAAGAAATGAAAATGCGTATCTTAGGAAAATTATACGAAATTGCACACGGACTACCAGAAGCAAACGATTATGTAAATCAAATACAGCAGGCTTTACCCTATCTTTCATCCAAACAAATTCAGAAAAATGCAGAATCAGCCCTGCATTTGCTCATACATAATTATAACTATTTCCGGGTTATGACCATCGATACGTTCTTTCAGAGTGTATTGAGAAATCTAGCACGTGAACTTGATCTGACAGCCAATTTACGGATAGAACTCAATGACTATCAAATAGAACAGCATGCCGTTGATGAACTTATAGAAAGTCTTGAAGATACCGATCGTCTACTTTTCTGGATTATGGATTATATCAAAGAAAATATTGATGATGATAAGAGTTGGAATGTCATAGGACAGATCAAGAAATTCGGTGAGAACATATTCAAGGATTATTACAAAGCTCATTCCGACAAGCTGACAGAATTGATGGAACAAGAAGATTTCTTCAAGGATTTTACCGACCGAATGAAAAAGATGCGCAATAAGGCAAAAGAGCAGCTTAAAGAAATTGCTGCTACTTTTTTCGATTCCCTTGAAGAAGAAGGCTTTACGTCAGACGACTTAGCAGGCAAAACGAGAGGTATTTGGAGTTATTTCAACAAGCTGAAAAATGGCAAATATACAGATGATGATCTATATAATGCAACGTTCAGTAAATGTCTGGAAAGTCCGGAAGCATGGGTCAAGAAATCTGACGTGAAAAATTGTACTGATATCTTCAATTATGTGGAATCGGTGCTCTACCCTATTCTCCTGTTTGCAGAAGATAATCGTCCAAGACTCACCCGAATCTTCAAAAGTACCGATCTGACCATAAAGCATCTTAATCAGCTCCGCCTTTTGGGAAGCATAGATAAAAAAGTCAGGGAGATGAACAGAGAGGCAAACCGTTTCCTTTTGAGCGATACTCAGACCTTGCTCAACTCACTGATAAAGGATAGCGATTCGCCATTCATCTTTGAAAAGATTGGCACTCAACTCGACCATATAATGATTGACGAGTTCCAAGATACTAGCACCATCCAATGGAAGAACTTTAAAGTGCTGCTCGAAGAAACCATGAGTAGAGAAGATGCAGGTAACCTCATTGTTGGTGACGTAAAACAAAGTATTTACAGATGGCGATCCGGCGATTGGAGACTGCTCAATAATATTGATAAAGAATTTAATAAAAGCGCGAAAAAAGTAAGCATAGAAACTTTGGGTACCAACTACCGCTCTGATAGAAACATCATTGAGTTTAACAATGCTTTTTTCACAGAAGCAGTAAAATTGGAGATTGAAGACCTGAAAGATAAATGTCCTGAGGAATGTAAACAGCTGGAAAGCGCATATAGCGATGTCTGCCAGCAAGTACCAGATCACCATTCTGTTCCTAATGGATCTATCAGTATCCAGCTCCTGGGCGGTGAAAATATTGAAGACAGAATGATGCAAACCACACTGGACACTGTAGACAAGTTGGTTGAAAGAGGTGTTCCTTGCAACAAAATAGCAATCCTGGTAAGAAGCAACCGTAACATACAGGACATTGCTGAGTATTTTATGAACCATTCCGACTATCCGTTGGTTTCAGATGAGGCATTCAGGCTGGATGCCTCCCAAGCAGTATGCACATTGGTTAACGCTCTCTACATACTGGTACACCCAAATGACAATATTGCATTAGCAACTCTCAACAAGTTTTGTGACACGTATTCTGTAGCTGGAAATATGCCGGAACAACTTTTGACCAATCGTTCTGAGTATCTGGAAATGCCACTGTTCGATCTCACAGAACGCCTTTTTGCAGAACTTAAACTTGGCGAAATAAAAGACATGATCAAGCAAACTGCCTACATCTGTACTTTTTATGATTGCTTAAGTAAATATCTCACAGATAACAGTAGTGATATCACTGGATTTCTGAAAGAGTGGGATAACCGTATTCACGAAAAAAGCATTCATAGCGATGGCGATGGAGGTATCAGATTCCTTACTATACATAAGAGTAAGGGACTGGAATACGATCATGTTATCATGCCTTACTGTGACTGGCAACTAGAAAAAGCCAACACTATCTGGTGCACACCGCAAGAAGCTCCATACAACGAGCTTCCACTGGTACCTATAGATTTCAGTGCTAAACTGATGAAGCAAAGTATATATGAAGCAGATTATAATCATGAACATCTGCAAAACATAGTCGACAATTTGAATCTGCTTTATGTAGCCTTCACTCGTGCCAGTCACAACCTGATTGTAATTGGCAAACGAGCTAATAGTGCATATCGTTCTGCCATTATCGAATCAGTACTCGACAAGGTAGCCAGCCGACTTGAAGCTAATGATGTAAAGATGGAGTTAACAGGAATAGGTTCAGATGCCAAAACAGATGACATATCTTTCTGCTATAATGAAATATATGTACCTGATTCTTCCAAGAAATCAAACGAGAAGAAGGATACAAACGTGCTCTCAGCCTATTCTCAACCTTTAGAAATTAAAATAAAAGTTACGCCTGAAATGCCAGTATTCAGACAAAGTAACCAGAGCCGTGACTTTATAAAGCGTGATGAAACTGAAGAACAACAGAAGTTTTATATCAAAATGGGTACCATTTTGCACAACCTTTTTTCTACAATCCGCACGGTTGATGATATTGATGGAGCCCTGAAACAGTTGGAGTTAGACGGACTTTTATACGATCAAGACCTCACACCAGAGAAAATAAAGGAGATGATCAGGAAAAGACTTGAATCACCAAAGGTCGCAAAATGGTTTGATAAGGAACTGACCATACTAAATGAATGTTCTATCCTGACAGTTGAAAATGGAAAAGTGGCAGAATACCGTCCAGACCGAGTGATGCAAAACTCAAAAAATGAAACCATCGTGGTAGACTTCAAATTCGGTAAACAGAAAGTAGAACACCATGAACAGGTTAGAAAATACATCGGTTTATTAAGAAGCATGGGACATCACCGAGTAAAAGGTTATCTATGGTATGTATACCCTAACAGAATAGTTGAAGTAATAAAATAATATGGTTCTATTGCCCCTTTCCCAAAAGTAGGGCAACATAAAGAACAGTTGCAAACATTGAAAAGTCCATTAAGATATGAAAGCATTTTTAAAATATGTAGCAAGAGATATACTCGAGAAATACGGAAACAATCTCAGCGACATTGCCGTCGTGTTTCCAAATAAACGCGCCGCTCTTTTCCTCAACGAGAGTCTGGCACGTTTGACTGATTACCCCATCTGGTCGCCATCTTACATAACTATCAGCGACCTTTTTCGCAAACATAGCACATTGAAAGTTGGAGACCCAATCAAACTTGTTTGCGATTTACATAAAACATTCGTAGCCTGCACTGGTATTGATGAGACCCTCGACCATTTTTATGGATGGGGACAACTTCTTATCACAGATTTTGACGATATTGATAAAAACATGGCAGAAGCAGAAAAACTCTTTGCCAATCTTAGCAATATACATGAACTTGATGACATCTCATATCTTACAGAAGAACAGAAAACGCTGATTAAGAAATTTTTCAGCAATTTCAACGATGATCACAACTCAGAACTCAAAAAGAGATTTCTACAATTATGGAGCCATTTCCTTGATATCTATAAGCAGTTCAACATGCGTCTTGAAGAACAAGGATTGGCTTATGAGGGGGCTCTGTACAGGAAAGTTGTAAATGATGAAAACATCAGATTCCAACACAAGAAATATCTCTTTGTTGGTTTTAATATGATGCAAGTAGTAGAATGGAAACTCTGCGACCGCTTGATGAAAGAGGGTAAAGCACATTTCTATTGGGACTACGATGACTATTATATGCAAAACAATCATGAGGCAGGTCACTACATTCGTGAATATCTCAAATATTATCCTAACGAATTGAATGATATGCCTCCTCATGATCTTCGTGATATTTATCATAACTTTGATAACAATAAAGACATTACATACATTTCGGCATCTACAGAAAACATTCAGGCCCGTTATGTAAACCAATGGCTTAAAGAAAAGAAACGCTATAAATATGGAAAAAAAGTGGCTATAGTATTAGCCGATGAAGGATTGTTGCAAAGTGTTATACATAGTCTTCCTACAAGCGAAGACATCAAGTCGTTGCCAGATTATTCTGAGAACGACAAGTTAGCATATAATATAACATTGGGCTATCCGCTTCAACAGACACCATTCTACAGTTTGCTGCAACAGCTCATCAAGTTGCAGGGCGTAGGTCATCCCAAGCATAGTAACAACTATCGCTTACACAATGTGCTCATGGTGCTCCGTCATCCATACACACGCTATATCTCTCAAAATTATAGCAAACTCTTGAGCGCTCTTGACGAGCAGAAGCAGTTCTATCCTACCCGCCAATTCCTAAGCATGGATGGTGATGAAGGCTTGTCACTGCTTTTCAAAGATTTGGGTGAGACTGCAACAGAAAATGAATACAACTTGAGACTCATCCAGTATCTGCTGGATATTTTGAAGACAATAGGTGTGAATAGTAAAGAACAGGACGATCCTTTATTCCAGGAATCGCTCTTCAGGACCTATACCTTATTAAACCGTCTGCAAGAACTCATCCAGACAGGAGACTTAGCAGTAGACTGCATCACTCTGGAACGACTCATCCAACAGCTCATCCAGTCAACAAGTATTCCTTTCCACGGAGAACCTGCAGAAGGAATACAGGTAATGGGTGTATTGGAAACTCGAAATCTGGATTTCGAGCATATCTTAGTACTCTCATGCAACGAAGGGAAACTGCCGAAAGGTGTGAACGATGCTTCATTTATTCCCTATTCATTGAGAAAGGCATACGGCTTGACTACGGTAGATAACAAAGTAGCTATATACGCCTATTATTTTCACAGTCTGCTCCAACGCTCACACGACATCACTTTATGTTACAATAACGCAACAGAAGATGGCCAATCGGGTGAGATGAGCCGTTTTATGCTACAACTCCTGGTAGAAAGCCATCATGACATCGAGCGCTTTTCTTTGGTCGCAGGACAAAACACGCTGCGTCCTACTTATGAACCAATAGAGAAAAAACTGCATACGCTCAGCCAGCTCAAGAATTTGAAAATGCTTACGCCAACATTTTTGAATACCTATTTGAGATGTGAAAAGCAATTCTACTATAAATATGTAGAAGGACTGATTGAGCCAGATGAAATTGATGAGGACGAAGTAGACAACAAAGTATTTGGAAATATATTCCATCGGGCAGCAGAACTGTTCTATCTGGGATTAGCAAGCAGCGATGCTCTGACAACCGACGGTAAAGGAGAACTCAAACTGACTCGTCCTATCGTTGTATCAAAAGAGCAATTAGAGCAAGCCTTAAAAGACGAATCTCTGATTTATCGCCTGGTTGATCAGGCGTTCAGAGAAGAACTCTTTAAAGTTAGCGCTGCAGGGTATCGTCCAAAATATAATGGTCTGCAACTGATCAATAAAGAAGTAATAGCAAGATATATCCGGCAACTTGTCACGATAGATATGCGACAGGCTCCATTCACCATACTCGGATTAGAGTTGGTTGTAAAAACTGACGTCGAAGTAGAAACAAGTATCGGCAATTTATCTCTGTCAATAGGAGGTTTTATCGACCGACTGGACGCTGTTGCAGCTAACGGTAATGCAAATGGCAATAATCTTGCAGAACGAATCCGCGTAATCGACTATAAAACAGGACGTATTTCAACAACACGTCCAAGAGAACTGAGCGAAGTGTTTGATCCATCCATGCTCAACAAGCATACAGATTATTATTTACAATCTATGCTCTACTCGATTATTGTAAGCCACAACAGGAATCTGAATCCGGCTCAAGAGCCCGTATCTCCAGGCTTGCTGTTTATACAAAATGCAGGAGCAGAAGATTATGATCCGACATTAAAAATGGGCAAGGAACTCATCAGTAGCATAGATGTATACGAAGAAGAGTTTATGAAACAACTGAAAGTTCTCATCGCCAACATCTTTGACAAGGACCAACCATTCCGGCCTACAGATGATAAGCATCGTTGCGAATACTGTCCATACGTAGCTTTATGCAAATCATAGAAACATATATAATATGTGGAAACCAAAATGATTGGTTAAAATGCGCAAAATACTTGCTTTTTTGAATTATTCTATGTATATTTGCAAAAAGAATTATTGAATATGACAGAAAAAGAAATAAACAAGATAGTTAGTGAGAACTTAAACTATGTAAAATCAGTAGCCAACCAGTATAAAGGTAAAGGCGTTGAGTTTGATGACTTGGTTAGCGAAGGAACGCTGGCAATGCTTATGGCAGCCAGAAAGTTCCAAGCCGACCGGGGCACCGATTTTGTGGCTTATGCCGGTCCGTTCGTTCACAAGGCTATATCACAGGCCATCGATAAACAATCAGGACTTTATCGTTTACCGAAAGACCAGAAGAAATTTGCCCCAAGAAACGCAGACAAGGCTGTATCTGTAGATGCGCCACTAAGCGCAAACAATCCGTATACCCTATTAGACATATTAAACGATCCGGATGTAAAGATTGCAGATGATACCCTGAATATAGAAATGATGAAGAAAAAGATGGCAGAAAGCATTGCAGATTTATTGCCACGAGAGAAAGAAATCATCACCAAATTCTATGGTATAGGTGTTCCTAAAGAAACGATGGCTGAAATTGCTGAAGATATGGGGCTCAAACGCGAGCGAGTTCGCCAGATACGAAATCTGACCATACGCAGATTGAACAGGAGTATCCGCCACCAGGCATTGAGAAACTACTTCAAGAGGTAACTCGCAATAGTTTGTAAAAACAAAAAGGAGGGTGAATCATTAACTTATGATACACCCTCCTTTTTGTTTCATGTTCTAGTTATTAACAATTAAACTTACTCCAATCCCTTAAAATGATTAGCACGATATTGACGGGGAGTAACGCCTATTCGCTTGAAGAAATTAGCATAGAAACTCTGACGAGTATTGAAACCAGCCATTTCGCTGATACCTTCTACACTCATTCTTGCATAACGCTTATCGGTAAGTAAAGACATAGCATCGTTTACTCGATAATCATTCACCAACTCGGCATAATTCTTATGAAATCGAGTTGCGCATACAGCAGAAATATAGCGAGAGTTAGTATTCAAATCCTCTGCAAGTTTCTTGGAACTATAGTCTGGGTCCTTGTACTTTCTTTCAGTAACAAGAACACGGATTATCTCGTCGCGAAGGCGGTCCTTAGTTTCTTCACTCAGCATAGATTGATATCTTGCTATTTTTTCTTTTTTAGGTTGAATATTGTACTTAGCCATAGTTATGTTATAAAATTTATTACAACAAAGGTACGACTTTTATTTAGAACGACCAAATTTTTTCTCACTTTTTTGAAAAATAAACACAAAAAAGTCGTTTATATGAAATAAAATGGTTATTTTTGCATTAATTTTCAAGCTCAAAGCCGAGTATATCATAATTATTAGTCAAGAAGCATAGATATGAAGCAAATATTGTGGTTTATAAAAACGTATTTTACGTTTGTCATTTTGTTCAGTATTCAGAAACCATTTTTCATGATATTGGAAAAGGCTTCTGCTACACAACCTATCGATAATATCTGGAGCGAAATGCCTACAGTGATGTGGTACGGTTTATCACTCGACCTCTCTATGGCTGGTTACCTCACCGCACTACCGGGTTTGTTGCTCATCGCAATGATTTGGTTTCGTAAGGAGATTATACGTCCCATTCTGAATGCTTATTATATACTGGCATCTTTACTGGTTTCCATTACATTCGTACTGAATGCAGGATTATATCCATATTGGAACTTCCCGCTAGATAGCACTCCATTATATTATTTCTTTACTTCGCCAAAGGATGCACTTGCAAGTGTTGGAGGGCTTTACATCTTTTTTGCTCTCCTCATCACTGTGCTGCTTACCATAGCAGTCTGGTTCGCACTCCGCATGCCTCATACCCAGAAACGCTATTCCAGCAGATACAGCAACTATGGTTTTGGAGATTTCGGCAGTGGTCGCAGAACGCGCTACTCAGACATAGAGTATCATCGTATGCGCCATTCTCTTATTCTGTTGCTGCTTACTGCCCTTCTCTTCATCCCTATCAGAGGAGGATTTACTGTATCTACAACAAATACAGGAAAGGCATATTTCAGCCAAAATGCGTTTTTGAATCATGCTGCCGTCAATCCGATGTTCAGCCTGTTTGAATCACTTACCCATCAGGAAGATTTTGCATCGCAATACCGATACATGTCAGAAGAAGAAGCTAACAAGCTCTTTGCTCAAATGGTAAGTTCAAGCGACCAGAACACCTACCCTCTCCTGAATGAAGAGACCCGGAAAAACGGAAAGCCGGATATACTTATTATTATTATGGAAAGCTTTGCCAACGACATCATGCCTTCCGTCGGAACACATAAAGACGTAGCTGTCTGCTTGGACTCAATAGCCAAAAAGGGAATTTTCTTCCCAAGATTCTATTCCAACACCTTCCGCACGGATCGTGGTCTGGTTGCTGTTTTGAGCGGTTATCCTGCACAACCTACAACCAGCATCATGCGCTACCCGGCAAAATCTGCACAATTACCATCATTGGCACGTTCATTGGCTAAAGCAAAGCATTACGGCAATGCATATTATTATGGTGGTGATGTTGATTTTGCCAACCAACGCTCTTGGCTGGTTTCCCAGGGCTATGAGAGAATCATTTCAGATAGTGATTTCCCTATAGAAGACAAATTGAGCAAATGGGGAGTACACGATCATATTGTAGTCAACCGGCTGCTTGCAGACCTCAGGAAAGAACAAAACACCAAACAGCCTATGCTGAGAGTATTCCAGACATCAAGCAGTCATGAGCCATTCGATGTACCATATAGCAGACTGAAAGACAAGCGTTTAAATGCATTTGCTTACACTGATAGTGTCATAGGTCATCTTCTGCGTGAATACAGCAAATTGCCTAGATGGAAAAATACTTTGGTATTACTCGTTGCCGATCATGTTGGCGCATACAAAGAACATCTTGACAACTTTGACCGCAGCCGCTATCAGATTCCACTTATCATGACCGGTGGAGCAATAGCTCGCCCAATGAATGTTAAGCTCATAGGAAGTCAGCATGATATAGCAGCTACACTGCTCGGACAATTAGGCATTCCTCACAAAGACTTCTTGTTCAGCAAGAATATGTTGAGTGATGCTACTCCTAAATTTGCATTCTTTGATGTACCCGATGCTTTCGGCATGGTATCAGAGGAGAACTCTATCATCTACGACAACAAATCCCAAAAGGTTGTTTATGATAAAGGCAAAAAAGGTTATAACCTGAAGCGAGGCATGGCTTATCTACAGAAGTTGTACGATGACTTGAGTGCAAAATAGCCCAAACGACAGGGCAACAGATTATCAGAAACAAGAAAGCGAACATTACAGAATTTCATAAAGAAAGACTATGATAGAATTACTTCATCAAATAGAACAGATTGATACGCAGATTTTTCTGTTTTTCAATGGTTTTCACAACGTGTATTGGGATTACTTCATGATGATTTTCTCAGACCGTTTTGTATGGGTTCCGTTCTATGCCAGTTTTATCTTTGTACTGCTTAAGAATTTTCCTGTCAAGGTTGTGATGAGCACTATAGTTGTCATCACTCTGATTATCTTGTTTTCAGACCAGACTGCATCAGGTATTCTGAAGCCATTAGTAGCAAGAATGCGTCCCAGCAATCCTGATAATCCTATCAGTCCGATGGTACATGTTGTTCAAGGATATCGGGGTGGCAGATATGGTTTCCCATCTTCTCATGCAGCCAATGCATGGAGCATGGCCTTCTTTGCACAATATCTGGTTCGCCGGAGCAAACTCACGATATTCTTATGCCTATGGGCATTGATAACCAGTTATTCCCGAATGTATCTCGGTGTACACTATTTTGGCGACATCCTGATTGGTACCCTCATTGGTTTTCTCTATGCCACCTTATATTATTATATATTTCAGTATTTTTTAAGGAAGCATACCGAACGTTTTAAGCCCAACCACGACATCAGATTTGCAAGCGTCCCTATCATTACGGGGCTCGTTTCTATTTGGGTAATCATTTGTACCAGTGGAATACTATCTTTCTATAGCATACCACTGAGATAAACAAATGTATAAAAAGAGTTAGCTTATAAAAATGGTTTAGATTATACATTATTATTAACATATAAAATTTAAAGATTATGAAGAAATTATCAATTCTTGCATTTGCTATGGGCCTGATAGCTTTCACAGCATGTTCTGAGAAAAAGGCACCAGCACCAGCTCAGGCAGAACAGACAGTTGTAACCGATTCTGCATTTCAGGCAGCCGCAGCCGGTGAATATAAGAGCGCAGATGGTGAACGCAGTGTAACTTTGAACAGTGATTTCTCTGTTAAAGTAAAAGGCCTTGATAAGGAATTTTACAAGTGGGAATTGCCAGCTAAGCCAGAAGGTAAAGCAGCTGTGATTATCCTGAGCCGCAAGGGTCTCGATGCCGACGTTCAGGAGCAGGCAACACTCGATACAGAAGAAGGTTCAATCATTATTAAGAACGAAACATTCCGCAAAAAGTAATAGAATATGAACCTGGTATAAAAGCAAAACGCCCTCGCTTCACAGCGAAGGCGTTCCTTTTGGTATTAGTTTCATTTAAGGTAAAAAGATTGTATTCAGGATAACGATGCAAAGGTAGACATATTTTTCGAAACAAACGAATCTTTTTATATGTTTAAAAACATATTTTGTGAATTATTGCTTTTAAACGCAAATTATCGCTCCCAAAACAAAATTATCTGCCAGATAATTTCGGTACTTACAATTAAATTTGTATCTTTGCACCATAAATTTAAAAATTATTCTTTTTATTGAATTATGGCAATTAATGAAGAAAACAATTTGGAAGAGAAGAAAAGTATCTCTTTCGTAGAACAGTTAGTTGAGGAAGACCTCAAAGAAGGCAAAAACGGAGGACGAATCCAGACGCGTTTTCCGCCAGAGCCTAATGGTTATCTGCATATCGGCCATGCCAAAGCTATCTGCATGGACTTTGGTGTTGCAGAGAAATATAATGGTGTTTGCAATCTTCGTTTTGATGACACTAATCCTAGCAAGGAAAACAATGAATATGTAGAGAATATTCTTCAAGACATCCAGTGGCTTGGTTTCAAGTGGGGCAATATCTACTATGCTTCTGACTACTTTGAGAAGCTTTGGGATTTTGCTGTCTGGATGATCAAGAAGGGCAATGCATATATTGATGAACAAACTGCTGAAGAAATTGCACAGCAGAAGGGTACTCCAACCTCACCGGGTACTGCTAGTCCATACCGTGATCGCCCAATCGAAGAAAACCTTGCTTTGTTTGAGAAGATGAATACTCCTGAGGCCGTAGAAGGCAGCATGGTTCTTCGCGCAAAACTCGATATGGCGAATCCAAATATGCATTTCCGCGATCCTATCATGTATCGTATCATCCAAACTCCTCATCACCGTACAGGAACAAAATGGCATGCATATCCTATGTATGATTTCGCTCACGGACAGAGTGACTACTTTGAAGGGGTAACCCACTCTATTTGTACATTGGAATTTGTACCTCACCGTCCGCTTTACGATAAGTTCATCGACTTCTTGAAGGAGATGGACGGAACTGCAGATGTATTAAACGATAACCGTCCACGACAGATTGAGTTCAACCGATTGAACCTCACTTATACAGTAATGAGCAAGCGTAAGCTTCACCAGCTGGTTGATGAGAAACTGGTTATCGGATGGGACGACCCACGTATGCCTACTCTTTGCGGAATGCGCCGTCGCGGTTACTCTCCTGAGAGTATTCGTATGTTTATCGACAGTATCGGTTATACTAAGTTCGATGCTCTCAACGATATGGCCTTACTCGAAGCATCTGTTAGAGAAGACTTGAACAAGAAAGCATGTCGTGTGAGTGCAGTACTTGATCCTGTAAAACTCGTAATTACCAACTATCCGGAAGGTGAAACTGAGGAAATGGAAGCAATCAATAATCCAGAAAATGAAGCTGACGGTACACACACCATCACATTCTCTAAGAATCTCTGGATAGAGCGTGCTGACTTTATGGAAGATGCTCCTAAAAAATTCTTCCGTATGACTCCGGGTAAAGAAGTTCGTCTGAAGAATGCTTACATCGTTAAGTGCACTGGATGCACAAAGGACGAAAATGGTGTTATCACTGAGATTCAGGCAGAATACGATCCTATCAGTAAGAGCGGCATGGAAGGTGCCAACCGTAAGGTTAAGGGTACATTGCATTGGGTATCAGCAGATCACTGCGTAAAGGCAGAGGTGCGCGAATACGACCGTCTCTTTATGGTAGAAAATCCATCTGCTGATGAACGTGACTTCCACGAGCTGCTCAACCCGGATAGCTTCCACGACTATCCTAACTGCTATGTTGAGGAATATGCAGCCAGCAAGAAGCCAGGTGAATATCTCCAGTTCCAGCGTATCGGTTATTTCATGGCCGATCTTGATTCTACAGCAGAAAAACCAGTATTCAACAAAACCGTTGGTTTGAAGGATACCTGGGCTAAACAGAATAAATAAATCACCTATATCTGTCTCAGTTCCAACAGCTGAGACAGATATTATTTATATTCAAGATAACAAATGAATACTGCAGATCTTTTTCTTTGGATACTCGACAATTTAAATTACTGGGTAGTAACCCTTTTCATGGCTATCGAGAGTTCATTCGTCCCATTCCCATCAGAGGTGGTTGTTCCACCTGCAGCATGGAAAGCCATGGATCCTGATAGCGGAATGTCGTTTATCCTAGTCATCGTATTTGCCACCATTGGTGCCAATATCGGTGCACTTATCAACTATTATTTAGCTAAATGGGTAGGCCGCCCTATCATCTACCGTTTTGCCGACAGCCGCATCGGACATATGTGCCTGATAGACCGCCAAAAGGTAGAAGTTGCAGAAGAGTATTTCCGCAAGCATGGAGCCGCATCCACTATTTTTGGGCGCCTGGTACCAGCTGTTCGCCAGTTAATCAGCATTCCAGCCGGTTTGGCAGGTATGCATGTAGGCAAATTCTTGCTCTATACCACAATCGGTGCGGGCATCTGGAATACTGTTTTAGCAACCATCGGTTGGGGTATTTACCAATATACAGACTATAAAACAACTCAAGATGTATATCAGCAGGCATTAAAGTATAGTCATGAGCTCGGTTACATCATCTTGGCTCTTGCCGTTGTTATTGTAGCATTCCTTGCATACAAGGGGCTCAAGAAGAAATAAGAAACTATCCCCCATCCTGCTTCCTCAAGCGGGCTGGGGGATTTTTCTTTCGTATAATTACTTATCTATCTTGTATAGCATTTCATCATGGCAAAACAAGGTTGGATTCAAGTGACCTATTCCTTGATAATCCAATCACCTATCGTCCGCTGTGTGCTGTCATAATTTACACCAATCTTAAACAGACGCTTACCATCGGCAGAATATGGAATCAGATATCCCTTTTCATCTATCTGTCTGATAGCTTCCTCGGCTGAACCATCATATTTCAACTCGAAAACAAATACGGCATCAGGCATATACACCACGGCATCAGCCCTGCCTATCGCACTATCCTCCTCTACCCTCATGTGTGCTCCCATCAGGTTAAAGATAAGATAGAACACTGTCTGGAAATCCCGTTCACTCTTGTTACTCAATCGGTTGGAAATGCTGGCAAGATAAGCCTTCAGGCGCACCATCGCTCCCTCAACGTCTGCCTCATAGAGCTTTTCCAAGAAATCACCTACCAGACTATTGTTATCCAGTGATATTGGTGAAAGATAGTTAGGTGCAAGACTCTTGAGCATGCCAATCTTAACCTCTCTGTTAGGATATTCCAAGGTATAACGTTGCAGCATCGGGTTATACTTCTTGATGGTGAGATAACCACTCTGATAGAGCAACGGAAGCGCAGAAGTCATCATTTCCGGCGAAACATCAAAGTCATCCACATCACATGATTTCTTCTCAATATCCATCACATTGACGTGATACTTCTGCAGCGTCTTGATAAGATAAGTCGGCGTACCCGAGCCAAACCAGTAAGGAGCTATATCCCGTGCATTCAGTGCCTTTACCAGACTGAACGGATTGAAAACATCTTCAGATTTCTTACTGAAATGATAGCCGTCGTAGAATCTTGTCAGCTCTGTCAGGCACTCCTCATACGTCATGCCCAGGTCTTCTCCCAAAGCCTCTATATCCGGTTTCATCTGAGTGGTAAGCTCCTTCTTGCTGATACCGCAGATAGCCGAATACTGGTCGAACATACTGATGTTATCGAGGTTATTCAGTTCGCTGAAGATGCTGAGCTGCGAGAACTTGGTGATACCCGTGATGAAGGTGAACTCCAAGTATGGGTCGAGCATCTTGATGGGACTATAGAAGTTCTGCATGATGAGGCGCAGCGGTTTTAAATTTTCCTTTTCATGCACTACATCCAGCAAAGGGGCATCATATTCATCAATGATAATCACTACCTTATTACCCGTCTGCTTGTATGCTTCTTTCACCAGGTCTTTCAAACGGAGGTTAGCGTCCACCTGATGCGTCTTATATCCCCAGATTGTCTCCTGCTCTTCAAGCATATCAGCCAGGTATCTTTCCAGCTGTTCCACTCCCATGTGCTTGGCGCCGCTCAGGTCGAAATGCAGCACAGGGTGCTTCACCCAATCCTTCTCATAATCAGCAATGGCCAATCCCTCAAAAAGTTCTTTCCTTCCCTCGAAATAGGCCTGGAGGGTAGATGCAAAGAGCGACTTTCCGAATCGTCTTGGACGACTCAGAAAAACATACTTCATTTTTTTCTCTCGAAAATCCACGATGTATGGGGTCTTATCTATATAGAGATAATTACCCTCTCTGATATTCGAGAATGTCTGTATTCCTACAGGATAGAAATTTACCATTTTTGCCATATTCCTACATGCTTTACGTTTTGCGCTGCTAAGTTACGAATATTTTTTTGAATAGGAAAATTTTGGGAGAGATATTTTTCACAATTATCTTTTGCACTATTAAATTAATAAGAGAAATGGCGAACACAAAGCGTCTATGTTGCGAGGCATTCGTGAACCGTGCCAGCGTATTCCGGCTCCAATCCACAGATTCAAAGAGGCAGAAAAGAGAGCGAAAACGTTAAAGAATACTAATAATGTGTCCAGCTGCCCCATCAACTGGACACCTGTGTGTCATGGACTTATGACACACCCTCTTCATTTATTGTAGGTCTATTGAAATCGTAGTTCTTACTAGATAGGTGGAGTTCATAAAATGAAGTACTATGAGTGTTATTTAACATTATGAAAATAATTTTTGTTATATCTTATTGGTTTTCAGCCATTTACCCCCCATTTTATAATTTATCTTTTTTAACATCAAAAATTTTCTGATTCACTGAAAAAATTGTAATTTTGCAGCGCAATCACATCTCGGTATATTACTGAGATGCAAAATAGCAAATCATTTTGTCGTCCATAAAACGGCATAATAAATATGCTATCAGGATAAAACAAGAATATTTAAAACTGAATATAAAGTTAAAATTAATAAAAAAAGGATATGAAATATGAAAGTAAAAGTAACTATAATTCAGACTTAGACTAATAAAGTAAAAAGTAAAAGCAATAGTAATAATAATGTAAATATGAAGTAATCATATAAACATCAAGTAAATGTACCGAATAAAAGAAAAAATAATTCTCATTGCATTTACATGCATGAGTAGTTATCTATCGGCACAGAACCTACATAGCGTGAAGGATTCACATCATATATATAATGTGAACAAATCACACACCATATATGATGTAAAAGATTCAGTAAAGATTTTCTTCAGGCAGGGAAAGATAGACCTTGACCCTATCCTGAACGATAACCAATCGGCACTGAACCGTATCACTGAAACTATGCGAAACTGTTATGCAGATTCCATTTATCAATTGCGAAAAATTCTCGTTGTAGGCGTTGCCTCACCCGAGGGAACACTGAAATTCAACAAGTGGCTATCCCGAAAACGAGCCGACGTGCTTTTCAGCTATCTATCACAATACTCCACCCTGCCCGATTCGCTGAAGACATCAAGTTTCTTCTGTCCCGACTGGAAAGGGTTGATTCAAATGGTAAAGAATGATTCCCAACTTCCCTTCAGAGAGGAAACGCTCTCGCTGCTAAACCGAATAGCCGGCGAAGCTGAAACAGAAAAAGAAATCCTGAAGCAGGAAAAGCATCTGGAGCTAATCAAGAATTTGCGCGGAGGTATCCCTTATCATTATATGTATAAGAAATATTTCCCTGCACTCCGATTCTCACAGCTCTTCCTATGGTACGACAAGGTGCAAAAGCCGCAGGTTCCGGATTCAATACCTAAATGGGAAAACGTAAAACAATCGGTGGATACGGTCAGTAACACCGACTCCATCTATATCGAGCCGAGTCCGATCCGAAAACCATTCTACATGGCAATGCGGACGAACATGCTTTTCGATGTCTTACTTCTTCCCAACATCGGATTGGAATTCTATCTGGGCAAAAGCTGGTCGTTGGCCGCTAACTGGATGTACGGATGGTGGAAGACCGACAGGCGACACTGGTATTGGCGAGCCTACGGAGGTGATATTGCCATACGCAAATGGCTGGGAAAAGCTGCTGAAGAGAAACCGCTCACTGGTCACCACATCGGCTTCTATACCCAAATTTTCACCTACGATTTCGAAACAGGCGGACGTGGCTACATGGGTGGCAAACCTGGCGGTGCTATCTGGAATAAGATGAACTATGCCATGGGTGCCGAATATGGCTACTCGCTCCCTATCGCCAGAAAACTGAACATCGACTTCACTCTAGGTGTAGGATATTGGGGCGGAATCTACCACGAGTATAAGCCGCGCAACCAATACTACGTGTGGCAGGCGACGAAAGAACGCCGATGGGTAGGTCCTACGAAACTCGAAGTCTCCCTGGTGTGGCTGCTGGGGCGCGAAAACGCTAACAGCAACTGGAAGAGGAAGAAGGAGATAAAGGAGAAAGAGATGAGGAAGAAAGAGAAGGATAGGAAGAAAGGAGGTACCGATGAATAATTTCAGCAAAACGGGAAAAGCCAATCGACTTTTTGTCCTATTACTTTCCCTACTCTCTATTCTATCATCCTGCAACCACAAGGAGCTGTATTACGAGGAGAATGCTCAATTCCGATTACTGAAGGTAGCCTTCGACTGGAGCCAGCTCTCGGGTCATGAAAAGCCTGAAGGTATGCGAGTTATCTTCTTCCCAAAAGATGGAAAGAGCGAACCGTGGATTTTCGATTTTCCTAAAGGAGAAGCCCGGCAGATAGAACTGCCCGAAAACGACTACGGGGTAATCAGCATGAATTACGATACCAACGGAATAATTTGGGAAAATCCGAACAGCTATCTGAATTTCACCGCTGATACAAGAGATACGAAATCGCCCGATGGCGAGCAGGCATCCCTCACCCCATCTTGGCTTTGTGGCGACCACATCAACTGGGTTTCCGTGAATGCCAGCCACGCAGCTGCATCATCAGAAAATGCAGAAAACGGAGTACAAGTAATTACACTATACCCCAAAAGCATGGTTTGCCGCTACACCTACGAGGTTAACGGCATCCGCAAGCTAGAGCGCATAGCGGATATCAGGGCAAGCCTATCCGGCATGTCCGGTTCGCTTCTGATGGCAGCCGACAAGCTCCCCGACTCTCTTTCCGAGCGTCTTCTTTTCGGAGGGGAAGTAATCGGCAATCAGCTGCGGGGTGGTTTCTATACGTTTGGCAGCACCCGGGGCATCGCAGCGTCTAATCTCTTCAAACTCTTTATCAAGAGCCGATCAGGCAAGCTGTATGTTTTAGAGCAGGATGTTACCGCTCAGATTCAGTCCGTTCCTGTGGTGGGTCACGTGGGTGATGTTCACATCGTCATAAACCTCGACTTCGAAATTCCGGAAGAAAGCGGGGGAAGTTCCAGCGGAGGAGCCGGCTTCGATGTAGGAGTAGATGACTGGGGCGATGTGAATGAGGACATTATATGTTAAGGATTTAACATAGTAAAAGATAAGACTATAAATAATAAAAGATAAATATTCAAATAGTAATAGTAAAATATTTTTTTTAAAGAACAGTTAATTATGAAAAAGGTAATTTTTGGAACAGCATTGGCCTCTATGGCATTGCTTTCAGCATGCTCATCAGACAACGAGCTTGCAAATGCGGGAACTACAGCAAACAACGCTATCGGATTTCATGTAGTTGGTAATAAGGCGGAGACGAGAGCTACCCCGATTACACCAGACAATCTGACAACAACAGATTTCAATGTGTTCGCATATAAGAACAACAATGGTACAGATGGTGAAATCTTTATGGGTGACAAAGAGAATGATAACCATCTGTACGGAGTTAGAATCAAGTATGAGACTGAGACTAACAAGTGGGTTTATAATGATCCAAATGAACTTCGCTACTGGCCAACAACTGCACTTAATTTTTATGCGGTCAATCCAGGCAGCACAACTTCCTTCTCTTGGAATTTTACAAATCAGAAAAAGCAAATAACATACGCTTGCTCTGATGAATATGTCAAAAATAGCAAAGGCGAGTATTATAATCCCAAAAACATTGATGTTATGTATGCCGTGACCAAGAATCAGACCCAAACAAGCAATGATGGATTTGTTAAGTTCGACTTTAAGCATATATTGTCTCAAGTAGTATTCCAAGCAAAGACACAATATGCAAATATGGAGGTAGAAATCAAAGCACTCAGTATTCATAATTTCATTTTTAGCGGAACATTTACAATTCCAGAAGGAGAACCTTCACAGAATGATTGGGCTCCAAATCAAGTACATTACAATAAAAGTGGATTTACAGCGGTAATGGACGAGAGCATTAAGGTGGCAAAAACAGATGAGGTTACTATCATTTCAACACAGGGACCGATGTTATTCATTCCTCAGAATTTAACAAAATGGGATTTACCAGGTAGCATAGATGCTGCAAATACAGCAAACCAGTCTTATCTGAAGATTACTTGTAAGATTAAGCAGAGTGGTGCTTACCTCGTCGGTAGCGATTCTGAATACAAGGACCTCTATGTTCCTTTCGGGGCAGATTGGCAGCCAGGCAAGCGCTACATCTACACCCTCATCTTCGGTGGTGGCTACAATGCTCAAGGCCAGGCAATCTTGCAGCCTATCAACTTCAAAGCTGAAGTTGGAAAGTGGGATGATGAAGATGCAACAATCGGCGTCAACAAATAATCCAATCATCTTAAAAACAATACCGGGCAGGAGCATCATCTCCTTGCCCGGTATTATTTTTTTACTCAGATGAAGGTGAAGGTCACCAATCTAATCTACATCTCCGCTTTCTGTTTTTTATGAATTGCTCAGATTCTTAATGATTTCCAAAGACAGCTGGGTAGCCTTGACAACCTGTTCGGCAGAAAGTCCCATTGCCAGCAATCGTTGTGCTGTTTCTGTGTTTGCCTCATGTTTGCCTTCAGCCTTACCCTTTTCCATGCCTTGCTTTATGCCCATTTCCATACCTTCAGCAATTCCTTCTTCCTTACCTTTTTCCTTACCTTTCTGGTAGCTGTCATCTATGAGGGTTCTTTCAACGCTTACGGAATCCCAAAACTTATCGTAGGCTCTGAGTTCGGCATCCGAGAAACCGGAAATCTCCAGTTCTTCTACGGCTTTTCCTATCTCTGGATCATTGAGCAGGTCGGAAGGAATATCCTTCGTATTGGAATTGATTTCTGTGAGGAAACGGAGCCACAATACCATCATGCGCTTGTCGGCAATGGAATGAGGAGTGAACTTAGGGAGTTCAATGAAGGTGAAATGCAAGCCTTCGATGACCTTATTGCTGTCCTTATCGTGCACGATGCGATAGTTGTGGATGAAATCTGGAGTATCATGCGCAAAGATATCATTTATCAGGTTGAGAGAATACACTGGTTGCAGTTCGCTGTATTTTCCGCCCTTTTTAGCCTGACTCACATAGAGCTTGGATGCATTGAACAGTACTCGCTGCTGGAATGCGTCAGACCATTCCATCTGCATTTCCACGCAGAACTTCCTGCCTCTGACATCTGTGCAGAGTACATCCACAATGGTGTTTTTGCCCCCTTCGAGCTGGGGCACTAGTTCTGTAGGCAGATACTTGATTTCGTGTATCTGCTCTTCTTCGCTGAGTGGCAGGAGTGCGTTCAGAAGGCTGATCAGTCTTTTAGGGTGATTGCCGAATATCTTCTTGAACGTGAGGTCTGCCTTAGGATCTAAGTACTTCATAACCATCTGTTTTAAAATTCACTACTGCAAAGTTACGACTTTATTTTCAAACCCGCAAGAGATTTTAGGGAAAAGTTTCGGAAAAAGTTAGAGATTGTTGAATGTTGAATGTGGAGTGTTGAATGGTCTATATGCCCCGATGAACAGGTGACGTATAATTAGTCTTTGTTGATAATTACTTCTTGAATAGAGTCTGAAAACGTTAAAAAATACAAACAAGGTGTCGCATTGCCCACGAATGAGACACCAAAAAACAAAAAATCATACCTAAAAAAACAAATATTACCCCCACTTTCAAATAAAAACCTTATCTTTGCACCAGGATTTTTACAATCTGTATCATGAAGGATTTAAAATATTGTAAATTATAATCAAAACATAATAGATTAATATGAGAAATTATTTAACTGGAAAAGAACGATTACTGGTTGCAGCACTTGCTTTAATTCTTCCATTTTCTTTCGCGAAAGCAGAAGCAAGAGAAGATGGAAAGACCGGTCAGCAAGGCTGGTATGTAGGAGTAGAGGGTGGAATGCCTTTCGGCTTCTCTACTTTCTCAAGTTTCGGACACGACAAGACGCATCTCGGTTGGGCTGCTGGCTTATATGGGGGCTATCGTTTTAACTCCATCTTCTCGGCTGAGTTATCTGCTAAGTATGGAGAAATGAACTTGTCGGCACAAGACTGTTGTGTAGAACGTAACTATTGGTTGGGTAGCGACGGTGTGCTTTACAAGGCAGGTGTCCTGGGCATGGACAGTTGGGAGTATGCCAATCTGAAAAGCCATGTCTCTATGGGACAATATGGAGCCAGAGTAAATATCAACCTCCTTGGGTTGTTCCCTCAAACAGCTGACAGCCGATGGGATTTGGCAGTATCACCTCATATATATGCAGTAACGACCAAGGCTGATATTCAGACTATAGCCGATGATGCCAAAGTGATAAAAGGCACTACCAACTGGCATTTGGGTTATGGCGCAGACTTGCAAGTGGGCTACCAACTGACTTCATGCCTGAAATTGGGCATCTATTCCGGTTTGACTCGTCTTACTGGCGAACGTATGGATGGAATGCCGGAATATCAGCATAAGAACAATTTCTTGTGGGAAAGTGGCATAAGATTAGGAATCAACTTGCCTTTTACCAATCATCATCCGTAACTCCTAAAACAAGATAGAGAATGAAAGCAAAAAGAAGATTTAATATTTGGTTATGGGTGCTGTTATGCATCCCATGCCTGTTGGCAAGTTGCGACCATGATGTTCATTCTGATGAGGAAGAAAGCGGCTTGTCGGTATCGCTCACTTGGGCTGATGAAGCTGACCAAGGTACGGAAGTGAAGGATGTGAAGCTCTGGATATTCAATGCCAATGACGGTTCGCTTGTAGAGGAAAAACATTATGGCAGTGCGCAGGAGGTAGCAAGCCAACGCTTCCAACTCCCGGAAGGAACCTATCGCATCCTGACTACCACCAACCTAACAGAACCGTTCTTTATCAGCGAACAGACCCGGTCTTTGACCAACTGGAACAATATTCTGATAGGTTTGACCAATCCTAAAGATGTGAAGCATAATGCCTATTTCGGAGTTGCCGATGTGAAGATAGACAACAAGGAAGGTAGCTATGTGGTGCAAACCCCTATAAAGAGCGTGCTTTCGGAACTGACCATCATCATCGAGAACATACCGAAAGGCACAGAGATGAGTGGCAAGGTGTTGGATTGTGCCGGGTACCTGTTCCCAACACTGAAGAACAGTGATGGAGACTACGGTTTGCCGAGCATAGAGCCAACGGAAGTGGAACTCCCTACCCTCCTGGCTACGGAATCAACCCTGAAATCAGAAGTCATTCGACTGATGCCAACCATACAGGGAAGCCCCGCCTCTCATGTTTATCTCCGCCTCTTGCTGCCTAACGGGACCTTGCAGGAGTTTGACATCACTGCTCCTAAGATGAATGTAGGAGGAAAGTATGAGCTAAGGTTCAAGTACGAAGAAATGCAGCCAAAGATGAATCTGGATGCTACCATCAACGGTTGGACGAACCTCAACAATGAAGTAGAAACCAAATAATAATAATAATAACTTTTAAAATATTGATAATATGAAAAAGATGACGAAGTTTTTCGCCCTTGCACTCTTAGCAGGTGCAATGGTTTCATGCAGTACAGAAGATACAGCTTCTACAACAGCAAATGGTAAGGTAGCCGTACAGTTTACTGGTGGTATCAGCGTAAACACCCGTGCCAGTGGAACCACCTGGGACAACGGTGACCGTATCGGCATCACCGACATCGACAACGATACCCGGTACGGCAACGTGCCTTTCATCCTGAAGAACGGGAAATTTGAGGCAGAAGGAAAGGTCATCTATATCGAAGATGCAAAGCCCCATACTTTCCGCGCCTACTATCCGTACAACGCGGCGGGAGGCATCCTCACAGCCACGACCGATGCCACGGCGCAGCAGAACCAGCCTGCCATCGACTTTCTCTTTGCTTCAGGAGCCACGGGAGACAAAAGCAGCCCGGTGGTGAGCTTTACCGACAAAACCTACAAAGGCGGTGAAGACAACTCCTTCCACCACCGCATGAGCCGGATAACCCTTACCTTCGAGGCGGGCGATGGTGTGGATTTCAGCGTGGTCAAGCCTGAACGTTACACGCTGAACGGATTGTTACTCACTGGTACGTTCAACACGGACGACGGTTTTGCCACAGCAGACAACGGGGCACAGACCGGAGAACTGACCATGAATCTGGCAGACGGCAATCTCACGTCATCAATCATCCTCTTCCCGCAGACAGTTGCATCCCTGCCGTTGGTTGTGAATTACAAAGGTCAGGAATATCATGCCACACTCACCATGCCCGATGGCGCACTGCTGGCGGGCAACAACTATACCTATACCGTCAAGGTACGCAACAAAGTCCTTGAAGTCAGCGAAGCCACCATTGCAAAGTGGAACGATATAGACGGTGGAGAAGTGGATGCTGGCCTGTAAGATGTTAATAATTAATCGATTAGAATAAAGAATTATGAGGCATAGATTATTTATCCCCGCAGTCCTCGCGCTGCTGTTCGCCCTCGCCGCCTGCACACAGGACGAACTGGCTGACAATAACCGCCTGCCTGAAGGTGAATACCCCGTATTCATCCATGCCACCGGATTGTCCGTAGAGGCAAGGCCGCAGGCAGCCCCATCAACCCGTGCCACCGTGGACGGCGACTGGCAGGGCGTACAGACTGTGGCACTCAAGATGGGCGACGTGGTAAAGGAATACACCGTAACGCCTAACTCCGCTGACAATACGAAAGCCACGCTTTCACGTAAGAACGACCCGTACTACTGGACCAGCCGCGACCCGATTACCGTATCGGCATGGTGACCCTTCAACAATGCCGACATCACACAGATGCCTGCCGTGAAGGTTGCCGAAGACCAAAGCAAATTGGCTGACTTCCAGAACAGCGACTTCATCTCTGCTGAGAACCGGAAGGTGGAATTTAACAACCCGACACTTGAATTTACCCACCGCACGGCACGCGTGACAATCGAACTGAAGCCCGGTACGGGATTCACGAGCGTCGCTGGTGCCATGGTGAGCCTCGTGAGCCTGTCCGCCGATAACGGCAACCCGACTGCCATCAAGACTTACAACGCAAGCGGCAACACCTACGAGGCACTTACTGCCCCGCAGACCGTTGCGGCAGGCAAGCCGTTCGTCAAGGTGGAACTCGGCGGCGGCACCTTCTACTTCCGTCCGCAGAACAATGTCGTATTAGAAGCGGGTAGCCGCTATAAATATACCGTTAAGGTGAACACCACCGGCTTGACGTTAGAGGGTTGCACTATCGGTGAATGGGCTGACGGCGGCGGCGAGAGCGGCACAGCCGAGGATTTGGGCTACATCTACGACAGCAACACCAATACCTACACGGTCTATAACGCCGACGGCCTGCTGGCATGGAACGAAGCCTCACAAAAAGATGAATCGATAAATTGCACCCTCGCCGCTGACATCGACCTGACGGGTAAGGAATGGACACGGTCAGGCATATTTACATTCTACTCCGGCGTCTTTAATGGGCAGGGACACCGCATTACAGGATTTAACTCTTCAGCAATGAATAATACAGGATTTTTGGGTTCACTCTTAAGTGAACGTGGAGTGATAAAGAACCTACAACTCATAGATGTGAATCTGTATGGCAGTAGTGGAAATACTGCTGGAATAGTGGGCCGAAATCATGGCCAAATCATTGCCTGCTCTGTGACGGGAAAAATTTCTGCATCATATGGTGGAACTTGTGGTATAGCCGAATCAAATTATGGCGATATCATCGCTTGCTGGTTCGACGGTACATTGAAAGAGTCTAACAATGGAGCTATAGTGCGTTATAACTACGCTGATATAACTTCCTGTTATTGGGGAGGCAATGCCGGGCAAGGAGTATTCCGTATTGAAGGAGGAACGGTAGATGCCACGAAGGTGGACGGCGCGACCGTGAAATGGCAGACAGCCGTCGACGGCATGAACACCGCCCTCACCGCTGGCGACTACCAGTGGATACTCGGCACCGACGGTCTGCCCGTATTACAAAAGAGACAATAACGAACCCTAAACGACACGCATCATGAAACGAGCAACCATCCATACATCCGCAGCCATCGCCCTGCTGCTCGGCCTTGCCGCCTGCACGCAGGACGAACTTGCCGACGATAACCGTCTGCCCGAAGGAGAATACCCCGTAGTCATCCGTGCCACCGGACTATCCGTAGAGGCAACGCCGCAGGCAGCCCCATCAACCCGTGCCACCGTGGACGGCGACTGGCAGGGCGTCACTTCCGTGGCACTCAAGACGGGCGATGCGGTAAAGGAATACACCGTAACGGCTTCTACCGATTTCAAGAGTGCCACACTCTCACGCGAGAACGACCCGCACTACTGGACCAGCCGCGACCCGATTACCGTATCGGCATGGTGGCCCTTCGATAATGCCGACATCACCCAGATGCCTGCCGTGAAGGTGGCTGAAGACCAGAGCCAATTGGCTGACTTCCAGAACAGCGACTTCATCTCTGCTGAAAACCAGACGGTGAAATTTGACGACCCGACACTTGAATTTACCCACCGCACGGCACGCGTGGCAATCGTTCTGAAGCCCGGCACGGGATTCACGAGCGTCGCCGGTGCCACGGTGAGCCTCGTAAGCCTGTCTGCCGATAACGGCAACCCGACCGCCATCAAGACCTACAACGCAAGCGGCAACACCTACGAGGCACTGACCGCTCCGCAGACCGTTGTGGCAGGCAAGCCGTTCATCAGGGTGGAACTCGGCAGCGGCACTTTCTACTTCCGTCCGCAGAACAACGTCGTGTTGGCAGCAGGCAGTCGCTATAAATATACCGTTAAGGTGAACGCCACTGGCCTGACATTAGATGGCTGCACTATCAGTGACTGGGCTGACGGTGGCAGCGAGAGCGGTGAGGCTGAGGATTTGGGTTATTCTATACAGAACGACGGCAGTTACACGGTCTATAACGCCGACGGCTTGCTGGCATGGAACAAAGCCGTACAAAAAGATGAATCAATAAATTGCACCCTCACCGCCGACATCGACCTGACGGGTAGGGAATGGACACGGATAGGCACATGGCCAGGTTACTCCGGCATCTTTAATGGGCAGGGACACCGCATTACGGGATTAAACTTTTCAGCAGCGACTACTGAACTTTTTGGGTTATTAAATGAACGTGGAGTGATAAAGAACTTACAACTCATAGATGTGAATCTGTATGGCAATAGTGGATCAGCTGCTGGAATAGTGGAGCAAAATAATGGCCAAATCATTGCCTGCTCTGTGACGGGAAAAATTTCTGCATATGGTAGAACTTGTGGTATAGCCGATTTAAATTATGGCAGAATCACCGCCTGCTGGTTCGACGGCACATTGAAAGAGTATGAATCCGGAGCTATAGTGCGTTATAACTACAAAATTATAACTTCCTGTTATTGGGGAGGCAATGTCGGGCAAGGAGTATTCCGTGATCATGGAGAAAAGGTAGATGCCACGAAGGTGGACGGCGCGACAGTGAAATGGCAGACAGCCGTCGACGGCATGAACACCGCCCTCACCGTTGGCGACTACCAGTGGGTACTCGGCACCGACGGTCTGCCCGTATTGCAAAAGAAACAATAACGAACCCTAAACAACACGCATCATGAAACGAACAATCATCCATACATCTGCAGCCATAGCCCTGCTGCTCGGCATTGCCGCCTGCACGCAGGACGAAGCGGGCTTCCTGCAGGAAGGGGCGGAAGGCACACCCATCGTCTTTACCGCCACGGGGCTGAATCCCGCTGCGACAGCCATCGCCAATACCCGTTCCACCGTGGACGGCGACTGGGAGGGTGTGCAGAGCGTGGCAGTCCTGATGGACGGCACGGTGAAGACGTACAACGTGACGCCCTCCACCGCCGACCCCACCAGCGCCACGCTGACCTCCACCGACCCGTACTACTGGACCAACCACAACGACATCACCGTCACAGCATGGTGGCCCTACACCGCTGGCGAGACAACCCCACCTGCGGTAAAGGTAAAAGCCAACCAAAGTGCCCAGAAAGACTTTGAGGGCAGTGACCTCATCGTAGCCGACGGACAGAAGGTGACCTACGGCAGCCCCACGCTCCGCTTCACCCACCGCACGGCGCGGGTAACCATCGTTCTGACGGACTACACCGAGGGGCTGGCATCCGTGCAGCTGACGGGTCTTTCCACCGAAGGCGGCAACCCGGCCGAAATCACCCCGTATGACAAGGGTAGCAACACCTACATCGCCCTCGTTGCCCCGCAAAGTGTGGCAGCTGGCACGACCTTCATTACCTGCACCTTCACTAACGGCAAGACCTTCGTTTATAAGATGAAGAATGCTACCGACTGGCAGGCGGGCGGTGAATATACCTACACCGTCTCCCTCGCTGCGGCAAAAGACCTGGGCTATACCATAGAGAGCAACGGCAGCTACACCGTGACCTCCGCTGATGGCCTGATGAATATAGCCAAATTAGTGAACGGAGGTAAGACCGACATTAACATTACCCTCGACAAAGACATTGACCTGACGGGCAAAGAATGGACGCCGATAGGCACAGGCTACAGCAACAAATACACCGGCACCTTCGACGGTGGCGGTCATACCATCAAGGGGCTGACCGTTACGACAAATGACCAATTTGTGGGTCTGTTCGGCTCTATCGGTTATGCCGGTACGGTGAAGAACGTGATGATGGAGGACGTACAGATAACAAGCAATCGCAGTTCGGGCTTTGCCGGCGGTGTGGCAGGATATAGCGATGGCACCATTGAAAACTGCTCGGTGTCGGGCAGCGTCAGCGGCACGGTGTACGTCGGCGGTGTAGTGGGTGCTCAATTGGAAGGTTCCATCACCGGATGCAGCTCCTCGGCCACAGTGAAGGGAATGGTCGATGTCGGTGGTGTGGCAGGTCAGACGAATTCGAGTGCCACCCTGACCGCTTGCTATGCCACAGGCAACGTGACCTTAGAAATAGCCCCCAAAATGAATATCGCTGGCGGCGGTCTGGTGGGAATGAACGCAGGAAGCAGCCTCCTTGCCTGCTATGCCACGGGCAACGTAACCAGTACGGGCAGTAGCACTGGCCAAGTACATATCGGCGGCTTTTTGGGAAATAACTACACCACCGTGACCGCCTGCTATTGGAAGAACAATCATGAACAAGGTATCGGCTACAAAAAGGCAGGCACCGTCACCGAAGTCACGAAGGTGGACGGCACTGGCGTTACCTGGCAGAAAGCCGTTGATGCCATGAACACCGCTTTGCAGAACGCAGGCTCAGAGTGGCGTTACGAACTTAACGGAACATTGCCTACCTTGAAGAAGCAGTAAACCGTTGCGGGCGGAAAAGTTCTGTCCGCAACGAACATTAAACGACAAGGGTCTATATGCCACGATGAAAAGGTGGCAGTTTGCAGGATGGGGGATTTCTGTAAATACAAACTATATATTATCTACAAAGACATCATTTTAAGATCATAATATAATAATCTTGTATGTGTCGCATCTTCATCATTTTTAGTAAGCTCTAAGAAGCTATTCTTTAAATAGAAAGGTATCGCCTCTATGTATGCATCAACAGTTATAAATCTACAACCCGTTTTATTGTCTTTGGCAAAATATCCTTTGATAAAATTCAGAAGTTTTGTCCCAAGATGCAGCTTTCGTGCATTTTCATCAACAGCTAATCTACATATTTTTACTGCAGGATAGCTTTTGAGACGTTTTGAGTTTTTAAAGCGTCTTTTAAACCTGTTGAACTCAGTGTTGTTCTCAAACTCTGTTAAGGAGATTTTATCATTTGCTAAACTGAAGTATGCAAGGATTACACCATTATTGTCTTCAATAACGTAAGTCACAGCTAGCATCTCTCCACGATACAACTGTGACTCATTTAGAATGAAGTCATTTAAGTCTTCATCCCCACAGTTAAAATTAGATATTCTGTCATTAATATCTAATCGTCGAATCTTTAACGGTTCGCAAATGTCTTTATTATCGTTCATAATCAATTTGCGAATAAACTCATGATATAATTATAGTCACGATTGATTTCTTCTATCTTCTCGTGGCTCTCCTTTGGAGGATTCTTCATCCTTGCCTCAAATACTCTGGCATCTTCACCATAGAGTATAGGCGTTTCTTTTATAGGTCTTGCCATATTTAATTATTTTAAAGTTCAACATCTAATTTCGCTGCAAAATTACGCTTTTTTCCTGAAACGACCAAATAAAAAGCGGGAAAACTGGCTGATAGACATTCATAAATCTCTCTATCACATAAAGCAAATCCCCCAGCCGGCTTGAGAAAGCAGGATGGGGGATTTCTGTTTATCTGTTATCATCTCTTAGATAATATCTTATTTCAATTTTTCTATTTGTTCCTGGGTAAGACCGGAATACTTCATGATCAGATTGATGTCAATGCCATCAGCAAGCATGTTCCTGGCAATATCCAAGGCTTTCTGGTTCATACCTAATTCCATTCCCTTTTCCATACCCTCAGCTATACCTTCACGCTTGGCAGTGTCTACGGAATTCTTGATGTCGCGATATGCCATCTTGCTGGCTTCAAAGCTGATGTATCTTTCTTCTACCTGCTTCATAATCATCTGTTTTAAAAATCCATGCCGCAAAGGGCGACTCTAGTTAAAAGAATGATAAAACCTTTTCTAATTTAATAAATGCTTAACCATTTGATTCACATTCAAATTCTTTTGGATGCAAATATACTGCAAAATCTTGATAACGCCAAATATTTGAATGAAATTAACATCATTATTGGCTAATAACTGAACTTCGCGTGTGGGGAAGTTAGAAGGAAGTTAAGGGACAAATGTCCTGCATTTTAAGCTAGAAGACTATTGTCTCTTAACTTCACGAACGACCGTAGGGAGTGATAACTTCTTTAACTTCAATAAATTCTCACACTGGCGAAACTTGAATAACTCCTTAAAATTCGTTAACTTCTGAACTTGCGAAACCAGAATCTAATATGCGAAACTTCAAGATTTCTACGTTAATATCTGTTTAAAAATCAGTCATTTTTCGGTATCGTTAACTTCTTTTATCTGATAATTGTTTAACATAACATAAGACGGGATTCCATACCCCACTAGCTTTTTCAAAGATTTCAGCGGTAAGAAAAGAGGAAAAAGTGAACCCCTAAAAAAAGGCACCCATTTCGGAACCAAAAATAAACGCTTAAAATATGTAAAAACGGGTTGAACTCTTAAAATATGTTTATAAAAAGCGAAAAACACCCTTCACCTCCCTTCACCCGTAACTATTTGACACATAAAACGTTAAATAAAAAGGTGAAGGGTGAAGGTTTGAAAACTCTTTTTTATATATACGCGCGGCAAGGAAAAAAATCCGTTTTTTCATTTTTCTGATTATCTGGTTTTTCCAAAAATCCTAAAAAAAAGAATATAATATAAGATTTAAAATATACCCTTCACCCTTCACCTCGTCACTTTTCCGATGTTTCGCTTCTTCACTACTTCTTCTTCAAAATACCCCTACAAAAATGGGCGCAAAAATGCTGCGTTAAAAAGTTTAACCTAGGTTATTCTTTGTAAAAATCGAGCTCTATAGAGCTCCCCGCCTAAGTAAAACATTTTGTTTACCTTCGCAACATGTTAACAACAAAGAATAAAACAATGAAAGATTTACGTAAATTTATAGCAGAACTTGAAGAAGAAGCCAGATTTAAGCTGGCTATCGCAAAGACATGTAGCGTATCACCAACTAGGATTCTTAAAGAAACTGGTGGAAAGGTCACTATCGATCAGAGGATAGATAACATGACGCTCATTCCAGAGTACATATTCGCTATGGATAGTGCCATCAAAACCATTCTCATGGAAAAAGACGAAGACGATGCCTTCGAAGGTAAAACTTGGATTCATGAAGAAAATGTCCATCATAAAACAAGATTCCAGTATTATTGCGATGAAGTGAGCATATGGGAACGGAATAAAGGTTCGGTATACTGGAGCGAACATAACAGAGCATGGAGCTACTGGAGAGATATTCTTTCCTACAAGAAAATTACTCGTAAACTTAAAGAAATATTAGAAGATTCAAACTCATAAAACCCAAAAGAAATGAAAGAAAACAAACCCACAAACGAGACCGGAAAGAACCCGGAAACAGAACAGGAGAAAGAGGTCTTGCCCTCTTTTTTCCAGACTCTGAAGACCTCTACCAGCAAGCCTCTCCCCAACAGAGAGGTGCTGGAGTACAACATCATGCATTCAGCACCGGTGAAAACCAATACCGAAGGCTACAGGTCGATGACGAAGGTGGACAAGAGAACGGCAGAGGACATCAAGCACCGGCTGCCCTGCATCACTCCCAGCGTGCAGCTCAAGGGAAGCTCCAAGAAGCTGACTGACTTCAGGAAGGAAACCTACTGGCTGATGCTCGATTATGACGACGTGCCCCCCAAAAACATCGCGGCACTCAGGCAGAAAGCCCGGAAAATCCCCTTCACCATGGTCTTCTACATCACCGTCTCGGGCAAGGGATTCCGCATCCTGCTCAGATATATGCGTCCTAAAGGATGCAATCTCACTGCCACCGAACTCCACCTGCTCGCCATCAGGAAAGCCATGAGCATGTACGACAAACTGCTGGGTATCAGCAGCGACAAGCAATGCCAGGACATGGTGAGAAGCTGCGGACTGGCTTACGACCCCGAGGCTTACTTCAACTGGAATGCCGAAGTTCTCCCCATCAGCCGGGAGGAGGTGGAGAACTTCGAAAAAGCCACAAAGCAACAGGAGGAACAGAACAGGAAAAGGCAGACGGAGGCTGAAAAAACCAGAAAGAAAAGCCCTCGAAAACAGGAAGACGAGGCACCACCCAAGACACTCACCACCGAAGAGATTCTGCAGTATGTAGACAAACTGGCTGAGAGTTGGGAAGAGCGGTTTGAGGAGCATCATCACAACAGCTACGTAGTGAGATACGCTACATTCTGCCTCTGTTTCGGAGCCGAAAAGGAGGAGGCTGTGAAACACATGGCAGATAAGTTTGGCGCCGAATATGCCGATACCGAGCGGGTGGCACGAGAGATTTACAAGCATACCGAGCGGCTGGGAACCTGGAAGATAAGACAGCAGGGAGAGGATGAGCAGAAACGCTATACCAGCATGAGAGCACTGCTGGGATGGCTGGGAGCCCGATATGAAATGCACCACAACACGCTGAGCAACCAGTATGAAGTGCGCGCCATCAACACCGGAGAGAAACTCTATCTCAACTGGACCGAAGTGGATACACGGGTGAGCAATTCCCTGTTCGTGAAGATGGAACTGGATAACATCTGTACCACCCAGAAAAAGCTGGATACGGTAATCAGAAGTAACTTCAGCCCCGAATTCAACCCCATGGAGGAATATCTGAAGAGCCTGCCGAAATGGGACCGAAAAACTGACTATATCGCTGAATTGGCCCATCGGGTAACCGTGATGCAGACAGGCGGTTACCGCCATACGGAGGAGGATTTTGCCTATGCCTTCAGGAAATGGCTGGTCAACATGGTGGTTTGCTGGGTTCGGCCCGATGTCACCAACCAGTCTATCATGGTTTTCGTAGGCAAGGGCGGCATCTTCAAGACCACGTTTTTCGACCATCTCCTGCCGCCCCATCTGCGCAAGTATTTCGCCAACGATTCTACGGGCGACTACAAGAACAAGGATTTCCTGCAGATGTGTGCCAGCAAGGCGATAGTGTGTCTCGATGAGTTCAGTTGTCTGCGCGGCAAGAACCTGGATTCCTTCAAGAGCAACATCACGAAGCGCAACATCAGCATGCGAATCCCTTATGCCGAGTGGGACTGCATCTTGCAGAACAATGCGGGGTTCTGTGCCACGAGCAATGAGGTTCATATCATCGATGATGACGAGAACCGCCGTTTCCTCATCTGGCGCATCGAGAAGATCAAGAGTCCCATCGACTTCCCCTTCAATTACGATGGCATCTACTCCCAGGCTGTAGCACTGGCTCAGGAGGTGATAGAGAAGCGCCGGAGGGGTGAGCACTGCAACTGGGTTTACTGGTTTACGAAGGAGGAGAACGAAGAGATACAGCACCACAATCTTTATTTCCGTGTAAACAACTACATAGCCGAGCGCATCAACAAGTTCTACCGCGTTCCTGATGCCGATACGCCGCCCGAGTTCTGCAAGTTTGTTACGGCGAGTGATGTGATGGAGCGCATCTGCACGAACCCCGCCTTCCGCCAGTCGATGTCGAACAAGGATATTTCGATGTTCATGGAGGCGCTGGGGTTCAAGAAGATTCACCGCAAGACGGGCAACGGCTGGAAGGTGATAGAAATGCGTCCTGACGAGATAGAGAACAACCAGAAGATGGATGGCAGCGAGAATATTCCGCCCGAAGACCTCCCATTTTAGGAAATTCTGCTTCGGAGATATTTTTTTATCTTTCGGAGATATTTCCGTATCTTTCGGAGGGATTTCCGTATCTTTCGGAGGGATTTTATTCTAACAGGCAGAAGAAAGAAGCAACTGACAAAAACAGACTAAAAAGAACAAATTATGATAGAAGACAGAAGTTACGGGAAGGCAGAGCTCGCCATGCTCTACTTTCCCACCGCTACCCCCAGGGTAGCACTCAACCGGCTGGTGAGATGGATCAACCGGTGCCCCGAGCTCAAGCAGAGCCTCTGTTCGGGCTACGCCGGCAAGTTTTCCCACTTCTACACCCGGCAACAAGTAGCAGAAATCATCGAATTTCTGGATGAACCATAAAAAAAACACCCTGGAAGGGAATGCATACAACACACTATGCATATCCCTTCCAGGGTGAGTTTATTATAGGAAAAAATACCCGTTTTTTAAACGCTTTTGCCCTTAGACATCCAGTCGTCAATCGTCCCCGTCTTAGACGAGAAATTGCAGCCTATCAGATAAATCGTTCTGTTGTCTGTAGCATACTCACGGGCATATCCTTTTTCCTCGATTTGTTTCAAGGCTTCAGTCGCTGACCCATCACGCTTAAATTCGAAGATATATACAAACATTGGGGTCTCAATAATGCAATCAACCCGTCCTTCACTTTGCTCCTTTTCTATTAGAACGGTAAAACTGCTTATCATGCGAATCACCAGATAGAAGGTATATTGAAAGTATCGCTCTTTTTCCCGCTCGTCATCTTTACGACGTTGGCTATAGGGTATACTGGCGAAGAAGGAAGTGAGTAATTTCTCCAATTTGTCACAATCTCCCATCTTCATCGTATTAACAACTTCTACGACCCAAGCGTCAGGCGATTCCTTGGGCTTCAGATAGTTGGCAGCCACCATGGTTACGAAACCAGCTTTTACTTCATCGTTTGGAAAATCCAAGAGATAAGAATCGGTATCCATGTTCCAATCCTTAATGGTGAGATAACCACTCTGGTAAATCATTGGCAATGGAGCCTCTGTATCCGCCTTGTAATCTATAAAACTGCTGGTAGGATAAAATTTCCCTGTCAGTTCATTGAGGTTTTCATCGAAGTGAGCTAATAAGCGGACCAGATAAGTAGGCGAACCTGTACGGAACCAGAAATCACTCAGGATTTTCTTACTCAGTGAGTTCAAGATACTGAAAGGATTGTAGATGTCGAGCATGCTTGGGCTGAAATGGTAACCGTCATATTTGCGCTTGAGCCGATATTTCATCTCATCCTCAGACACTTTATATCTTGCAGCCATTGCCTTGATTTGCTCATCAAAGACAGAATACAGTTCCTCTTCCGTGATGCCGCAAAGAGCCTCGTAGCGGTCGTCCATGCTGATGTCATCTGGTTGGTTGAAACCACTGAATACGCTTACTTGCGAGAACTTGGTAACACCTGTCAACAGCACGAATTTCAAATCTCTGTCAGCAGCCTTGAAGACACTGTAGAAACCTTTCATAATCTCGCGATGTCGCTCTTCCAGCAAACGTTCGTTGCCTTCAGAATCGAAGGTCTTTAACCCTGTGTCTAAAACATCCAGTAAAGGTTTGTCATATTCATCAATCAGGACAACGGCGCCAAGTCCTGTCTTTTCGTGGGCAGCTTTCAAAACAGCCATAAATCTGTCTCCCAAGGTGTTGGCCAATGGGTTTCTGCCATAATTCAGTTCTTGGGTTTCAACAAAAGTCTGCAAGGTTTTTTCCAATTCGCCAGCCTGTGTGAAATTCTTGCCGTTGAAATCTATATGAAAAACCGGATATTGCTTCCATTCTTTTTCTAACTGTTCGATGGCAAGTCCTTTAAACAATTCTTTTTTCCCTTGGAAGTAGCATTCCAGGGTAGAAATCAACAACGACTTTCCGAATCGTCTTGGACGACTCAGAAAATATATTTTCCCATTATGCACTAAATCATAGAGGAGCTTGGTCTTGTCGAGATAAACATAACCGCCATCTACAATTTCACTAAAGTTTTGTATACCTATAGGATATTTCATATTGTTGCTTTTTATTGAATTTTTGGCAAAGTTACGAAAAAAAATGGTATCTGCAAAATAATGCGGAATAAAATGTCTTTATTTTCAGATAAAAGCAATTCTTAATATCCCTGCGCTCCGCTATACATCGTTGAAAGTTCAGTAACATAAAAAAATACCACTTTTTTCAACCTTTTTTTTCCGAATCCCTGCAAATCGCACAAATCGCATAGTTGGGGGTTCGGGAATGTTGTAT
>OGMU01000157.1_pt1 | contig 40682 bp, 19 predicted proteins | sample 1573331 | NCBI WGS metagenome assembly OGMU01 (sample SAMEA2581990, study PRJEB24529) | metagenome | biome: Human gut stool | place: China | collected 2011
TAGGTCAATAGTCACTTCCCTGCAACCATGTCTGCCAGTGAGATACATGTACCACGTTCTTGTCAGAATCATTAAATGCTACTGCTTTCATCTTCATAAATGATTGCATAGTCTGTGCAGGAATACGAGCTACAGTGAATTCAAGAGATTTCTGGAATGATACGAACTTCTTCTTAGCAGCAGTAATCTTTCTAGACTTCTCTAAAGCTTCTAGTTCATAAGCTATTTTAGATACACTAAAATCATCTTTAACTAATGCTTTAGTATATGTATCATATAATCCTTTCAATAACCTGTCACTTCTGTCCTTACCCTGTTCTATAACTCCTTGTAATGTTGCTTTGTCTTTGATGTATTGACTAATTTTAATGGAATCAAAATCGTCAGTTTTATAAATATCCATTACATTATCGGGAGTACTAACAACTAAAACTTCTTCAACAGAATTACCATCAATCGCATTATAGGATGTTACTAACTCATGATAATTACCTTCAGCATCGTAATATCCACTTTCATATAATTTATTACCATCTTTGTCTATTCTAAAGATACTATCTCCAACTCTCATGAAGTCATCGTCAGTAAGAGTTTTATTAACTGATAGCTTATCTATGATAGCAGTAGATGTATTAAATGCAATATATACATGTTTACCACTTCCTCTAGTAAATGCTATATCAAATAATTTAGTTTTAGGCGTATGGTATTTATCGTACTTATTAACAAAGAATTGATATCCTTGTGTAAGTACATCATTAATACTATCATTGGGACCTAAATTAAATTGATTAACATATAACTTACTAATTACTAATTCAGCAGGATTGTTAACTAGATTTTGAATTGGAATAGCTATATTACCATTAGGCAGTTCCATTAAGTATTTACCTTCCGGAACGTACTTCTTACTAAATGCTACTGGATCTTGATTATATTCCAATAACATATCTTCAGTAGCAGGCATATACCCTTTATCTAGTAACATAAATGTATTCTGAACATCAGCCTGTAATTTAGCTCCTATTTCTTTAGGAAGCTTCTTATACTTCTTACGTTCAGTAAATGATGCTTGTATTGCTGGCATATCGAATATACTATGTCTCTTACCAGTTGCATCATCCCAGTATATTTCGGCAGGTTTCAAATCTGTAGGTCTAGTAATGTCAGTATAGAATGTAGAGAAATTCTTCTTGACGAAATTATAAGAATCATAATCGTTTACATATACTAACATATACTCTCCTTCTAGTTTCCATCCATTATCTTCCAAGAACTGAGGTACAGTTAGTGCTATATCCCTATTTAATCTCTCTAACTTAGATAATGCCTTATTAAGGTTATCTTGAGCCTTAGATAATTCAACCCCTTCACCATCTCCTCTATTAGCTTGATCTACTAGTCTAGTATACTTGCCAACTTCTAACTCAGCAAACTTCTTATTCCTAGTAGCATCACTGTTAATCTTAGCAACTACACTAGCTACTTCTTGGATAGGTATTTTAATTCTATCTCCAGGTAGCAGTCTATCAATAGAATTAGCTGGTTCAGATTCAATTTTAGCCTGCTCTCTTTGTAAGTATTCATCTACTGATATTCCTTCATCAGCTGCAATTCGATATAAATCGTCATATCTATAATTCTGCCCTCCAATCCTATGTACCTGTATGATGTTATATCCAGGAGCCATAACAGCACCCATACCTGGGAACTTTCTTTTAATAGCAGTCTTATTAATATTGGACGTAAATGTAGATAAAGCCTTAGCAAATATAGAAGGATCACTGTAAGGAATCTTATAAGCATCAGCTCCATGTGAAGTTCTACGTTTCCTATCTAAAGCAAACTCCTCCTTAGCTTTCTGAATGATAGTTTTGGCAGTTCCTAATTCATCGCTGTTCTTATTTAATTCCTTAATAATAGCTTTACCAAATATCTCATATAAGTCTGATTTGACATCAGGATTATCAGTAGGTTTTATTCCAGTAAGAACATATACAGCTTCTTTAATATTACCTATAGAAGCTAATGCAACTTTACCTAAGCTTTTATATGCATTCTTAGCCATATCATGAGTAAATCCCATAGATTCAAGAGCTGAAATTACCTGAGAGAACTCGGTCATTGTTGACTGATGTTCTGGGTCGGTAACTACGTGGTCGGCATCCATCTGCATACCTAAACCATCAGTGTTGAAGTGCATTGTCATTAATGGAGAATCGTCATACCAAGAGCTATCTGGATTTATATTTTGAGCTCCCACTTTAATTGCAGACTTATTAACTAAGTAAGCAATCATTTTATATTTGAGTGGCTGATTGGTATTACGTTGAGTAGGTATGTCTCCATTGGCTTTATACTGTCCTATATTATTAACATAAGTAGCAGTTACGGCTAGTGAAGCATCGCTATATGCAAGTTCTCCATCTCTAAGTGATTCACTGTAAACTCCTCCTAAAGCAGCATGTAATTCAAATAAAGAATTAATTGGAACGTTAGTATCGATTAATACATTAGCAGTACCTACTGCTTGTATTGGATTTCCATTTATATCTACTAACTGCTTACTAATATTATACAGTCCATTTCCTACTTTGTTTAGTCCTAGTATCTCATAATGATTATTACCGTCTCTGTAAAATATTCTATCACCTCCAGTGACATCTCTTAGAGTCATTGGCTGACCAAATAAATTTACAGTAAGGTCTACATTAGCAGGAACATCCCAATCAGCTGTTGATTCACTCCATTTGAAATCAGACATCTTCTTGAATAAATTATATAATTTAATGTCTGATGTTAATGATTGACGAAGCCTTTCATTGTAAGCAGAGAAGGTAGCAAACTTTAATAAAGCTGCTGTACCATATCTTCCATTATAATCATGTCCAATAGGTTTCTTATCTTCCCCTACAGATGAATCTTGTAATGATAAGTTCTCCAAATAAGACATAATAGGATTACACCATGCAGAACCGTCATGTGCATCCACTTCTGCAATTTCACCTTTAAAGTTATATACAGGAGCTCCAACATCACTCATTACAGCTATTCTATACCAGGGTGGCACTCCAGTCAAACTATTCTGATGTAGATATTGTAATGTAGCTGGTACAATCACATTACGTTTTAATTCAGCAAGTTCTCTAGAAGAGTGTTCCATTTCTATTCCGTTAAATGAGTCAGGATCTAAACTGCCATATTTAGCTTTATTTGGATGTGCAATGCTACTGCCAGTAGTTACTAGTCTAAGGTTCTCTGATGTTAAGAAATCAGCTACAAAGTACCTTTCAATTAGAGGATTTAGAGTAATTTCTACATCATCTCTTAACCAATTACTATCTAAATCAGATAGTCTAGTAATATTAGTATTACCCTGTTTAGCTAATATAAGTTCTTGAGTATTCTCATTTACCCATAGTCTTTTGTCAGCTCCTAATAACTTATCCGCAGCCTTTCTAAGAACTGTATTGCTACGTCCATTGGCATATACTAAAGGGAATGACATATTATTGTCAATCATGTCCTTAACAAACTTCTTACGTTCTCTAAGCATAGCTTTGTTAAACACATCATCTTTAGCATACATTTCTGTGGCAAGGAAGTTTAAGAGCTTGTTAGGAATCAGACCTTTCTTAGTTTTACCATTGAGTTCAAATGACCCTCCATTATTAGTGTGAACGTTATCAATATTAGGGACTCCAGCAGTATAAGACATATTAGTGTACTCACCTGATGTAGTAACTGCTAATAAATTAGTAAAGTCCTGGTAATCAAGTACATCTACTAATGAAACTGGCTCTTTAATATCAAGAGAGTCTAGAGCACTTACTATACTACCAGCATCCATAAAATCACCAGCTGCTTGTGCTGCATCTAATGCTTGTAACAGTCTACTTCTTTCTGAATCCAGCGATTCATTATGTTTAGCTATTCTAGCATTCTCAGCATCTACTTTACTCTGTTTAGATAGTATTCTATTTGCAGCCTCAGGATTAACAGCCTGTAACCTTTGTAAGTATGTCTCTAAAGATTGTCTGTATACTTCTTTATAGTCACTCAATACATTATTGAATACTTCCTTATAGTAAGTTCCTACAGTCCCTTTGATAGCACTAATAATGTCTTTAGTAGGTGAAGTAAGTAAATTAATGAGTAATGGCTTACCATTCTCATCAAGTACATCTATCTTATCTACACCAAGCTTCCACATTACAAATGTTCCCTTATCGGAATATACAGTAGGTTGTACATTAATAGTTACAGGTGCATTACCATTCTTTGGTCTTAATAAGTTTCCATAGAAGTCATATACCAATGAAGAATATCCTATTTCTGCAACAGAGAATTTAGTGGCACTCTTCTTTATTCCATTTCTACTAACTACATCAGTCTTTATGGAAGTTCCCATTAGCATATTAGGATTTCGTCCAAATAGCGTATTCTTTAAGGCAGAACTAGGATTATCAAGTATATGCTTTTTAACATAACTTCTGGTCAGTCCGGCTAAGTTAGCAATCCTGCTGTTAGGTATATTATTACCTTCAGCATTTTTAATAACTGACTTGTATATTTCTCCAGTTACTACCTGTTCAGCTGCTACAATATCATTAAGTACATTAATTAAATTAGGTCTGATAGCCTTTAATGAATTTGAGGCTTTATCGTAGTAGAACCTTTCATTATTGTCTCCTAACTTCTCATTGTAATAGTTCAGAGTTTCTATATATGAACGTAATGATAAATTCTCAGGATTATTGTTTTCATATCCATCATATACTGTATTAACAAATGCAGAACTACTTGCAACAGCTACTAATTTATCAAGATAATCAAGATTGTTAGCTTCATTCACATTTCTGAATGCAGCTAGTAAATCTACATTGCCTCTTAAGAATCCTGTATTAGCAAAGTCATCTATAAATTCTATTAAAGATACATATAATCTTTCTCCATCAGTAAGTACCTGTGGATTGTTCTCTTCATATATAGCTTTTAATTTAGTAAATGAAGGCTCTTCTAATATAGTATTCAGCCTTCCAAATTTAACAATATCAGAGTTTGATAATTCAAGCTTTCTTTGTCCTTTACTACTAACTGCATTGCTGTTATAAATTACAGTAACCTTCTCTCCTTTATATGGCAAAGTAAAAGAGACGTCGCCAGTAGTAGCATTATTAACAGATATTCCCCACCTATTTAATAGGCCCGTTCTATCTGCCATAAGTTCATTGGCAATATCAATATCATTCTCTCTCTGTATTTTACGTCTATTTACATTAGATTGCTTAATTTCAGAACTATCCAAATCTCTAGTATCACTATTAAGAGCATATTCTACATACCTGGCATTGTTAGTTCTGTCTACAACTCCAGATATAGAATCTAACAAATCGTAAGTAGTGATAGCTTTAGAAGTTAGATAATCTCTATTTGCAATATTATATAGAGAGTTGAATTTATCTTTGTTATAGAACTTATCATAGATAGATTTAAATACGTTAAGATCGTTTACTTGGAATACCTTAGACCTAGTATCGCTATTTAATATTTCCTTAAGAATTTCTCCTAAGTAATAATTAGGGGCGGAATGTAAATTTAAAACTAAATCCTGTAGTCTTTCTCCAAAGAACATGAAGTTGTATTCGTCTTTAATCTTGCTAAAAGAATGAACGAATTGTTTTAAATTTAAATACTTGTCACCTATCTGCTCTCCAGTAACATGATTAATTACAGGAGTTTGTTCAATAAGTAATCTAGACACATTACCTATTTCAGATAATGCATCCACATTCTCATTAGTTCTCCATGTTTTAACCATATTAGAACCAGATCTAAATTGGTATTTATTAGTGCTCACAGGTAGTTCTATTCCTACATATCCCTTATTCCTAATTTCCATATTCTTTCCGAATAAGCTTTTAAGAATAGTATCGAAGTTACCGTTAGACAGAACAGCCCATGCATTGAACCCATCCACTAACATCTGATTCTTATAGAATCCTTCTATGTTTCTCTTCTTAGACACGAATGCACTGTCTAACGCAGATTTAGATATGTTTTCAAATATACCAGAAGCAACATCCAGTACCTTCTGCATATTCTCTACGTTAGGAATTCCATCTAAGTAGATGGTATCTAGCATAGATGCATCAGTTTCTATACCTTCTTCAGAATTAGCTAATTTAATATAGTCGACTAATTTCTTAAATAAGGTATTCTTGTATTTAGCAATATAAACATTTAAATCATCATTGCTCTTAATAAGTCTGCCATCAGCAAAATTAACTAATGATGCTTCTATAATATTATACCTAAACTGATTCAGCATATACTCCTTAACTACAGAAGCAGAACCGTAAATATCACTAATGGATGGAGTTGCGACTCTTCTCTCTAATGGTTCTTCAATTACTTGAATGTCCTCAGGTTCGTCTTTAATAACAAGACTCTTGTCAACTTCCTCTACTGTAGAGGTTTCCGGATTAATACTGAATTTGGAACTTAATGGTACAGCGTATTCAGCTAATAATTGTTCCTTCTGTGCATCTGTCAATCTTCTGGATGTCTTAATAAAATCTTCTAGAACCTCAGAAAGCGAGACATATTCTGCCTCGCTCTCCAGGTTAAATAGTCCAGTATTCTTCAAACTGTTGTAGAAGTCGTCTATGAAATTAGCAGTAGATATTACTGGCTCTTTCCTAAACTTTAATACTGTACTTCTTAGGGCAACCTCAGCATCAAGTCTGTGTTGTCCTATGTCAAAGTTAGTACATGCCATTTCTTATTAGATATTAAATTTACATCCTTGACTATCAATAATGTTCTTGTTGGAAGCTAAAGAAGATATGTATTCTTGCACGTCAATTAAATCATCATTGTCTAACTGCTCATCAGTCAATAATCCTTCAAAATGGCTGTCAACTAGTTTGGCTTTATCCAATATAGCCTGGGCCTGTTCTGGAGTTACTGACGATAGAGACATTAATGTGTTAATTAAGTCAGCAATTTCAGATTCCCTAAGATTATCAAAATCGTTAAGTGTATCTGCGAATATCTTTAACTTCTGTTCTCTAGTTGGATCAAATGGAATTTCATACATAGTTGTATCTGTAATTTCTACTTTACCATCGAGAATAGAACCTTTTATTGTTTGTCCTCCCTGCAAAGTTACTGTAAATTCCTCTAGATTACTACCATTATATTCAACATTCTGAATTGCAGAATTATCAATAGAACCATCTACTTTCCTAGGTAATACAGACGGACTCTTCTTATTTATTTCGTCTAGTAGGGTAGAGTAACTATTTATAGTTAATAATCCAGTGTCAAGAACTGTAGTATAAATACTTAATACAGTGTCATTATTAATCTTTAATTGTCTATTATTAACTGCATCAGAAAGCTTGACAGCTACTGAGCTACTATATTCTTCAATGATATCATTAATAGCAGCATCCCCTTCAATCTCATATCTAGACCTGGCTCTGTCAGTTAAATCTTGTAAGGATTCATATCCACTTACATTAGACAGAGCTCCCATAGTTGACAAATTCATTCTGGAGTTAAATTCGTCTCTCTTAGCATGTAATATATCATCCTTAAATTCTACTTCTTTTAAACCAGTAGGGTCTATAGTAATTTCGAAATTAGGACTTTCTATAGCTACATCTATATGGAACTGATCTAAATTATTTCTAGTAGGATAGAAATCCGAGGGTTGACTGTCATGAGAAGTCTGAAACCTTGGAGTATAGAATATTCCATCTATAAATGGAGCATACGTTGTAGTAGGAGCACCTTCCTTAATAGTTGGAGTACCATGTAATATAACATTGAACATATTATTAAGTACAGAAAAAGCACTAGTCCTACCTGCATCTCTGACAGCTTCACCTATGCGAACATTAGTTGCTTCTAGTCTAGTTTCTATAGATTTACCATCCGGTCCTTTTGCAGTAAATGAATAAGCATCTCCTGCTTTATAACCTTTAGTGTACATCTTATAGATAGAAGATAGTAAACTAACAACTTTAAAAGATCCTCCCATATTTCCTAAAGCTGAGGCTGCATGTTTAACAGTTCTTACTCCATCACTGAATTCTATCTCTCCATTATCAGATATAAGTTGCTCTAGGATATTATCCATATTTCTTCCTTCTGTTCTAATTGTGAAATTAGTATCCTTAGGAAGTGAAATGTATTTACCTAAAACATCAAATATTTCATTTAATATAGTATATTGAGCCTTAGCGACTGCTGGATCTATATATACTCCATAAGTAAGTTTTCTAGATACTTTATTACCTGCGTTGAATTCTTTCCATTCATTCTCACTAAGATTTATAGGTCTAACTACCATACCTGGAGCATTAGCCTTAATAGCATCAGCATAAGTAAGTCTAAACATAAATCCATTATAAGTAGAAGGATTCCAAGGAACTCTTTTAGCACCATTAACTACAGATTGGTCTAGTAGTCCATTAAACTTATCAACTTCAGTCTGTCCTCTTACCTCGCTTAGATTATTAGTAGACATATATGTCTTATAAGCATCTAAGAAGTTGTTAAGTCCAGCTCGATAATTCCATAATGCTACTAACATTCTAGCCGCTGTAGTATTACTTCCATATGTACCTATATAATCCTTAACCTGCTGTATATCAAGTTTACTCTTACCATCATCGTCAGTACTAGTTAAATCACTGAATGATAATGTAAAGTAGTCATTTATAAATGAACCATTAGGGGTAGTTACTATAGCTCTAATGATTGGTGGTACTCTATCTGCAACTTCTGCGTTTGCCTCTTCATTAGAAAGACCCCTTGATTTAGCTTCATCAAATGCTCTTGCTCTCTTCTTCTGCATTTTGATATACATGTCCGCCAGATTTGATTCAGTAACTTTCTCCCCGTCTATTTTGAGATGCTTGTTAGCAGTTGCAAACACTATACCTTTGCCTCTAACTGATTTATCAATCATAGCTACACCACCCTGTCCGGTATATCCATACATAGGACTTATTAGAGCATTAGGAAAGGCTTCTTGTAGTTCATTAAGATTCCAAGTTTGACCTGGCACCTCTTTTAGTCTAGTTGCTCTAGAGAATGCAATGTCAGATTCATTGATTTTGAAGTATTTAGAAGATGTTGGATTAGAATTAGACCATTCTTGCATATTCTTATACCACTTCCTATACTTAGATATAGCAGCGTCTAACTTATTGCCATGAGCTTTATCCCATTTCTGCCAAGTGTCCGGATTAGTAAGTTTACCCATAGTGAACTGAATATCTTTACCTCCATCTATACTGACTCTGTAAACAATATTAAATGCAGTAGATTCTACTTTAGTCTTATCGTAACCTTGTTTGTCCCTAGCTATATCTGTTCCAGTAGTACTAGTATCGTCTTTACGAACTTCAAGATAAAAACTTCCATTATTCCATACATCTAATCCTAACTTAGCTAAATATGCATTACCACTATCAGACAGTCTCTGTAAGAAATCTTCATCAAACTTCTCACCAAATGTTAGGTAGTTCCTAATATCCACCAATAATGATTTAGGAGTAATTAATTGATTAGCAGTATAATGAATTCCATTTTTAGTAAAGACGTTTAAATCATCTATAATATCATCTTTAACTACTCTATCAAATGTTCCGTCCTCATTCTCTAACATACCATATCTCATATACCATCCATAAGCCCTAATTCCGGACATAACACCCTCTATTTCTGAATCTAATACAGTGGTCTTCTTTCCATCCAAGTTACCTAATAATTCATTCTCTATAGGATTATCTCCTTTAGGTTTAGAAGGACTTTTAGGCGTATAAGGAGTAGCTTTAGCAGCTGGTTCAGGAGATTGAGGTGTTTCTTCAGAAGTTATTGGAGAAGGAGTATATCCTTCCAATTCTGAATCCAAAGCAGCCATTCTGATTTCTTTGAAAGTGTTAATAATACGTTCTTGACTAGGAGTTACAGAAGTTCTATCTTCCTTAATAAGATTCTTCTCTTTTACATATGCAGATAATCCATTATTAATAATGTAAGTTCCCTCTTTAGAACGAGACATCATAGTATAGAAGGATTTAGCAAAATTAATAAGGTCTGCCCAGTCAGTAGAATCGTATTTAGCAAAGTCTACATCAATAATGAAGTGAGCAGCTTCTGAACCTTGTACAGATTTAGGAGTGTATACCTTGATTCTACTATCATTCATTCTCTGAATTAACTGATATGTAGGAGAGTTTTCATTATCGTATACATAACCTATCTCACCATCAGCTTCCAATAATGCCTTGATATCTTCCTCTGAAATTTCATTTACTATCTTCTCTCCATTTAGTGGATTGTCATCGTCTTGATAATGTTTCAGAATTAAATTACTAGTAATTTCATTGAATATTCTATCTCTGACTTCTGCATCATTATCAGCGGTTACATTATCCTTATTAAAGTTGATTCTACTAAGAATTGCATTAACTTGCTTATTATTATCGTCTTTCTGAACATTAGTAATACGTAAGCTAATATCCAGTTTAGGAGTTCTAACCGTTAATGCTTCAGTTGGTTTAACATTGTATATACTAGTTTCTACATTCTCATATCCATTCTGGTTCAAATCTCCTAATAGTATTATTGTAACACCATTCTTGGACGCCCAATCAGATAAGAATTGCATATAAACACTATTAACCCAAGTAGCTTCATCAATAAACAGCAATCTAGGAGTAGCGTTGTCACTATATTCTATATCAGACTTAGCAACTGCTACAGTGTATCCTTGCTTAAGTTCATTAAATTCTACTAAGTCATATAATTTAGACTCAGTATTAGAGCTATTAATGTCCTTACTAAGTTCACCATAAGTCTCATCACCTAAGATATGTCTCATTAAACCTTCTACAGTAAAAGATTTTCCATCACTTCCTAGAGAACTTACCAAGTTATTAACTTGTTGCTCGGACGGTCCAACCTTCCACACAGTAGAATTAGGGTTAATTTTAGTAACGATTCCCTGTACCAACTTAGCAATTACCGCTGTTTTACCAGCACCTCCAATACCATTAACCATTACGGTATTAAAGTACTTTAGTAATTCACTGCCAGGCTGACCTTTAGGAACATCAATATTATCTATAGCAGCATTCATTACTTCTGGATTAACTGCCATAGCTGTAGACATATAAGCAGCATATTCTTGAGCAAATAAGGGAGCATAGGTAGCTTCCGAATCAGCAAGAGTCTCTCTCAAGTAGTAATCAAAATCAGACTTCTTAAATGCTAATGTGGCGTGTAACCACATATAAATATCAAAGTCTTCTATATATTCCGTTTCCGGGCTAAACCTAGTGTTATTTTGATTTACTAAACTAGACATATTGAATTTAGCCCCTAAATTAGAGAACATAGCTTTAAGTACTGTATTTACCGATTCTCCGCTTTCAGATACTATTTTATGGAAAGTATCATAAAGCTTATTCTGTAAGTTAGCCAATTCGACGGATATCGCTGGATTATCATAAGCCGCTTCGTCAATATTGTCCAAGGTTGGGGTAGATATTTCATCTAAACCTGCAAATAACTTGGTTCCGTTATATTCTAAGTCTTTTAGGAATCCATATTTACCATTACCTCTTAATACATTATATAGCAATTTAGATATCTTTTGACCAGTTCTAGCATGTTTACTAAACTGATTTACCCCATTCATTATAGATAGATCAGTTAAGAACAGCAACTGATTAATAATTTTATCCAATTCTATATTCATCATGGCTGCTACATCGTCCCTAATAACTCCATATTTCTCTTCTTTAGGGAAGTATGTTTCTAAGAAGTGATTCATAAGAGCATTATGTCCAAATGGCCTGTCAATATCCAAATCAGCAGTAGAGCTAGAATAGATTACTGATTTAAGCATATTAATTGCTGTAATAGCATCTTCTATTTCCTTCTCTTTGTTACCATCTAAAACATAATCAGATATAGTAGGAGCTGCCTCAAATCTTCGTTGCTCATTCTCTATAAGGTCTATAATATTAGAGGTGCTTCCGAATACAGTCCTAGTAAAATCCTGAAGATAATCATACACTGGACTAGTTTTAAGTTTAAGCACATCACTACGTAGTTGCAATACTGTTGCATTGTACGGGTTGGCTAGTACTTCACTATTTATTTCTTTAGCAGCATCTTGATATATCTTCTCCATGTTATTAATACGCTCTTCAGTGTACTTCATAACATTATCTGCATCTTCAGATTCATAGTATTCTCCTATAGCATCAAAATAATCTAAAGTTTCATTAACAAGCTGTTTCTTGTATTCTTCAGAGTTAATAACATCATGGATTTCCTTGTTTATGTCTTCTAAGTTCTCTCCATTGACTTTCTCTAATGTTTCTATTAGTTTATCCATCAATGGATTAGGAAGAAAGTTACCACTATCATCAACTCCTCTACTAATAATCTTATTAACGAACATCTTGCTTAAAACAGTCGTAACTGCTCGTTCGTTAGAGATTTTATCACCAAGAACACTAAGTAGTAAGTCTTTAGTCTCGGCATCCATAAATCCATAGCCTTGTGCCATTTGAATTACTCCTTGAACTCTTCCTAACACTTCTTGGTTATACAGTTCAGTTTGTTGTAATCTAGCTTCAGCCTCTTCATCAGATTCGTTGTCCTTTCTGTCAAATACTTGTCTAGTAAACTTCTTATTAAGAACCCAGTCAATGTTACGGTCTACTCCAAATCTAGACTGGAGTTCTTGCTCAGTAACATCTTCCAGATTAAGCCTGTCTATGGTAGCTTTTAAGTCAACCATAGTTGAGAATATTTCCCTTCTAAATTTGTAATATTCATCAACTGAGATACTACCCTCTTGAAGCTTATTAGAGAACCCTTTGTTAACCTTCTTATATATACCATAAGCAGCATCTAGAGCTTCCATCTTATCTTGCTTCAGATATGCTTCGTATTTAGGTTTCAGAGATTCTATTTGTTCTTCTGATAAATCCTGGAAGTTCTGTTTAGTATCAAATTCAGCGAAATCCTTAAATGTAGCGGCATAATATTGATGGTTAGCTAAATTATCTATAGCAAACAACATTTGATCTGTATAATACTCAGAGAATGAACCATCCAGGAATTTCTGCTTTTGAAGTTGTAAATCGGAATATTCTTGTTGTAGTCTTTGTAAATCAGCTTGATAAACTGACCCTTTCTTGTCTGTGTCATTTGTCTTACGCTCTAAATCTGCTATTTCGTTACGTTTCTCAACTATTTTAGAAGTAAGGGTATTAAAATCTTGGAGCATTTTACCATTGTAGCCATTAAGTATAGCTTTACCAAACTTCTGACCATCGGACACCTCAATGCTAGCTAAAGCCTTCATTCTAACATCACTCATTACCATTTTGTCTAATAGCTGTTCGTCGGATAATCCCATACCTTCTTGGTTAATAACAGCATCTAGATGTTGAAAATAGCTCTTAGTGAGATTATATACTGCTTCATTTTGATTATCTGCTCCACTAGTAGGAGATGTCCATACAGTACCTTCCTTAGTATCCTCAGTCTTAGTAGCAGATAGATTCTTGTTACCTAATTTACCCTTCTTCTTAAGATTATTAAGCTCTTCTATTAGTTCATTAGTACGCCCATTTCTGATTAGATATATAAGCTCTTGATTAGTTTGTTCATTAGTAGCTCTATGATTATTCACCACATCTACACCATGAAATATAGCACCACCAATAGCTCCTCCGAAGAAACTCATTCCGTATCTTTCAAAGGCATTCTCTCCAGCATTTAACTTATTCTTGCTCTCAGTAAAGCCCATTTCTTGGGCCCAGTTAAATGTAGCTTTAGCTAAGTCAACTACAGCTTCTTCAGACATTTCCTCTAGACCTTCAGTAAGCATCTTCTGAACAAACCCAGTAGTATGATTTCTAACATCAGACCAGTAATCAGAGGACTTCTTCTTGGCTGTATCGAAGAATTTAGCCAGCTTCTTAGGTTGTGGTATATTAGATTTAGCTAGTGTCTCAAATCCCTTATTAACTTCCTCTGCAACTTCTCTAATTGCTTGTCTGTAAGCAGGTACGGAGGTTTTAAGCTCTGGGAAGAATATTTCACCAAGACCAGTTCTATCAACTGCATACATACCAGCAACAGCACCCCATGCAATAGCAGCTGCTTCAGCTCTAGTAGCTCCTTGGCCGATAGCATCCTCAAAGGTTTCTAAACCCTGCATCATTGCCATATAACCAAGTGCAGTATTTGCTGCCATTCTATTATTTCTCTTAAGGATGGTTTCAAACGCTTTAGCAGCCTTTAACTGATTCATTTCTATGACACTGCCAGCTACGTTCTTATACTTCTCTGGATTCTTAAGTAATATTTCGGCAGCTTCTTCTCCTGCTTTGGCTAAAGCAGCTCTTTGTTTGGCTTCTGTTCCAAGTAATTTATGAATACCTTGGAATATAGTTCTCTGCTGTGCCCACTGCAAAGCTACATCTGTTACTAAATCAAAGAAGTTCTCAGTTGAAATCAAGTTTTGCTGAGAATATTCAGATTTAGAACCTTTAAATGTTCTACCTATACCCTGCAATAAGTTAGCAGTTGGAGTGTCTTGATTTAATCCTATGGTGGATTTATAGATTGTAGGAAGAATATCCATTAATTGAGCACCAATCATAGCCCCTCCATATACAGTATTAACGTAGGGAACAAATAGAGGAGCTATTGCAGCTACTGTCTTCATTACAGTACCAGTAACTGATTTATCAAGACCATCAGAATCGAAGAAGTCATATTTATTAGCTGCTGAACCGTCTACAGTAAATGAATCAAACGCTGATTTAAATTTACGTCCGTATGCTTCTCTTCCTCCTAGAGTCTCGTAGTAGTAAGTACCTTCATCGTTATATTTTAAGTCTCCTTTACTGTGTTTAACAACTCTTCCAGTAAATGGATCTGTATGTTCTCCATCTTCATCCCATTGTGCAAGAACTAAAGGTTCACCTAATGACGCTAAGAAACCTACTGGATTACCAAATAGTATATTATCATTAGGTGTATATTCCTTATACTTCCCAGTTTTGTAATCGTATACCTTTTGAGTTTGAGCTAGTTCAGAGGCAGTCCATTCTCTATTGTCAGTCCTTCCTATTTGAGATACACCAGTCTTTAATCTATCTGGATTGAGTACTTTAGTTACATTAAAATTAATGTCCCTAACTTTACCATCCTCTGGTCTTAACTGAGAATAAGGATCCCAATCAGCATCATCCATAATACTTTCCTCAAACTCATCATTAGCAAACTTTTGATAAGTTTGAGCGGCAGCATCATATACTCTATTAAAGGACACTTCATCAAACTTACCTTCATCATCCTTAAATTTATCTTGGACATATTTACTATTCTTATAGGTATTTCTATCTAATAATCCAGTATTGTCGGCAGTTAATCCTACATCTCTAAAATTTCCAGGAGTAAACGAAGGATTATCTATCTGCGCTATGAACCAATCATTAGGTTTCTTTACGTTATTCATATTTAGTCTAATTTAGATGTACTAGCTCCAGTAAATGTTGATAACTTCTTAGCTTGAGCAGCTTTACCTTTTATAATTCTCATATCTCCCCAATCCGCAGGAATTGTTGGATCTTCACCTGCTACATTAAGAGCCAAACCAGCACTTTCAAGTACAGGCATATAAGCTACAGTTCTAAACAATTCACTTTCTGGAGTAATACCTAACTTACCTTTAAACAAATTCTTAATATTATCAGGGTCTACTTCAGGCATACGTCTGATATTAGTCATATACCCTTCCCCTGCTTTATCTACATCAATTACTCCACTCTTTCCACCAATCCAGCTGTCACTACCTCCAGCTATTACATTAATCATTAGGAATGGTCGGAACTTAGAAGGATTCCATATAGGTTCCCCATCTTTATTTTGATACATATAGTCTCCTAAATTGTGAGCATTCAATATCTGTGATAGCTCAACGACAGTTATATTCTTGCCTCGCTCTTTAATCTCTTTCTGAGCCTCTATAAATTCTGGCATTAATTCAAAATCTGGAACAATCTTACCATTAGCATCATATGTGTATGGTAGTATAGCTCTGGCTAACTGTGTACCATCGTATAGTACTTGCCCAAGATTGGAAGAATCTATTCTTTGATTTCCTAAAGAAATAGAAGTAGTATCAACTATACCTCCGATTCCTGAATTTAATAAAGATTGTAATGACCCTTGCGGAACTACGTCACCTTTCTGGTCTAATGGCATCCCATAAATAACTGCATCAGTATGCATTTGGTATTCTTGACCCGGATTTACTATGTAAGTGGATTCTACTCCATTCTCTCCAGCATAATAAGACATTATAGGCTTCATACGCAAAGTCTTCTTATTACCATTACTATCGGTATTAGCTCCAGCGGTAGCAGCTTTATCAAAATCAATTCCAATTTCACTAGTGTTGTCAATTCCAGATGCAACCATATCAGCCACTAATTTATAAGCACCTTTATTAGGGTCTAATCCGGCTAATGCGGCTTTACCTCTTAATAATGCCTTAGCATTAGTAGGCATTACAGAGATTAAATAATTTAAAGCAGTCACAGCTTTCCTAGATTGGTCTGTATTCTTCTCTGTAATCTTATAAACACCATCTTCTCCGGCAGCTAATAATTCATCAATACCGTCTTTTATGTCCTGACCTTTCTTGGTTCTAAAGAATTCTTTTGAAGTATTATCCTTTCCAATTTTACTAATAAGTTCCCAAATAGTCTTATTAATACTTTCCATACTAACACCATTAGCTATAGTAGTAGATATGTTATTAGCAAATGGGACATTATTAGCTCTTAGTTCAGCTAAATCTGCATTAGTAAGTACTCTATCACCTCTCTCTAAAGTGGATTTTAATTCCGGACCATCTTCTCCCATCACATAGTACCTACCATCTGTACTTACTGCCATTTCACCATAGGAACCATTCTTCTTAGATTCTTCTATAGCCATCTTCCACTGCTCCTTACCCTCTCTAAGTCTAGCCATTAACTGTAGTGTACGTCTATAAGCAGTTGCAGTAGAATTTGGATCTAACGGATTATTCTTATTAGCAAACAAATTGCTTACTTCGGAAGCCACAGCATCTACGTCACTAATGAGACCTTCTTTGTATAGAGCTTGTAATAGGCTTTTATCTATACCTTCTGCCTTATCTTTAGTACTCTCTACATTATTAGAGCCTTCTGTATACGGAGCACTAGGCATTGGTTGTGGAACATTAGTGTAGCCAACGAAGGCGGGAATACCCCCGCCTTGTAGCTTCTTAACTTTATTAATTATTTCCATGACATTCCTTTCTTAATCAGCTCAGCAGTTAAAGAAGACATATGCTTAATTAAATCTGCTTGTTGCTTTTTAGATTCGTTAATATTCTTATGGAGTTGTTTATTATCTTCTAGCATTCTCTTATTGAAGTCTCTTGCTCTTTGCATTATTATTCTATCAGCTGAATTCATTTTAGCTCCAGATTTATTATAAGGTATTTTAGCTTGAACTGGATTTACTTTCTCAAATAACCAAGGCATCTGAGTTAGTTTCTTCCTTTGAGCTAACATTTCTTGATTCTGGGCATCAGCTAGTTTATAATAATCATTCATAGCAGCTTTCATTCCCTCTTGATCATTGTTCTTTTGAGCTTCAAGATATCTATCTTGTAATGCTTGTAATTGAGGTCTATATTTAGTAGCATTAGCTAGTCTAGCTTGTTCTAAATCGAACTGCTTACCAGCTGCCCTATTCTGTCTAAATCTTCCTTCAATACCTGCTAAGTAAGGAGAAATTACTCTTTCATAGTTATTAGTAATTCTGGCAGAATCAATTTGTTTCTTAGCTGCATTAATTTGTAACATTGAAGCTCTGTTTCTATTGGCAACATCAGTTCTTCTAGCCTTAGCAGCGTCAGATTCTTGTTGTGCTAATGTTCTAGTTCTATTAAACATGTCTGCATCCGCCATATCTCCTTGGAATCTCATCTGGGCAGCTCTATTACCAGCTTCCAATTCTCCAGCTAACTGTAAAGAACCATCAGAAGTTCTAGGTCTAGCAGCTAACGAGGTGAGATTAGAAGCCTGCTTATCAGCTGATACTTTAGCAAGATAGTTACCAGTAATAGGTACTACATTCTCATAGGTATCTACTAATAGCGGCTTTAATCCTTCTTTATATTTGTCTGCGGCTCTACGATTAGCTCTTAACCCTCCAACCATTCTACCTAGAGCAATAATATCCTCTGGTAGTGTTCTTAAACCAGACAGTACATTAGTAGCTGCTTTACCCTTTGTATTTAATTTATAACTGCCTGAATTATTTGTAGTTTTAATATCTTGAGGAGTGGCTTCTACGTCAGGAACTGTTTCATCTAATAACCCTGTAGTTGCAATTGGAGTATTAGGAATATTAAATCCTTTACCATCAGTAATACCAGCCATCTTTAGTTTAGGCATAAAGTTTACCATACCTTGATTTAAATTCTTAATAACATCTATATCATCAGGAACTAAAGATCTCAATACATCTATTCCCTCCTTAGTAGTAGCTGCTGTACCTAAATGCCTTAAGAACGTTTGATCTCCCTTAAGTCCATCTGCCGTCCACTGTGTCCCTTTATCCGAGCTGCCACCTCTACCAGTAATACGTCCTCTTCTTACTAAATCAGACATAGTGTCTTGATTAACAGAAGTAAGATTATTAAATGTAGTTTGATAAGCAGCTGCATTAGGATCATATGTAAGAGATGTATCACCAGGTTTAGAGGTACCAAATCCTAATTTAGCATAATCTCCCTGCATATTATTATACTTACTAGCATTAGCAGGAGTTATATTACCTAAAGTGTTTTTAAGTCCTAAGCTATTAAGTATGTCATTATTCCAACTTAAATCATCTGCTGACCTAACGTTACGACGTTGTATTGGAGCAGCAGGAGATTGAAATTTAGGAATTAATAATCCACCGTCTGCCTTCTTAGTAACTCTATCATCCTTCGATACCTTCTTCCTTGCTTTAGGCTTCTTAGGCTTAGACTTGGACTTAGATACATAAGGCTCCATAACTATAGGTTTAGCAGCGGGCGTAACTGGCTCCATAACTACAGGAGTGTCAAATGTACTTTGCAGCTCTCTAGCTCTTTTATCATGTCCTCTAACCTTACCAGGAACTAAGTCATTAACAACAGACTGAATTGATCTACCTGGTCTAGTATTAGACCTAACTATATTCTCTGCAACTCTCTTAGACATATCCTCTAGCTGCTTATTAACAGAGGCAACTACATTGCTATGTGTTGACTGTTGTAAGAACTTGTCCAAAGGATTAACCTTAGCTTTAGGAATTAATGCAGGGGGATTGCTAACAGGACGCCTAATTCCAGTAAATCCTGTATATGTTCTTCCCTCGGCAGGAGTGCTTAAGGTAGGTCTAGCAGGTGTTTGTACCGAACTTCCTCCAACCCTTTGGTAATTAGGAACTGTACCAAACACTTGCTCATAACTCCTTTGTTTATTAGTTCTGGCAGCTCCTGCTAATGGCTGTTTAGGGAATGGCTGATTAACAGCCCATGCAGCTAATGCCTCATTTTTAGTTCTTTGGGTTTCTTTAGATGCAGCTTGTCTGCTAAGTCTGTCATTCTTAGCCACTTCCCTAGTTCTTGCAATATTTACAGTAGCTCTAGAAGGTCTGAATTTAGAGTCGTCTACATCTGCCCTTTTATTGGCATCAGCCGCAGCTTTCTCTTTAGTATGTCTAATATAACCTTGTAATTCAGCATTCTCTTTAGTATACTCATTTCTCTTTCCAGTTGGAACTAAAGCGGTCGATTTGGAGTTAGAAGGTTTAGAACTAGAGGGTTTAGCTTCAGCAGGGTTATCAGCATTTAACTTCCTATATTTATAGGCATTATACCATTGAGGTACTTTCTCAAATCCAGGTATAGATGGGAAGCTTCTTTGCATATTTCCTGTAATCTGCTTCTCAGACCTAGAATATACTAATGGAACTTCTATCTCTCCTTTGGAAGTCATGACCTTCTTAGTTTTATTAAAATCATAATCGTGCCTTATAATAGAATTAGTTCCCATTCTCCAATTAGCCTTCTTGGGAATGTTAAGATCATCATCTTTTAATAATAACTGAAGAGCTGCATTTTGATCTGCTAATTTCTTATGACTTATAATTTCATTATACTGATTAGCAGTTAATTTCCTCTCTCCCTTATTAGTAGTTATTTGATAATCCCCAGTCTTAGCAGCATTCTTAAGGTTGTATGATTGTATTCCTCTTTTAATTCCTCTACCGCCACCTATTGCAACTTTAATAACTTCTGCAATATTTCTATAATCATCTACTGTTAAGTCTTTAGGAGTACTTATTGCCTTTTGTAAAGATTGTATACCAGCTGTACCATAATTTCCAGCAGTAGCAATTGAGAGTAATCTAGGTGCCCACTTTACTACATTTTTAAGAACTCTACTACCTTTAGCAGCTGCACCTAATCCTGGAATAAATCCTACCACATCCAAGCCTATATTGCCGGCTAAGCGTCCCCAATCACCTAAATCCATTCCATCATCAGCAATATCAGCTCCAAAGTTAGCTAAAGTTCCTGCAATTCCTACTCCTCCTAGTCCAGGAATCATAGATGCTATATCAGCTCCAATCGCTCCGAGTCTAGCTATATCAACTCCGGTGAATCCAGTTTCAGCTGGCTTACGTTCTCTAGCTGCTCTTTGTTCTGGTGTTAAATTAGCAGCAGAGGGCTTAGTTTCAGCAGCTTTCTTAGCAGCCTCTTCTTCCTCTATTCTTTTAAACTTAGCTAATACAGCTTCTCTAGTTCTTTCATTTCTACTTTCATTAATTGATTTAATCCTGGTGTTCCAGTCAATAGTTTCACCTTGCTGTGCTTTCAAAATCCCACCATCTGCTCTATATTTAGGTGCAGTTTCTAACTTATAACCCTCTTCAAACAAGTCTTTACCAGTTTGAGTAGTAAGAGCTTCTACCCATCTAAGTTGTCTAGTTTTAGGGTTGTAAACTCTAATAAGCCCTGTATTAGGATTATAGCTATCAGGAATTACATATTCTCCTGAACCTAACTGTTCTAAAGCCTGACTTTTTATATCTGGATCATTGGCATTACGTTCAGCAGCTCTTATGTAATAGTCTAAGTCGTTGGCTAATCTTTGAGCTGCTGTAGTTCCTGGGACTGTTTTACCAATATTTACAGAGTCATAATATCTAGAACCATCTTCTCTATGAAGAGGAACAGTTTGTGTACTTTTATCAGGATTTAAATCGTATGCACTAAAACTTAAAGACCATGGATTATCATATCTAAATTTATATACACCTTCGAAATTATACGGAGTTACCTCAGGCAAAGTAGAAATTGTGTTATAGTTCCCTATATTAGAAGCTCCTAACTGTCTTATACGTTCCTCTTCCGCAGCTTTAGCATCAGCATGTGATTTCTCTTCTTGGGCAGTATTCCTAGCGTCTACTTCCTTCTGAGAAGCTTCATCTAGTGCTCTTTGTTTGTTATCAATATAAGCTTGAATTGCTTCATCAGTATATCCTTTCTGCTTAGCCTCGGCTTCCCATTGCTTTCTCAAATTACCTCTTACATCAACTGTAGCAGTTTGTTCTTCTTGTGACTTTAACCATCTATCTAGACCTCCACCGCCTAGTTCTGCAAATGCATTATAATCATTGTTGTCTAAAGTTCCATTATTAATAGCTTCTACAAAGCGTTTAGATCTGTTGAGAATTTCATCAGCACCAATAGTACCTTCTAGATCATAACCACTCAACATTTCTGGAGTTATACCACCAGCTATGTCTGCCATTAATTTCAATCTATCTTCCTCGCTTCTGCGATTAAAGAAATTATCGTTATCTATGTCATTGCCTCCGTACCATCTCCTAGATACTTCTCCAGTGAAATACTTATTAAAATCAAACTTCTCTTTCTTAGGAGCTGCTACTGTAGGCTTCTTATATGTATTCATGCTTTTAATATAGTCTAGAACATAGTCCCCAGCTCTATTATTAGCATTATTATCGGTATTCTTCTCTCCTCCCAGGAAATTCTTATCAAATTGTCCTGTACTACTTAATGACTTATCAGAAACGTTGAATGTACCGTCTCCATTTAATGTAACAGTTCCGTTCTTGATTCCGTCAATAAGTCTAGAAGTGGCTGTTCTGAATGCATCAGCCTTCTTTCCAGAAAGGTTGTTATTTGTAATGTAAGTATCTACATTTCTATATAATCCAGATATTAGATCCGATTTATTATACTTACCTACGTCTTTCCATTCAAATAATTCTGGTTCTTCTGGAGATTTACCGCCACTGTTATACTTTCTAATTACTTGTGACATACTTATATAAACTAAGAAAGGAACATATACTTAATCATATATGCTCCTTTCTAACTTTGTAAATGATTATCTAACTCTTCTAAGTTTAGAACCATTTCTAGCGAATGTTGGTTCCTCTTGAGGAGCTTCTCCAGGCCCCATTCCGCCTTGCATTGCTTGAACTAGTGCTTGACATACAGCCATTGCAGCTTCACAATTCTGTGTTTGTACAGCTTGAGCTGCTACTTGAAGAATCTGTTGCATTGGGTCTTGAGCTCCACCTTCTGGTGCTCCACCTTCTACCGGTGCTCCTTCTGCTGGTGCAGCTGCTGGTGCATCTTGGGGTGCAGGAGCTGGGCCACCTTGTTGCATAAATTTAATTGATTTACTTTGAATTCTCATGTTAAATTACTGTTTAACGTTAAACCTTAACTGTCCTACAAAGGTAGTTATAGTTAATGGAACTAACAAGTTAATCTTTCTTTTCCACATATTCAGGTTCACGTTGGTCTTGTTGCTTTAAATATTCAAACATCTTCTTACCAAGTGCCTTATAATCTTTATCTGACTTACTTTTACTAGCTCTTTTAGCCATCCGAATCAGAGTCTTAGTGTTCTTTCTACTGAAGATTCTCTCTCCTCCTTCTAGTTCCATTTGAGTAGAACCGTCAGGAGCAATTACTTTCATAGTAGGTACTTCATCATCGTCTTCTATATCAAGTTCATCCCCCTCACTTATTCCAGAGCCTTGATTAACTTCTAGTACTAATAGTACGTTATCCTCTTCAGCTATAGTATCATCGTTTGGGTTGCCCTGATATATTGAGATTACTTCTAAATCCTCATCTATAAAGATAATGTCAAGAGGAATATCAGTATCTTTCATCCAAAATCCTACAGTCTGAGGTTCATCGTATACAAACAACATACCCTCATCTTCAGCTAAGGACTTTCTACCTTGTAATCCCTTAATTTTATCTTCTTCTGATTCGGCTACTTTAACATTATATGTTCTATCACCTATCTCTATTCTCATTTGTTACCAATATTTAGTGAGTCTAAATCCAAACTTGCAAAGTATAGTGCTCTATTTCCATAGTCTATAATAGACAAAGTCCTCTCAAAGAAATCAGAACCTATAATGCCTATAATATTATATCCTTCTATTTGAAGCTGCCTTCTTACTGATGATAAATCAGATTCCATAAATATTACGTCTCCTATAGATAGTTCGCCTATAACTACATCTACTGTCATTTCCTCAGTAGAACCACCTATTCCATGATATTGTACATCTACTGTATGACTAAATACAAACAGTTCTTGATGTGTTCTATAATAATCTGAATCTATGAGTGAAGTGTTAGCACCAGTATCTATTATAAAATAAGCAGTTTGATTACCTACTTGGCTCTTAACTACAGGTATGTTACAAGCTTCTGTATATTTATTCTCAAAATATAGTAAAGATTCTGTATTAACAGGTTTATTATTACATCCCACAGCTAAGAAGAGCATGATAATTAATAAAGCAATTCTTCTCATTGAATTTCTTTTAATATTCCGGTATTGTCGATAGTATTATTAAGTATCTCATGTACTAACAACTTACCTGCCTCAATAGCGGACTCATCATCGCCCTTCTTCATTAGCTCTTCAAGCTTATTAGTTACATCTAAGTTAAATATAATCTCATTACGTTCAATCTCTGCATGTTGTACTAACTCGCCACCATCTTCCTTACTAACTACTGGTATACCCTTATTAGTTACATCTTTAAATTCTGGATTTATATCTTCTAAATGATGCTTATTCTTATGTAATGCTCCCTCCGGAATTACATTAACCTTACCCCCAGATTTAAATTCTGGAACAGAGGCTTTAGTTTTATTAAGGATAGAGTTAGCCCATTGTAATTCTTTATCCAAAATCTTTATTCCGTTTCTACCTATAGCCATACTTCTATATCCACCATTTAAAGCTATTTGATTTCTAAGTCCTATGCCACTGTAGTTAGATGCTGTAAAGGCATCTTGTGCTTCTTCATTAATATCGGCAACTAGATTCTGTTGTCTCTTAGCTTCAGATATTTGAGCATTGGCTTTACGTCTAGCCTTACCACTGAAGGCTCCGTACTTCTTACCACTTTTGGTGAGAGCATCATCTACCTTAGCCATTGAACCTCCATAAGCTGAACCTTGCTGTTCCCAAGTCTCATTATCTTTATTAATAGTGTTAGCTCTTTTACCAAAGGCACTATTTATAATGCCCAATCCGGTTAAATTACCTAATGTAGAACTAAATATAGAATCTTGAGTTGTCATTCCATCAGTACCACCAGTAATAGCATTGATTCCATCTGATACTAAACCTCCAACTTTCATTGCTCCTCCTATCACAGGATTAATTTGCATAGCCATGTTAGCAGCAGCATCATATGCATTATCTATACCTCTAGTAATAGATCCTTTAGGACCTTGATAAGCATTATTCTCAGGCATAAATGATCTTACTACGTCAGCTACTTGACTAGCAACATTTACGGTACTACCTATATTGGACTTACTAAAGATACCATTTCTGGATCTTCCTCCAGAAGGATTTAACGTATTAATAGGAGGCATAGGTGGCAATGGACTGAAACTAGAACCTCCATTCTGTATAGGAGCAAGCAAACCTGCCTGCCCCTTCAGAATTCTTCTTTTATAAGTGTTATGCATAGCTTATTGTAAATAATGTCTTTAATGCAGTAATTATAGCCAGCTCTTCACCAGTATATCTAACTCTAATCTTAATGTACTTATCTCTCAACCTAGTTTCTTTCCTACCACTCCACCAATCAGATACATCTATATCATCTATATTATATCCTAATGTTCTTAAATCACTAGGCATAAAATTCTCAACTGGTGTGCTTTCAGAAATATCAAAACCTTTAAGGTCATTAGGTATTGGAGAATTACCTACAGATATAGGAACCTTATTAATTACTTCTCCGTTTACATTAGATTTATTCCAAGTTGGCTCATTCTTCTGCACAAAGGTAATAGAATTAATCTGTACATCCCAAACATCTTCCTGATAATTCATATTACCTCTTAGACGTCCAGCTGTAGGGTCTTTAATATCTACTGCTTTAGCATGAGTCCATACCCTAAATTCATTTAACTTCTCATTGTATACTATTTCAGTTCCAGATAAGTTAACATAATCCTTATTAGGAGCAGTCTTCAATCTATAGTAATCCTCTACTTCGTTAAAAGTATCTACTCTAGTATAATACAGAGGGAACATAGTAGATTTATCCATAGCTCCTGTTGCTATTCCATTTCTAGATATGGGTCTTTGGGAACCTCTTAAATTTAAGAAATTTCTATTATATAAGATGTCAGAGCCATTATATTGATAAAAGTCTTTAGTAGCTTCTTGTCTTATATACATATTCTTCTTATCGTCATGGAAGTCGTAAACCTCACCTACAATTTCATAATGGAATGAATCTGGTTTAGCTTTATTACTAATAATATGTAAATTGTTAAATATCTTATGGACTGATGGATTGTCAACCACTACAAATTCATATTCAAACGGATGTTGCTTACCGTACCAGAAACAGGGTTTAATTGGATCTTTTATGTCTATGATTCCTGCTTGACCATGTTTCCAGAAGTCTGTAGTAAGATTTAATCCATCATTTACTCCATTCTCTAGAATTTCTTTAGTAGTAATAGCAATACTAGATTGATATAATCCTAAATTATATGATAGATAATCTTTCCATCCAGTTAAATATTCATTAATATCTGTGGGAACTGTTCCAGACTTATATCTAGCAGTAATGTCACATTGAATATTTAATTGAACTACAGGATACTTCCAATCTGGTTCAGAAAGCATTACTAAGTGATTACCTCCTCTAACGTCAAAATGCTTATAAAATCCAAAATTGTCTCTAACAATACTGAAAGTCTTCTCATAAGTAACTCCAGTTTTATCATCATTAGGAACAGCTCTATTTACTAAATCTAATTCCGTAGATTTCAACCCTCCATAAGTACCCCATTCATCAATAACAACATTAGACAGAATAACTCCATCTTGTGATGTAGAACCTTTCTGAGAAGAACCTAATTTACTTATCCATTTAGAAGTATCTCTATCAAAGCTAAAATATACGTTATCAATATTCTCTGAGTAAGACGGAACCCAAGAATAGAATGTAATCCATTTACCTAAAACCTCATTATAACATATATTCCAAACTTTCTCTTCAAATCCGTACAGATTATCATAGAATGTGAACATTACGTCTTGTTTGAATCTATTATAATGACTCTTAACATTCCTAACTCCTATTATTGGAGTCAACTCACGCTCAGTTAGACTAATGTTCTCATTTAGAAATTCCTGTATCTTAAAATCTGAAATAACTTCAAACTGTTTGCCATTAGTTCTCCATATCTTCCTTCCTACTGTATCCACTCCATAGACGTAATAGGGGGTCTTGATGACACTTTCTGGCCACTGAGTACCAAATGTATCTGACAGCATCATTGGATTCTCTGGCAGCACGTTAGAAGTGTTTATGAAGACATTTCCGCCCGAACCTTCTCCAGCAACTGCACGTTCATTGACTGGAATAAGAGCTACTCCATGTTCAAATATGCAAAGTAGATTACCGAACCATTCAACCATCTTCATTAATCCTCCATAAATTCTAGGATAATCCCTATAATGAGTAAATTGGAATACTCTAAGCCCATTCTTGAAAGCATCATTAATAGCTAAATCGGAATACAATATCCTAGTATCAAATCTATTCTTTATATAAGGTACTTCAGGTAATGTATATGAGACTTTCTCTCCAACTGTACTTGCAAACCCTTCATTTACTACAGACGATTCTGGAATTTTATAATTACCATCTGTACTCATTTCTTGTAAGGGATAGAATCCCCTTTTAAGTCCAGTAAGTCCTTCCTCACTCGGATAACTATAGTCAAGAGACCTTATAGATAGATTTCTGGAAGTATAGTATTTAACGGTAATCCAACTTCCAAGTCTAATTGCATTAACGTCTCCTCTATTTATCTTCTCATTCTTCTCCTTATTCTCATTATCATAGTTATCTTTCCAAGTATTATCGTCTACTATCTCGTCATTTATAGGAGCTGACGGGTCCTGGAAGTTTCTATTAAGTCTATGAGTATAATTGCATATATAACAATCTCCTCTATAATAAGTCTTGACATAGCCAGAAACATCTCCTACTGTAGTTAATTCATACTTACTAATTACATCCTCTATACTGACTCTGTCTCCTATAGCATAATAAGGAGATGTATCATCATATCTAGTAGTGAAATATTGTTTATATGCTGATGTACCATATCCCGGAGTATATATGTTTATTATATTACCTATGGTAGTATTTCCTATGATTCCTAGATATGGAGAATAAATACCTCTTACTAAATTAGAAGCATCTTTAGTCTTATTGTCTGATTTGATATACCTAAATCTAAAAGCCTCTTCAGCCTCTCCTGCTCTACCTCTAAATGAAGTATCTTCAATTGCAATTAATGGTACATTGTCGCCAACTCCCACTATTTTAGCATTTACTAAGTTATCATCTGAGTTAGCCTTATATCCTGGTACGAAGTAGTTTCTCTCATTATATACATCAATATCAAGATACTTAGATGTAGGCTGTACTCTAGAGTTCTTAGTGAGATATTGTGTTCCAGTGAATAATGAATTAAAGTATCCCTGATTAGTGGAGTATTCTGGACATATTGCTGCTCTAGCTCCCAACTCTGATGAGTTTGAATCAATACTCATTAATCTTTCAGAATAGTTCTGATTTAGGATTCTATCATCATCCAAGAACCTTTCAATTTTATATTCTTGAGCAGTTGGTATTGCTGGTACTTCAGAATTTATATCTCTAGGTAATACATATGCTTGTGCTAAAATCGTAGGAATTCTCTTCTGTCTTACTATAAAGAATCCTTTAACTTTATCTTTTAAGTATTCTGCAATCTCTGTAGGAATGAATACTCCAATTCCACATACTGTAAAGTCTCCTGAATCTGGAACATAATCTATTTTAATAACACCCTTAGCATTCTCATAATTCTGCGAATCTTCTATCTCGTAAGTTTCTTCATCAACTGCTATATATGTTCGTTTACCCTCACTATCAAACAAGTCGGTAAGCCCATCGAGAGTATATCCATCAACTCCAAATAAATTATCTCTGGTTGGAATCTTATTCTTACCTCTAATATTGTATGCTGGAGATAGAGTTCCGTCAGTCATTACCCATACTATGGCAAGTCTGTAAAACTCTTCATTCCAATATCCAACATAATTATAGATGTTCTTAGTATTATAATACTCTCCAGGGGTATTCGAAACACTTATGTCTGTGTAGGTATTATCTACATATCCTATAAGGTCCTCAGATTTCTTCACATCAATATATGGAAGAATTCTTAAGCTTATGTCAGTTAAATCCTGATACATTTGATCTGGCTTGTTAAAGTTACCCAAGAACAGCATGTTCTGACATACTGCCTGGGCTTTAACTTTATCAGCAATCAAATATTGCATATTTATATCTGATATAGGAATCTCAACTGCATTTTCATCTCCAGTAATGATTATATTACATATACCATTTCTTACTGGATATTTCTTCTCTATTTTAAATGCAGTTACAACCCTATTCTGGCTAACATCTGATGTGCTTCTAGTATAGTAAACTTTTAGATAATCATAACTTCCGTCAATGTCGGATACTAAGAAATTGATAGATTTATGACTATTTTGATCAATAAATCCTCCATTGATAGAGAACGGATCACCATCATTTCCTATAAAGCATGATATAATACCTGATTCTGCTACGAAATCAGTTTCGTTATCATCAGCATCTGCATATTTAAAGTATAGTACGTAATTTCCTACACTTAAATTTCCATGATGTAAAACCCCATTGAATGTTAATGAGGGGATTGTATTAACTCTTTTATAAAGAGATGTATCTAAATCGAATTGATTCTCGTCATATAGATTAGTGTCGTTATTTCCGATTCTATCTACTATTTCATAAGTATTGTTTTGAAGTACAGAGAATCTAGTATTTATTAATCTTGGTATGTTTCTATTGTCATTAATAATAAGGTTAACTGAGCCATCGTAGGAAGACTGAGTAACGATATCTACAGGATTATTTAAACTAAATCCTAATAACTCTGTATCTAAGTCTATTATACTTCCGGCCTCAATGACCTCATCGCTATTAAAGCCTACATCGCCTGGATGTCTACCCTCATTATCTATATCCTCAGACAGTCTAAAGTTACGCAATGGATTGTATTCATATACAATCTTACCTTCAGGCTTTATCTGACTTAGGTAATAAGATATGCTTAGGGTTTGGAAGTTTAAATTGCTAATTGTAAAACTGCCCTCGGATAATTGTACCATTACTCGTATACGCTTAATTTACCCCAATTGGTTCCTACTGCTTTACTATCTTTAAATTCTATATCTACTACTGGCAAACCTCCGAAATACCAGGTAGCATCTCCACCTGCGACTATCTCGAACTGTTTAGTTACTTTAGTAGCTTGTTTAACCATGAGAGTGTCGTCTTGTACTTTTAGGTTTCTAACTACATTTGCCCCAGAAGATACAGTTGCTAATTTGACATCTTTGTTCTCTTCTGCATAGTATATGGCACCTGATATGAATGGTTTATCATTATAGTCAAGAGGTACAACTGTATTATCATACAACACTGCAACAGTTCCGAATGTACTGCCATCTGCTACTCCAACAGCTGCATTATATACATCCTCCATTCCTGGAGCTTCTACTGTAACTTCAACTGGGATGTTAAAATCTTCATTGTCTACATGGTTAAATGTTGCTAGCTTAACTATTTCTGTAACATCTTCCTCCTTAACCTGTTCTTCTCCGCTAATGATGGCATCCACCTGTTCTAGCACCTTATTAACTTGTTCCTTAATAGAGTCACTAGTATATATAAAGGAACCATCCTCTGAAATTAAAACCTCATCACTATATGTAGAAGAACAAGTAAGATTACCTTCCACTGAAGCATCATACTCAGCGTTGTATGCGTAGTGTTTCTTATTCAAAGAGAAGAATGTATGAGCTACTGCTGTTCCCTTTTGAATAAGTACATTTTTAAACGTTCTGTATACTATTTCAGTCATTTCCAAGGTAGGATATGAGGAATTACCATAACAGAAGTCTTCTACCCATACATAATCGTTGCCATCATACCATAGTAATATCTGATTAGATCTTCCTCCTAAGAATTTATCACTTTTACTCTTTATATGTTCATAGGTGTTAGAGCTGTCATCAAATACGTTAGAATGATTGTATGCTCCTGGATTTCCGACAATTACACATGTAGGTCTTTCAGCAATAACTTTCTGAATAACCTCTTTCACCTTGTCTCTAAAATCTCTAACATATAAATCATCCTTCTCCTTTATCTGCCATACACCCGTATCTCCCATTCCTCCATAGTAATTGGGTCTACTCTTGGCATTTGTAGAATCTCTCCAGAAATAGTCTATTATTTCTCTCTCAGTAGGACCTCTATCCCTGGTTCTAAATCCAATTTCTTTAGTATTAATAAGTCTTCCGTCTAAATCCTCAACTGGATTGAATCCAAATACGTTTGGAATAGTATCTTTAGTAATAAACGGCACATATGGGTTTGTTAGAGTTATAGATGTACTAACTGTATTAGTGTATAGTCTAGATAAAGTAACCACAGTTAACCTTAATCTATTAGCAGTATCATCCCAATCGAATTTAAATTGTTGCCCTATAAGGTTGTTACTAGTATCGAAGAATTTACTATCGTCAACATCATCCTTAGACTCATCCCAGGTAGAAGTTTTATCTATTTGGAATTTATACTCTTTATATCCATTAATATTGCCTGGTTTGGCAGTACCTATTAGAGTAATTTCAGGAATTGTCATTTTAGGTTTAGTTTCTTCATTATCTCTAGACACTTCTATTTCTGTTTCAATACTGGCTTCATTTACTTTAAATGGATACTTTTCAGCTCCTTCAAGTTCATGCACTGGATTCACTGAATATACAAATTCAGTTTTAGAGTTCTTATAAGTATTATATTCTTTAGCCTCATTAGTCATATAAGACTCATCGCTAATAATAGGAGCACTAGGAAGTCTACTCAGTAGTTTAAGTGCATCCTCTATATTAAATACTAACTTGTTAAGAGTATCTACATCTAGATTAGCAAAATCATCTACGAATGATTCATCGGTTCTAAAATACTGTGCATTATATAGAGTAGTTGTAAACATCCATCTATAGCCTACTGTAGTATAATAGTCTTTATTGTCAGTATTTAATTTATAGGCTATTCTAACCAGATACAGTCTTCTTGGTTGTAAAACTCCAAAATTAAAAGTCTCGGTAAATGAACCATTGTAACTTCTTCTTCTCGGAGCTGTATATGTCATTACCTTTGAAGCAGTGAATATATCATAAAATTCAAATATTACAGATTCTATAGCCGTACCATGTCTAGGATAAGCTTCAAGTCCCCAAGTAAGTGTCATAGAATCTGGATTACAATAATATCTCCAAACTTTCATACTTATATCACCACTGCCTAGCTTTGCTAAGTTAATAGAGCCATTAATTTCTAATCCAGGTAACTTAGTATACTCCATGCACGGAATAGCACTATACACTAAAGTATCATTCTCTACGTCCTCCTTTACTGGCAAATTAAGCTGTCCTCTAACCTTTCTGTCATATAAACCAGTATTTAAGTCGTATATAGGCCATGATTTATCAGAAGCAGGATTTGTATGAAATGGCAATGTATAAGTAGCTTTGCTAGAATCCCTGGAAGTACTGAACTGAGTTCCTAGAATAACATTGCTAGGAGAATATTCAGAAGAGTTACCGTAATAGGAATTATAGGATGTATTTACATCAGCAATGTTTGTAACTATGCTACTGTCAGGAGAACCATAAATTCCGTCTGGACAATTGTATTTATATTCCACTTCAAAGATAACAGCCACATTCTTAGCCGGAACAGTTACCTCTATATCATCATAACTTACATCTGCATCTGTGGTATTTCTATATCCGAATGTAGAAACTCCTATAGAGTCTATAACATTTAAACTAGCTACTAAGTATAAATTCCCAAATACTTTATTGTTATAGGTATTTACTGCATGTTTCTTTCTAAATTCGTCTACATCTGTACTTTCAGAATTACTCATAGTCTGAATAAAGTATCCAGAATTAAACTTCAATATTGGAGATGCTGATGCATCAAATGTTATAACTTTATTATTAGCATCAAATCGTTTTAATTGGCTAGTAATGTCTCTAAGATTATTATTAGAGTCTAATACTGCTACAGACAGAGTTAGTAGTTTATTCTTCGGAGATGTTGCCTTACTTCCAGACGCATTCAAGAAATTTGATATAAATAGCTTTAAGCTATTAACATTTGCAGAGTCTAGAAGTATAGTAAACTTATCTCCAGAGCGTAAAATAGTGTCTTTAGGGAATATTTCAACCTTCACTATAGTTTGATCTAAAATTCCGTTTAAATATTTAAAGTTACTTGGAGATATAATTACTTTAGCTCTTTCTAATTCTTGACTACTAATGTTTCGTTCAGGGGAAGGGAATGAACCTATCTGTCCTTTATTAGTAAGGGGGTTATAAGATGCAACATATATAATCCCTCCATACTCTTTAATTCCAACAGGAACATAGCCAGCAGGTAAGTAAGCAGTCTCTACTCTACCATTACCCATATCATTTTGAAGTACAAACTCATTGCCATTATATGTTATTATAGTAGCATTGAGAGCATTAGTAAGCACATTACTAGGAGTAGTCAATGGATTTAAATCCATTATTATTCCTTCCCCAAATGTATTAATTGCTTCTTTCTTCATATTATAAATATTCGTAGTTATTATTGCTTACTAAGATATCTTCAAACTTAGCAGCCCTATCTCTTGTAAATGCAATCTCTGGAGATTCACATCTAAGTTTATCCTTCTTATAAAAGTACCCTAAATCTATAGGCATTTTAAATTTAAGAAAGTATTTATTGCCGGAGAACGTTAACTTACATTCGTCTAGAATTTTATATACGAACTTATTCTCGAATATGTAATATTTCTTCTTGCGTCCTCTTTTATTCTTTGATGCCATAAAGTCTTCATATTCTTCATCTGTAATAGCTATATAATAATATCCATCCCACTGAATATTCTTTCTCTTATACATCATTCTTACTTTAGTTCGCATCTTCTTTCTGTAATATCTAAAATGCTTTATAGAATTACGTGTTAGTTCTCCTATATAGAACCAATATTTGTATTTATGACTATTAATTAAAGTATCACCTCCAGATACATTAATAATATATATTTGTCTCCATCCATACTTAAGAATCCTTCTAATATCAGCATTACTAAGATACGGAAACTCTTTCTTAACGGCTTCTATATAGTCTGTATACTTCTTAATAATACTGCTTTCCGGCATTTGTATTCTCAGTTATGATGTCTTTATTAATATTGTCCAAGTATACTAATTTCTCTTTAAATATACCATGATTCTGATAATTAAATATCATAGAATATGCTGAGAAATTAGAATTTAAGAAATCTATATCCTTCCATTTACCATGCCTTCTAGCATTCTTGAAATCATCCCCACTAAATTTCTTCATAGCTATAAATGACTTCTTACCTCCGGTTGGCAGTTCAAATCTAGCACTATTATTAATAACATCATCTATTACTAATTTAACTGCATACTTAAATACTTTCTTAGCAATTACTTCTTTATGTCTATTTCCTATTAATTCCTCGCACTTCTTAGTTTCTAAATCAAGTTTACTAGTATCAAAGTTAGCAAACATATCATGAATATTGAAGGCATACCCTAAAGCATAATTCATTATCACTTCATCGGTTTATATGATTTATTAAATATCTTTCTATTCCAACTAGTTTTGGCATCTAATATAGTATTCATTTCATTTTGATTAATATAGATAGAAACTCTAGCCGCATCACACAATTTAAGCCATCTTTGTTCTAATAATTGTGCCTCTTGTAACATGTTTTGATTGTGATTCTTCCAACCTTCTTTAAACCTCTTAGTAACTGCACAATAGCAAGCTATAGCCTCTTTCTCCTTCTCATTAATCTCTGGAAGACCTTCCTCATCTAATATTATGCCTTTATATAAGATATTAACTTGACCATAGTTCTTGTCAAAGTATAAAGTATCTCCCACTCTTTCATATTTGGCATATTTACCACTTGTATAGAGTGGATCACTATACATCTTTCTAGTCTCTATATAATTCTCAATAAATTGTGAAGCATAATCTCCGTTAACTGTGTCATTAGTAACGTAGTTCCACTCTTCAAAATTATATGTAACTGCTTCTATTATATCACAATTACATGGCAATTCTACAGTATTGTCAGGACATTGAATGCTAGTAGTATATCTATATAGTCTAGTCCTTCTGTTGCCTATTTTATTCCATGCAATTAGACCAATTTCTTCAAATTCCTCTGGTTTTAGTTCCAGATTATATAATAGATTAGCAGTATAATATGCTGCATTAAAATTCTCCATTATTGTGGCTGTTGGTCATTAGGTGTAATAGGCATAGCAAGTTGCCTATAATATCTTATCTTCTTCTCAGTTAGTCTTTTCTTAATTTCTGCATCAATAAAGGTCATATTATTAATGTCTACTGGTGAACAACACCCATAATAATCAAGTTGTCTAGGGTCTTTAGGTATAGCCACTACTGTTAATTGCTTAATAAGCGGAGCATTAAATATAAACCCATCATACATATTATTCTCATTAGGAGTAGTATCTATCCATACATAAGGCTTACGTTTACCTCTCCTTCTGTATTTATGATAAGTCATTAATGTAGGATTCGTATAATATATAAATGGATATGTCATATCAGTAGTACCTATATATTCTATACCATCGTCTCCAAACTCTGTTAATAATTGAGGCAATTCAAAATGAGCTATTTCCTGGTCGCATACACTAGCATTGCATCTGCATCTGTCAATACTTTTACAGTCTACTTGAATACATGGAATTGTCATTAATAAGTCCTTTTTAGGAACTAGACCTTTAATAAAGTACTCCTTAATAATTTGGAGTCTTTCGTCTATGATGTCATCTTCTAACTGCTCTAATGACATAGATGGATTAGAACTATAGCCTCTAAGTCCACTCATAATATCATTATATATAGCCGATGCTAATTTCTCGTAATATCCCATAGGTATAAAATAGAAATAGGCAGCAGCATTGGTGTGCTACTGCCTATTTTAATTTAGATTGTTTAGTCTGTAATAGCTTCTACAGTACCGATGTTACCTAAAGCTGCTTCAAAATCAGCTGCTAAGTCTTCTTTAACGTAGAATACGTGAGTAGTCATAGACTTAGTAACTTCTCCTACAGCATCACCACCCATAATACCTCTTTCCTTGCAGTAGTAGATAGTATATTGGTTGTACTTAGCTCCAGCTACTGGAAGCTCCTCTTCATTAAGAGCAGCAAAGCGTCTAGCTTCCAAGGTCGGCAGTCTAAGGTCTTTAAGAATCATCCAGTAAGTACCGAATCCTTCTTTAGATTTAACAATGGTATTAACTCCATCGTAGTCTGGATCATCAGCAGGAAGTGCTGTTGCAATAGTTACAAACTCTCCACCTACAAGAGCTGTGTTGAGAGTTGGATCAAATTTCTGAATTTCAGCTTTAGTAAATAGCTGATACTCATCCATTCCTTCAATAACTAAATTGTTACCATTAGCACTAGCTTTAATCCAGTGGTCTCCATAAATAGTCTGAATCTTCTCAATTACTCTAGCTGCCTCTTTAGCAATATCAGCTGCCGTAGCAGAAGCATCCTTAACAGCAAATTCGTACATAAGAGGCTTACCCTTAAATACAAAGTCATTAGAGTAGTAAGAATTCTGACTTCCTGACAATCTAATGTAGAGAGCTACTCTATAGTTACCTACACCCTGGTTATCCATAGTAAAGGTTACTTTACCAAGTACTGGATCTGATGCAGCTCTTTTATAAATATGTACTACATTAGGTTTGAGGAATTTGTTTACTCTTTTAAATTCAAAGCTACCTTCAACTCCACTAGCTGTGTCAGCAGGTTGTGCAGACCATTTAGCTTTACCGCTAGAATCTAAATTAGAATTAACAATCAGTGTGTTAGTCCATTTAAACATAATTTATTACTTTTTATTAGGTTGTGACTGTGCTTGAGCTGGATTAGCAATAGTCGTATTAACTGGAATATGAGTTTGAAGTCTTGGGTCACTAGAGTTCTCCATGACTAATTTAACCAGCACATTTATAATCTCTTGGCACACATAATCTGGGAATTCCATCATTTGAGATGTATCTTCTGTTAAGTCTAATTGCTCCTGTGTAAGTCTGATATTCTGAGGAGTTTTCAGATAATCAATGTACACATTAACTAGTTCAAATAGTGATGTGTCTTTACCGTATCTAATCTCCATTCTAACTTGAGAAGTGTTGCCAAATCTAATTTGTCCAGACCTTTCTACAGCGTCTACAGCATTACTACCAATCTTTATAGTTTTGGGTAGTCCTCCTGTAACAGTAGTAGTTCCGTCTGAGGTGGTTGCTGATGTAATATCAGTACCACTGTTAGTGGCGGATTGATAAGGATTAGTGGGATTAGCTACATTTGTATTTACATTATGAATGTAGAAATACGGTCTCTTATACATAGGTCTCATATAGAAGTTGTTAATAATTTGAGACCATAAGTCAGATGTTAACCTTCTAGCAGAGAATTGTACAAAAGAATCAGGATTATAGCATTTAAACTGTTTCTTAACTTTATAATTACATACGCAGTTAAGAATATGTAAGTAATCTGAAGGAAGTATTACCTCATAAGTGGCTCCATAAAGTGCATTAGAAGCAGTAACACCATCGCCAGTAACACCATCGCCAGTATATGCATTAGCAGCTAGTTTTACTGGTAAAATTGCTGTAGCTTTCAATACACGTACATCATCTGTAGTTTGCTGATTAATATCATAGATATTATAGCGAGTGTTAATGTATTGATAGACAGCTTTATTAAATAGGTAATTAAAATCTTCTAAAAGTAAACTGGGAGCCTCTACCTTATTAAGTTCTATCAGAACTCCTTCATAGACCTGTCTAGCTGTCATTCTTAGTAGTTTACGTTATTTATTTCTTTGCTCCTTTGTCATCATAGAACTCAGGATAAACATCTCTCTTAATGAGTTCAAGTACTTTAGCATTAGTAGGATTCTTCATCCAAGATATTACTGCATCATCAGTTGCTCCAAGTACAATTTGATTCTCACTATATAGATAAACTTTATTCTTCACATAAATGACACGTTTGTCCTTAGCATCAATAAATAGCAGTCTAAGTGCGATATCATCACCACGATAAAGATTAATAATCTTCTCTGGTTCTTTAGATGCAATATTCATCAAGAAGTCTTCTACATCGGCATCTGGAGCATTACGCATGTTACGTCCAAGTAACTTAGCCATTTTAAGTCTACCATCAGCACCTTGTGGGTCTCTAATAATATATTCTTCTGCGTCATGGATAAGTCTTCTCTTATTAACACGTTTATTAGTTTCGTAGCCTGGTCTCTCTACATAGAGTTCTGCACTACCATACCTTTTAGAGTCTCCATCAATTACTAAGTTTCCATTCTTATCACGTTGGTCACGTGACATAGCAATCATCGGACAATGTTGAATAGAATACCACTCAGCAGCTTGCCAAGGATCATTTAGGTTAAATGTCTTTCCGTCTTCTATAATAAATACTCTATTCTCTGCAATAAGTGGTTTCCCTTTATCAGCCTCGGATTGAAAGATTATATCACCCTTACTATCCACAGGTCTTACACAGTCTGGATATCTGCCAGTTTGAGGATCTCTTACTGGATTTAAGAAATACTTCTGTCCTACTTTACCGAATACACTTCTTAAGACAATTACGTTGTCTAATACATCAGCCATATTAATTCTATCATTTTAATTATATTATTAATATCTTGTTAAAATAGTGTGAGGAAGGTCTTATGCCTTCCCCACATTATCTATTATAAACTTATTACACTTCTTTCATTATAAATGAGCGATAAGGTGAGAATACACCTACACCAGAGTAACCCCAGTTGATAAGCTTAGAAGCAGCTACAGGACTTGAAACAACTCCAGAGCTCAGTCCGTCAAGACCACCAACACCTGGATACTTGTTAGAAATAAAGTCTCCACCCTTCAACGTAAACATTTGGCAATTATGCCCAACATGTTACCATGTTGATTAGACTATATCTTAAGTTTAGTCAATGTACTTAAATGTAAAACCTCCTGCTTGTTTACGTGTCCCCTTTAACACATGAACACATCCACAGAAGTCTCTCTTACATTCCCTTACTGTATCATACACCTTTACTAACTCTCCTTGTAATGTGTATTGTCCAACACGTTTTGGCTTATTTATTTTATCATAGATTTCAAGTTTATCTACTTTATCATAAGACCACATATAACCACCAGCCTGACCTTTAGTTTTAATTGCTCTTGCAATGTTTAAACTCTTAGTTCCCTTTAAGGCTTTAGTAGCTAATGCTATTGATTCGAAGGTTTGTATATATTCTCCATCTAGTGAATATTGGTGAACCTCTCTCGTACTATGAGGAGGAACATTTCCACCTTCAACGATGTTATAAGTATCCTTCCGTTGTATAAATTCTGTAGTAACTAACCATGCTTCTAAATCTAAAGCATCTTGTAAGTTATCGAACTCTTTAATAGTTACTCTTATGAATTTATCTGGACCATACTTATTAACTGCATACTGAAACGGAGTTTGACTGAACTTATAGGTGGATGGTTTATATGTTAAAACTCCACATCCTAAATATCCGTCAAATTTATCAGTTAATGTCTTATGAACTCCGATATAAATCTTACCGTTCATTGTGTTAGTAGTAAGGTATACTATGTACCTTGGATTTAAACTTTCTCCCATTTCAATTAATTATAATTATTAATTTACGTCAAACTGACTAGTCGTTGAACCTTACTGAGAGCTACTCTATGAGCCTGCTTATCCTCAGTCTTGGCTGCTGATTGTCCTACTATTTCAAGGAGTTCCAGCAATTAAAGAGATTTTAATTTTGCGTTAATTATTACGGCTACGCTGCCCAGCAACCCGAATGTTCAATCGCTGGTTCACCGCTTACTTTATCAGCAGTCAAGTCAAGCATCAACATGAAGCCCTTGTCGCTACCCCATTCACGAGAGAATGTTCTATCAACCTTGAATGAAATTGTATTACCACCGATTTCATAAGATTGGAATGTAGCACCAACGTCAACATAACCGTTAGCTTTCTTAGACCACAGATAAGTTCCGCAAGTTTTGAATCTAGCAAGCCATTCTGACAGGCAAGTTTGTACATCTCCCCACGCTTTCTCGTTACAGATAAGTACATACTTGTTACCAGTTGGGTTCTCACTCTTCTCATTCATCATAGCAATAGCTGTAGTGAATGCTTCAACTGTAAGTTTGTTATATGCATACTTAGATGCAAATCTTTCAACTTGTGGGATGATACCATCACCAATATAGATAGGACGACCGGTATCTGGATCGAACAGTGTCGGTTTACCATTCTTGTCAACATTAGTCTTATTGAACAGCAGACCATTATTTCTTACATACAAGAAGTTCTTCAGCAAGTTGGATTGAGTCTTATCCATTCTATACATGGTTTCAGACATACTTCCCTTATCCTTACCTTCTCCAATCTTAATAAGAACATCTTCTTGAGCAGCATATAGAGCAGTATAACTATCATCACATCTGTGAGTAGTAATATATCCTCTATGACGTTCAATATTAGATTGATATTTTACATATCCTTCTTCGTGTGCTTCAGGCATAGCATTAGATTGGAATCTTGTAGTATCACCAATTTGGCAACCGCTAAGATCAAGAACACTTGAATAATCATTATCAATCAATCTAACAGTTACTTCCCAGTAAT
>OGMU01000180.1_pt1 | contig 37714 bp, 39 predicted proteins | sample 1573331 | NCBI WGS metagenome assembly OGMU01 (sample SAMEA2581990, study PRJEB24529) | metagenome | biome: Human gut stool | place: China | collected 2011
TGAAAATTTGTGGCCACGGGACGGTTCTTGCCCTCTACCGCTGCGCTCAAAACGCTTCATCAGCAAATGTTTCCGAATTGTTAAGACGCAAAAAATAAGTAAAAGGTCTCTGCTCATGTATGGGAGTCACCGTTTGCTCCGAACGAAGTTCCTGCCCCTGTTTGTGCAGCGGCGTTGTCCGGCTCGCTCACGGAAAGTGTGAGGTCATGGCACGGTATCACGTTCAGACGGCTTATGAAGGATTCAAGGTTCAGTATGAAGAAAGCTAGGCGCAGTGCGGACACTACGTCCGGCTTCTTTCAAGCACAAGAATAACACTTTGAGGTTGTGCAGTCAACAACTGAAAACAAATTTCGGAGAACTGCATAACTACAAAAGGTTCTATTTGTAAAAAATACCGCCCACGCAGCGCAGCGATGATTTTGTCGGGGTGAATCGGCGGCAAAATGAATCGGGTGTGTTGCGGGGCGGTTAATCTTTCAGGGATGATCCACGGCGAGGTAGTGTTCAAAATGAACACGACCACATCTTGTGGATGGTTTCAAACCAATCCACAAAATCGGTGGGATTTGTGACAGAGAATATCATGGTTTGCAGGGTGCGTCAAGATGGTTTTGTAAAATTTATTGTGCTAAAGCGGTAATAGTAGGACTTATCTACTGAAAATCGAAGCGTCTAGCAAAGAATTTATGCGCACAAATTGGAAAATCAGCACATCTGTGCTATACTCAGAGCAGAATTTGTTGAGCTAAAACGGAGGTATTGAACCATGGCAGAGAAAAACACCGCCGACATTGGATTTGAAAAACAGATTTGGAACGCTGCCTGCGTGCTTCGGGGCAATATGGATGCTTCGGAGTATAAGGGCGTTGTCCTTGGTCTTATTTTCTTGAAATATATTTCGGATCGTTTTGAAGATAAGTACAATCAGCTGGTTGCAGACGGTGATGGTTTTGAGGAAGATCGTGACGAGTACACATCGGAAGGAATCTTCTTTGTGCCTGCTGGTGCGCGTTGGAGCGATGTTTCTGCAAAGGCACATGATCCCGAAATCGGTCAGGTAATCGATGATGCAATGCGCGCTATCGAAAAAGAAAACGCGCGCCTAAAAGATATTCTGCCGAAGAATTTTGCGCGTCCAGAACTGGATAAACGTCGGTTGGGCGAAGTCGTTGACCTGTTTACGAACATCAAAATGATTGAACACGGCAGCGAAAAGGACATTCTGGGGCGCACTTATGAATACTGTCTGTCCATGTTTGCAGAGCAGGAAGGCAAGCGTGGCGGCGAGTTCTTTACGCCGTCCTGTGTTGTGCGGACGCTGGTGGAAGTGCTGCAACCGTTTAAGGGACGAGTGTACGACCCTTGCTGCGGCAGTGGTGGTATGTTTGTTCAGTCTGCAAAATTTGTAGAGAACCATAGCGGAAATATCAACGATATCTCGATTTATGGACAGGATTCCAACCCGACCACATGGAAGCTGGCACAGATGAACCTTGCCATCCGTGGCATTGAACCCGACCTTGGCAAGTATGCAGCAGACACATTCCTTGATGACCAGCACCCGACCATGCGGGCCGACTATATTATGGCGAATCCCCCTTTCAACCTGTCGAACTGGGGTGCAGAGCAGCTCAAAGATGATGTTCGCTGGCAGTATGGTATGCCGCCTGCAAGCAACGCGAACTTTGCATGGCTTCAGCACATGATTTATCATCTTGCACCGGGCGGCCGCATGGGTATGGTGCTTGCAAATGGTTCTCTTTCCTCTCAGTCTGGCGGTGAAGGTGACATTCGCAAGAATATTGTGAATGCTGACCTTGTGGACTGCATCATTGCCATGCCGACACAGTTGTTTTATACGACGCAGATTCCGGTTTCGCTCTGGTTTATCTCCAAGCACAAGAAGCAGGCTGGTAAAACGCTGTTTATTGATGCCCGTAAGATGGGCGTTATGGTGAGCCGCAAACTGCGTGAACTTACAGACGGTACAAAAGAAGAATACAAAAACGAAGATGGTACATTAAAGAACGACATCAAAAAGATTGCCGATACCTACAATGCCTATGTTAAGGGCACATTGGACGATGTAAAAGGCTTCTGCGCAGTTGTTGATACAGAGAAAATTGCAGAGCAGGATTACATCCTAACGCCGGGTCGTTATGTCGGTGTTGAGGAACAGGAAGATGATGGTGAACCGTTTGAAGAAAAAATGGCTCGGCTGACTTCTGAACTTTCGGACTTGTTCAAGCAGTCGCATAAACTGGAAGCGGAGATTAAAGATAAGTTGGGGGCGATTGGATATGAAGTCTGACAGACAACACGTCCAACTCCCCAAATTAACATAATGGAGAAAATATGATATGACTTTTTCTAATGTCTCTTTTGGCGATGTTACAGATAATTTTGATAAAAAAAGGATTCCATTATCGGCAGCCCAACGAGAAAAAAGACAAGGAAAATATCGGTATTATGGGGCGCAAGGAGTAATCGACTGGGTTGACGATTATATTTTTGATGGGACATATCTACTGATTGCAGAAGATGGAGAAAACCTTAAATCTAAAAAATCTAATATCGCACAATTGGCGTCCGGAAAATTTTGGGTGAACAATCACGCTCATGTTATCCAGTGCAAGAAGGGCTATGATATTAGATATCTGTGCTATTTGATAAATTTGACAGATTTATCTGGTTATATAACAGGATCAGCACAACCGAAGCTAAGTCAATCTAGCATGAATGCGATTGTACTCCCAATGCCAAAGTTTGAAATCCAAAAAGAGGTTGCCGATTTCATTGAGAAGTTTGACAAGAAAATTCAAATCAACGAAAAGGTAAACGATAATTTAGCGGCTTAAAGCTGGATATTGGAGACATCCATCTTGCCGGACATAAGCTTTGAAAGAAGCATGTCTCTGAGATTTGTAAGTTTTTGATTTTCTTCTTGATTTGAAATAATAGTAGAAGTTATCGGGGCGATTATGGAATTGAATCGACTCAAGCTGCTATCATCAGGTAGAAGTAATTTCAGCATTTTCACTCGATCTCTGGGTAATTCTGTCTGCCCTGTACTGCCTGTGTGAAGCGATTCGATCTCCTTCTCGTGTAAAATTCCCCAAAGTCCGATATAGAAAATCAGTTCTTCTCGCGCTGGCCGGACAATAGTCACATGAGAATCCACAGTAAGGCTTTTAGGGGTGAACCAGACTTGTGCAACTCGCCCCAAAGTGCCGTCACCAGTAGAATTAATCAATAAATCACCAAATTGGAGCCATTTTTCATTGATCGCTTTCGGTGTATGGGATCGAGCAAGCGAAAGATCAATCGTGTGATTACGAATACATTTTTGATTGATAACTGTTTGATCAGAATCATTAGAATATTTAGGTGCGATCCCACGCGTTATCAGTGTCGTGATATTTTCCAGTGTGGTATCTTCCCAATTTTCTGGAACAGTACCCCCAAACAAGCTAAAATCTACAAACCAAGACTTGAAAAGAGCAACTGCCTGCTGCTCTAAATTATCGTTTACCTATATTTCAATAACTCTCACCAGTGGCGGGAGATTCTATGGAGAAACTGCCACTGTCGTCGTTCTCTAAAATCGTAATAAGGAGATACGGCGATGAAAAATCAAATTATTAACGAGATACAGCGAAAAATGCTGCCGTATCTCAATAATGAACAACTTTTGCATTTGAAGGTGATTTTGGAAACATCCTTGCAAGGTATAGTGATTGAAAAAGGTGAAGAACAGTCAAAGACTGAAGAACAAGATTCAGCAGCAGCGTTTATCACAGCAAAACGAATAGAGGGCTGTTCCGAAAAAACACTGGCCTACTATTCAAAAACCATCGAAGCGATGTTGAATGGTGTGGGAAAACTACCTCAGCAAATTACAACGGATGATTTACGAAAGTATCTGACGGATTATCAAATACAACGGCGGTCAAGTAAAGTTACGATTGATAATATCCGGCGTATTCTTTCTAGTTTCTTTTCGTGGCTGGAAGATGAAGATTTTATTGTGAAAAGCCCTGTCCGCAGGATTCACAAAGTGAAAACCGCCAAAATCATCAAGGAAACGTATACGGATGAAGCGTTGGAACTGATGCGTGACAACTGTTCAACAGTACGAGATTTGGCGATTATTGATTTGCTTGCATCTTCTGGAATGCGTGTTGGCGAGTTGGTAACGCTTAATCGGGAGGATATCAACTTTAATGAGCGTGAATGCGTGGTATTTGGTAAAGGCAACAAGGAACGATTAGTATACTTTGACGCACGGACGAAGATCCACCTTCAAAATTATCTGGATGAACGGTCAGACAGCAATCCAGCACTCTTTGTGACACTGAAAGAACCACATGAACGCTTGATGATCGGTGGCGTGGAAACGATGCTTCGCGAATTGGGACGACGATTAAAGCTGAACAAAGTACATCCGCACAAGTTTAGACGGACATTGGCAACGTCAGCGATTGACAAGGGAATGCCGATTGAACAAGTGCAGCAGCTTTTAGGACACCAGAAAATCGACACAACTATGCACTATGCAATGGTAAAACAACAAAATGTGAAATTGGCACATAGAAAATTTATTGGATAAGGTGATATGAATGAAAGAAAAGTTTTTGAGAGAACTTGCGGACATTCAAACAGGACCGTTTGGAAGTCAACTTCATAAAGAAGATTATGTTGCGGATGGAATACCTATTGTCACAGTTGAACATTTAGGGAACAAGATGTTTTCCGAACAGAATTTGCCGCGAGTATCAAATACGGATAAAAATCGATTAAAAAAATATGTGCTAAAACAAGGCGATATTGTATTTAGTCGTGTGGGTTCTGTAGATAGATGCTCGTATGTTGATCAAAAACACGATGGATGGATGTTTTCTGGAAGATGCCTTCGAGTACGCCCAACTAGTGAAATTGATTCCGAGTATCTTTACTACTACTTTTGCTTAGAGGAAACAAAGCAATTTGTCCGAAATATAGCCGTTGGAGCAACAATGCCTTCAATCAATACCAAGTTACTTGGAGAAGTTGTAGTGACTTTTCCGGAACTGGAACAGCAGAAAAGGATTTCTGGAATTTTATCTGCAATCGATAGTAAAATTGAAGTCAATCAAAAGATAAACGATAATTTAGAGGCTTAAAGCCGGATATTGGAGACACCAATCTCGCCGGACATGAGTTTTGGCAATAACTCATCACGCAACTCAGCCAGTCTCATATTTTCAAGGGAATTGTATCGCATTTTCAAAAACATCGGCGAAACAACTTCCCTAAATATCGACAGACTGTGTTTGTCAAACAGGGGAAGTCGATATTGACCTACTGTTTCGGCAGAAACACGTTGTCTCCCGCTGCTACCGTTCATATTTTTGACTGCGTAATCAATGAATGCAGGATTACGAGCCAAACAATACAGCATTTCAGGCGGTGTGTCATTTTTAGGTGCGAGTACAATGTACTCCGTTGATCCAAAAGCGACCTCGCCATCATTAAGAAAATCAATGAAAGCAGTTTTGCCGTTTTCAAGACAGGGGGTAATGCGAGCTAAAAGGGTATCACCATTCGTGAACCGCATTCCTCCGGCAAACGGTTTCATTTCCCAGCCAGATGGAAAAGCTCTACTTGTCGATAAACGACTCATATCGATGCTTCTTGCCATTTGATTTTTTGCCAGTGCCCGTTTTGGGTTAAGAAAAGCATAGTCAGACACATTGCAATCAGTGTTTTCAGCGTTAGCTACGAGGTTATCAAACGCTGCGAACGCTTGCTGCTGTAAATTATCGTTTATAAAAGAAATGAAGGGATAATATGGAAGATTTTGATAATGCTAAGACAAGAAATCAGAAGGAATGCGTTGTTACAAACCTTAATAGCTACCTGACCTACATTTCTGATATAAAGGAAACAATAAAGAAAGAAGAAGGCGCAGAAGTAAGCACAAAACACTATTTCTTCCGTGGACAGGCCAGCAACGAATGGAATGTCATGCCGGGAGTGTTCCGTGGTGGGATGCTGCCACATGAAGCAGAATTGATAAACGCAGCTTACACACGGAATCCTGACGACTTCAGAAAGTTGACAACAGATTTTGAAAAGCTCGCAAAATTGCAACACTATGGGTTGCCAACAAGACTATTGGATGTGACGGAGAATCCGCTGGTGGCACTGTATTTTGCCTGCCAAAACAATCAAGAGAAAAAGATAACTGACGGTAAAACTGCATTATTGCCGCCGACCGATGGGAAAATCTATTACAAGCGCGACTACGGAAAAAGTTATAGCGACATAGAGATTAAAGTGCTGGCATATTTAGCGAGCCATGAGATTTCGGGCGATTATACATTAGAAAAGCTGCTTTCGGATTTGAACAAGTATGGAATTTATACAGATAAAGAAGCAGAAGAGTGCAGGATAAGTGAGTATAAAAGCTTGCTTTCGATTATTCAAAGAAATTATTTTGTGATTTCCAATTTGAATAATGAAAGATTGGTGCGGCAAAGCGGTTCTTTTTTAATCTGCGGAAAATATAATGTTCAGCTTAAAGAAAAAATCGGACAGAGCATTGTTAAACGGGCATATAGCGATGTTCAAGACGAGTTTGAACTACAAAGTTTTAGAATACCAGCGGGAAGAAAAGATGCGATTTTAGAGGAACTGAGTTTTTACAATATCAACGAAGGAACGCTGTTCCCGGAACTTGAGCACCAGATGGCATATATTAAAAGCAATTATGTGAACACACAAAAGCCTATGGTTGATAGGTTTGTGAAAACAGAGGTTCCGGTAAAAAGTATGAAAGAAGTGCGCGATTCAGATGTTTCAGACGATAAAGTGGATGAGGTTATTCGAGAGGTATTGCATAGTGCTGTGAATCCAGAAATTTTTGATGATTGTTATGTTGCAATTCAAAAGAATCTGATGCCGGATTGGTATCGCAAGGAAATTGGACTCAGTAAAGTTCGATTGGCACTGACAGACACATTGGATAATGGTACACCGATAGGACGTGCGATGGCAAAAAGAGCGGCACAGTCTATCGTTGAAAAGATTGTGAATGCCATTGCACAAGAATCGCATACAGCAACTTCGGATAATAGTTGAGGAGAAAAATCATGCTTTCATTTACCGAAGATACCTTTGAGCAAGCAGTCATAGAGCTGTTTGAAAATATGGGCTACACCCATATTTATGCTCCCGATATGAACCGGACGGATTACAGCCGCCCGCTGCTGGACGATGTTTTGCGGGATTGTCTGGTGCGGCTGAATCGCAGCCTTCCGGCTGTGGCAATTGATGAAGCCATCCTGAAACTGAATGATTTTGATGCGGGAAGCCTGTTGCAGAAGAATATTATTTTTATGGACTATCTGCAAAACGGTATTACGGTCAAATACGCAGTCAAGGGTGAAGAACGGTCTTCGGTAGTAAAGCTGATTGATTATGCAGATGCAGACAAAAATGATTTCTATGTGGTAAACCAATATACTTTCGTGGAAAATGGAAACAACCGCCGCCCGGATATTATTTTGTTTATCAATGGCTTGCCGCTGGTTTTGATGGAGCTGAAAAGCCCTTCCAAGGACGAAGTGGGTGCAGAAAACGCATACAATCAGATTCGAAATTACATGAAGGACATTCCTTCAATGTTCTACTATAATGCAATTTGCGTAATCAGTGACCTTTCGAGCAACAAGGCGGGAACAATTACTTCTGGACTTGACCGTTTTATGGAATGGAAAACAAAAGACGGTGATTATGAAAACACTGCGTATGCGCAGTTTGACACCTTCTATGAGGGAATGTTCCAGAAAGAGCGGCTGCTGGACATCCTGAAAAACTTTATCTTGTTCTCTGGCGATGGGCAGAAGCAGTTCAAGATTCTGGCGGGGTATCATCAGTATTTTGCGGTGCGGAAAGCAATCGAGAAAGCCAAAATCGCCACTAAATCGGACGGCAAGGGCGGTGTGTTCTGGCACACGCAGGGCAGCGGAAAATCGCTGTCGATGGTGTTCTATGCGCATTTGCTGCAAGAGGCTCTGGACAGTCCGACCATTGTTGTGATGACCGACCGCATTGATCTTGACGACCAGCTTTACACGCAGTTTGCCAAGTGCGCACCCTTCCTGCGCCAAACACCGGTTCAGGCGACCAGCAAGGAAAATCTGCGTGAACTGCTGGATGGACGGCAGGCGAACGGCATCATTTTTACCACGATGTTCAAGTTTGAGCGTGGCGAGCGTCCGCTGTCGGAGCGGCGGAATATTGTGGTGATGGCAGACGAAGCCCACCGCGGACAGTATGGCTTTGATGAAAAAATCGTCGTGAAGGAAAACGAGCAGGGCGAAAAGGAAGCGTATACCGTGGTTGGCAATGCGCGAATCATCCACGATGCCCTGCCCAACGCAACCTACATAGGCTTTACGGGAACACCCATTTCGGCAAAAGACCGAAACACTCGCGAAGTTTTTGGCGATTATATTGATATTTATGACATGACGCAGGCGGTGGAGGATGGCGCAACCCGACCTGTCTACTATGAAAGCCGGGTTATCAAACTCCACCTCGACCAGAATACACTGGCCTTGATTGATGCGACCTACGACGCACTGGAACAGCAATCGGACGCTTCAACGATTGAAAAAAGCAAAAAGATGCTGGGGCAGATGGAGAGTGTGCTGGGGGCAGATTCTACCATTCAATCCCTGTGCGAGGATATTGTCATCCATTACGAAAAGTACCGCGCTAATCTTTTGACGGGCAAGGCGATGATCGTGGCGTATTCGCGCCCGATCGCCATGAAAATTTATCGGAAATTGCTGGATCTCCGTCCGGCATGGAAAGAGAAAATTGGCGTGGTCATGACCAGCGGCAACAATGACCCGGAGGAATGGAAAGCAGTTATTGGAACAAAATCGCACAAGGAGGAATTGGCACGGAAGTTCAAAGACAACGACGACCCAATGAAAATTGCCATCGTGGTGGATATGTGGCTGACCGGTTTTGATGTTCCTTCACTGGCAACGATGTATATCTACAAGCCGATGCACGGTTATAATCTGATGCAGGCAATTGCCCGCGTGAACCGCGTGTTCAAGGACAAAGAGGGCGGCTTGATTGTGGACTATGTGGGCATTGCGTCTGCCCTCAAAGCCGCCATGAAGGAGTATACCAAGCGCGACCAGTCCCGGTATGGCGATATGGACATTGCAAAGGTGGCCTACCCGAAGTTTCAGGAAAAACTTCAGGTGTGCAAGGATTTGCTGCACGGGTTTGATTTCAGTGGTTTTATTGGCGGTTCGCCGCTGGTCATGGCAAAGCTGGTAACCGGCGGTGTGAACTTTGTGCTGGATGCAAAAGCATCCAAGCGCAAGGACTTGTTTCTGAGGGAGGCAATGTTGCTGAAGCAGTCGCACTCCTTGTGTTCCAGCATGACCACGGAACAGGAACGTCACGAAGCCGCTTATATGGAGGCCGTGCGTTCTACCGTGGTGAAAATCACCTATGGCGGTAGCGGTGGAAAGACACTTTCTTTGAAAGAAATCAATGCTCAAATCAATGAGTTGCTAAAGGCGAGTATCCAGAGCCAAGGCGTTATCAGCTTGTTTGACAGCAAGCAGGCAGATGAAAATATCAGCCTGTTTGACCCGGCGGTGTTGGATGAAATTTCCAAAATGAAAGAAAAGAACATTGCCGTAGAAATTTTGAAAAAACTTATGGCAGAGCAGGTGTCGCTGTACAAACGGACAAATGTTGTGCAGTCTCAGAAATTTTCAGAGAAGATCACACAGTTAATGAACTCCTATTATAATGGTCTGATTACAAACGAGGAGGTTATCAAGGAACTTCTGAAAACGGCACAGGAAATCACAGAGCTGTACAACAACGGAAAGAAGTTGGGGCTGACGCAAGAGGAGCTGGCATTTTACGATGCTCTGACCAAGCCGGAGAACATCAAAGATTTTTACCAGAACAACGAACTGATCGACCTTACCAGAGAACTAACCGAGATGCTGCGTAAAAATCGAACGATAGATTGGCAGAAAAAAGAAACCGCTCGTGCCAGTATGCGGAAGATGGTGAAGCACCTCTTGAAAAAGTATAAGTATCCACCGGAAGATTATGATACGGCAATCAGCACGGTTATCAGCCAGTGTGAGATGTGGACAGATAATATGACGGCGTAAAATTCGAGAAATATCGTTGATTTCCTCTTGACAACACACAGTCTATCCCTTAAAATGATCTTAGACAAATACTATTATTGAAAATGTGAAAGGCTGCTTTATGGGAAAGATGATTTTAGACGATCTCCGCAAGCGTCTGGAACGCTTGGACGAAGATGCTGACCTGCTGATCGACAACGACGACCGCTATCAGATGGTGATCGTAGGCGGGAGTGCGTTCATTCTGCTGGGCAAACTGACCCGTGCCACCCATGACATTGATGCCTTGAGCGTTCCGAAAGAACTGTACGGCTTGCTCGGTAAGTACGATATCAACACGGATGTGGAAGCCTACATCGACAATTTTCCCTATAACTATCCCGACCGTTTGAAACCGCTGCCCTTCGGTGGCACAAAGGTTCAGTTCTACACACCCAGTCTGGAAGATCTGGTGATTGCAAAGCTTTGCTCTTTCCGTGATACCGACAAGGCGGACGTGGAGAGCGAAGCTGTGAGGAACTCGCTAGACTGGGATTTGCTGGAGCATCTTGCAACAGATGAGGACGAACTGAAAGCCAGCATCCTGAATGAGTGGCGGTATCGGGACTTCTACATCCGGTATCAGGAGTATGTGGAGAGGTGGAGACCGTGAGGAAGCTGACATTTGAGGGATTTTTGAAGCAGTATGTGACGGAACTTTCCGGTGTTCAGACTGCCAGCATTCACAAGCTGGCGAACTGCTTACATGAAAATCCACGGCTGAAAGAGCCGCTGTACCTCTATGCACTGGTGTTTGATAAAGTAAATCTGCTGCTCCGCTATGCAAAAGACCCTGTGTGTCTTGCAGAGTATGAACGACTTTCAAATCGCTATTCGAGGGAGCAGGTACTTGCGCTTTTGCAGAACCAGTCGGCAGAGCTGTCGGAGGGCTATCTGAAAGTCTGGCGCAGTTATTGCTCCGTCCGGGATGCTGCTCTTGCCGACAATGATACAAAAGAACTGATTCACCGCAGAGTGGTAGAGATTCAGCAAAAGAAACATCTGACGAATTATCGTATTTATGCAGACCTGAAACTGAATCCCGGCAACGTGAATGCGTGGCTCAAGCACAACGATTCCAGCAAAATGAGCCTTGACTGCGCCCGGCAAATTTACAAGTACGCAAAGAGTTATTCGGCTGTCCGTTAAAAAGGAAGTGCACTCATGGGAACTACAAAAGCTCTAATCGTTGGCGTAAGCGAATACTTTATTGATGGAGCGGATAACCTCTTCTTTTGTAAAAACGATATTATTGCAATGCAAGATGCCTTTATTTACGGCCTAGAAGTTGCGGAAAAAGATATGATAGTTTGCGGATTAACAAACACAGTTACAGCAAACGACTTAATCACAGCATTAAAAGGGATTGAAAGGATTGTACAAGATGACGATACTTTACTATTCTATTTTTCAGGACATGGGACAACATTGAGTGAAAAACATTACTTGGTATTAAGTGATAGATTAATATGTACACAAGATATAATTTCTTTTTTAGATGCAATTTCTGCACGAAATAAAGTGATCTTTCTCGATTGCTGTTTTGCGGGGAACTTTCAAGTTGATGGGTCTGCTGTTTTTGATATGGAATCGACAGTACGCGATTTTGCAGGAAAAGGGTATGCAGTTTTTGCTTCTAGTAATGCAAGCCAGGTTTCTCGACTTTACCCAAATAAATCGATCAGCTTGTTTACTGATTTTTTATACGATGCAATAACAAGTAAGTGCACAATCCGAAACGGAAAGAAAAATTTGAATGATATACACAAATTGTTGTTCTTACTTTTAGAAACATGGAACAAAAACAATCCAAATTGCGTGCAATTCCCGATTTATAGAGCTAATATAGGCGGCACTGTTTTTTTTGATGTTAAGGATTACAAGCCGTATCTTCCGAAAAAGTTCTTTTATGATGATGAGGATTATTGTATTTGCTCAGTCGAGCCGCTTCATAATGGGATTGCAAAACGTTATGCAGTTAAAGTGATTCTTAAAAAGCCAGTATCATTCGAGCAAGTGTCCTTGATAAACCTTCAAATTGTTGAAAGGATAAAGTTATTAAACATTTTCAATAGCAAAGCACAAGAATCGAAGTGGAAAAATAAGCCAGCCAACTTGATTTTTGCTTATTTTGGACTTGACTATTCAGACATAGTATCGGGAAACTATATTTGTGACACTACTTGGGCGGATGATACGCAAGATAAAAAATGGTGGTATCGTATAAGAAAAGAATCAGAGGCTGTAATAAATGGAATTTATTTCAATATTCATTCTTATTATCAATCATTAAAAGAATACACTGCTGAACATACTGCGAATGCAGAAGAAATCATACAAGAAACAAAATCAATTCTGTCAGAAATGATTACATTGGCCGAATATGTTATCGCACAATACAATGAAGTTCTCAATAACGAGCGAACCGAAGAGGAGTTTGTGAATCTTGTAGCAGATGCCCTATCTAGAATTAATGAACTGTATTGTAAAGAAGGCGATTTGGACTTTCCCCCGGAAGAGCTCCGAGAGTGGAGCCAACTCTGTTCAAATATTATATCCGGCATACACGATTTTTCGCTTTTTTATGGAAGTCAACACTTTTTACAGAGAACGGAAATGAACAGAAGGCAATGTATGAATTTATCAATCAAACAATATTATCAGGATCTTGAACGTCTAAAAGATTATGAAACTCAATAATTATGGACGTGCAATGAAATATTAAGTTTACCCGTTAAAAAGGAAGTGAATCTATGACTGCTGTTATCTATGCTCGTTACTCCTCCGACAACCAGCGTGAAGAATCTATCGAGGGGCAGATTCGGGAATGCACGGCTTATGCGGAAAAGAACGGCATCACGGTCATCAAGCACTACATTGACCGTGCATTCTCTGCCAAAACGGACAATCGCCCGGAGTTCCAGCAGATGATCAAAGACAGCGGCAAGAAGCTGTTTGATGTTGTTCTCGTCTGGAAATTTGACCGCTTTGCCCGGAATCGTTTTGATAGCGCAAACTATAAGATGATCCTGAAAAAGAACGGTGTCCACCTGATTTCCGTTATGGAACCCATTGCTGAGGGTTCACAGGGCATTCTGGTGGAAACCCTTCTAGAGGGTATGGCAGAATACTATTCGGCAGAGCTGTCCGAAAAAGTGATTCGTGGTCAGACCGAGAACGCCTTGAAGGGTAAGTGCACTGGCGGTACGGGAACCATTGGCTATAAAATCGACGATGCCAAGTTCTATCATCTTGACCCGTTGACTGCTCCGCTGGTGCTGGAAGCCTTTCAGCGGTATGACAACGGTGATAAGATGGTGGAAATCGTAAGCTTCCTCAACGATAAGGGCGTCCGCAATATGCTGGGCGGCAAAATGACCCACAGTAGTGTGAACACCATGTTGAAGAACCGCCGGTACATTGGAGAATTGTCTTTCCGGGACATCGTTGTGCCGGATGCAATTCCGGTTATTGTTCCGAAAGACCTGTTTGACCGGGTGCAGAAGCGTCTGGATAAGAATAAGCGTGCCCCTGCCTGTGGCAAGGCAGACGAGGAATATCTGCTGACCACCAAGCTGCTCTGCGGCAAGTGTGGTGCGCTGATGTTCGGCGAAAGCGGAACCAGTGCCACCGGACGCACCTACTATTATTATAAATGCGCCAACGTCAAGCGCCGCAAGGGCTGCAATAAAAAGACCGTGCAGAAGGACTGGCTGGAAGATCTGGTCGTCCGGGAGACCATGAAGCTGATTCAGGACGATGCGATGATCGACAAGATCGTTCAACTGGTCATGGATGTCCAGAATCAGGAGAACACCACGATCCCGCTGCTGGAAAAGCAACTGCGAGAGGTCAACAAAAAGTTGGACAACCTGATGAAGGCAATCGAGGACGGCTTGTACACCCGGACAACGAAAGAGCGTCTGGAAGCGCTGGAAATCCAGAAAGATGAGCTGACTGTAAAAATCGCAGATGAAAAATTGAAGAAGCCCAGCTTCAATGAGGATTTCATCCGATTCTGGCTGATGAAATTCAGAAAGTTCGATATTTCGCAGAAAAAGCAGCGGAAAGCGCTGATTGAAATTTTTATAAATGCCATTTTCCTGTACGATGACCGGATGCTAATCACGTTCAACTACAAGGATGGCACCCAAACCGTCCGATTTGAGGACGCTTTGACGGCTGATGGGGTAGAAGGAAAAAGTTCGGATTTGTCCAGCTCTGCTGGAAGTAGCATAACGCAAAAATCACCCCAGAGAGAACGCACAAGAGGCTATTCTCTCTGGGGTGATTGCATATCAAATCATCTGAAAATGCTTTAACGCTTCCACGACCGCATCCGCTTTCTCCTTCGGACACTTAGGCTGCTTTGCATTCTCGTTTTTCGCTTTATTGTAATTCTCTCGCTCGATGATGCCGTACTTCTGCTTCACCTGTGCGATATAGAGGTTGGAGACCTTGAGCTGATGATGTTCCCACACATAATCCCGAATCTCGTTGTAAGTCGCCTTGCTCTCTGCGGCAGTCACATCCAACTCGTCCATGCTGACGTCCACTTCGATGTGCCGCTCGACATTGAGTTTGGTCAAAAGGAGAACCGCTTCGACATGCCTCGTTTATAGAGAACGGTATAAAGTTCAATTTTGGCGGTCTTGTACGGTTTTATAAGGGCTGAAAAATAGCCTTGTTCAACGATTTCAAAGCACAAAGGTTTGTGCGGATTCATGCGTATACTGTGGGATGGTGGCAAGCGGGTGGCATTGTCACCACACCGCTATTTAGTCTGTTCAATTTTGCTTTGAATTAGCTTGAACATTATTATACAGCATCCATTGCCAACAGGCGAGACGGGTGATAGAATAAAACAAAAAAGGTGATTTCCATGAAACGCATTGACGGTAAAACTCCTTTTGGCGGTGATTACGCCGAATTTCATTTTTTGGATGCCGAAAACAATGAAGTTGATGAGGGCAAGGAAACAAGCATTGTTATCCGTGAGTGTAAAGCGGATGGGACGCTTGTAAAAGAAACATGGGCTAGAGTGTCCGATAACTGGTATAAAAACAATCCTACGGACGTTATTTGGTGGAAAGACACGCCGGACGGTGTGGGCGAATGGCTTTTTAGTTTCGACAAAAAGACCGTGTTCAATATGTTCGCTGATTACCCCAAAGCCTTAACCCCGGAACAGAAACAGATTTTTGATAAAGAAAACCCCGAATGGGCGGACTTCTTCAAAGATCGTCAAGAGGACAATATAAAATGATGCCGATGCCCGATTTTTACACAAGTCCGTATTTTGTGAATGAGCCAGATAACTGGCATTTGACGGATGATGCCCCGGAAGATGTACGCAAAGAGTTTGAAGAATACATGAATCATCCCGACTGTGTGCAGGATGATGGGCTTATAAGGGCTATGAAAAGCTATTACCGTGCATTTGGTGATACATTCCCAAGCTATCCGAATCCCCCGGAAAACGCTGTTGAGATCATCCGGGATTGTTTGCAGAAAAAGAAAGATGTATATGAGTTAGGCTATCTTAGCTTAGATGATAACATCATATACTAAAAAACGCACCTTTGAAAATTAACTTTCAAAAGTGCGTTTTTCTCAAGAGGTCAAGCCCATTTTGTGAACAGTTCCAACATAATTTCTTGATGGGTGGGATATACAGCGGGAACGCCGCTTGATTTGTAAGCGGTGGTAACACCGTTTTGTGTTACCGTCAACTTTGATCCGGCCTTGATGGAAACATCCGGCGACAGGAACACTTTAACGCCCTGCGAGAGTGTCGCCGCCGTGTCGGTCTGGACTGTGACGGCAATGGTTTCAAAAGACAGCTTGCAAGGCTGGTTCTCCAACACAACGACTTCTTTTGTACTGGTAATATGGGTGTTAGGGTCTTTAACGGATTGCCGTTCTGATACCGTCATAACACCTGTGTAGGTGCTTTCTATGGCCTTTCATGCGGCTTTCTGTGCCGCTTGCATCGCTTTAATCATCGTGCAAAATTCCCCTTTCGGTTAAAGTTCATTAAAATAGGGGAACTGTACAAGTGATGCACAGTTCCCCGTAAAAAAGATGTAACGATGGTTGTTATTCGTGGATTCCCTCTGCGGCTGTGTCGATTGCTTCCGCCAAACCCTCTGCCATAGCAGAAATAACACCGTCCAAATCCATACCATTCGTAATATGGTTTTCGTTGCTCTGATTGATGGTGATTTCAGCAGTCGTAAAGCGGTTTATTACTTCCTGTTCGGCAATATCTCTCAAATACTTCAATTCATCTTCTGAAATATCCAGAGAATTTTTAATCGCCCCGGTATTTCCGGCAATATCTTTCACACCGTCACCAATGCCCGCCGTGTAATCGCTAAGATCAACAGAAGGTGCAATGGAATCCATGTTGAAAGTTTTGTTGAAAAAGTCAGAAATTCCACCGACAACGCCATCTCCAAAATCTGCACCCATGCTGAACGCATCCCCGTAAGAAATGCGATCCATAGTGTAATCAGACGGATTAAGCGTTTTCGGCTTGTCGCCCCCGGCGTTCTCAACAGTGGTGTTGATTTGGGCTTGAATCTTATCTTGAAATCCTTGAACTGCGCTTTGCAGATCAGAGCCAAAGATAGTATCAAGAATGCCCGCCGCCGAAGATACGATAGATACGATGAAGTTAAACAGCGATAGGAACATAACTTCAATCGCGGCGATAGGATCATTGAAGATCAGACCGAAAGCCGCCGCAAAATTGGCAAGCATATTCCAAAAACTCACACCCAGCGTGATAACGCTGTTAATCAGGGAGATAATGGTATTTAGGATGAACGCACCGCCTACGGCGATAACACCCGTGATAATACCAACGCCGGACTGTGTAACACCCGTCACCTGTGCGATTGCGTTTGTAACCGCCAAAAGCACGGCTATAAGGGCGACGATACCCATAACTACCCACGTTACCGGGGAAGCAAGGAACGCCGTATTTAAGCTATATTGCGCGGCTGTGGCGGCGGCTGTGGCTGTCACCTCTGCGCCAGTAGCGGCGGCGTGGGCATACGAAGCAACCGCAAGAGCGATTTTGATTCCTTTGGAAGCAAGCGAAATTGCATTGTTTGCAAGTTGCCACCCGTAATAAGCTATCAATGCCGCTGTCACGCCACCAATGATCGGGGAAATCCACGACCAGTTGTTGGCTACCACATCGGCAACATTCACTAAAAAGTTAAGAATCTCAAGGGAAACGCTTGCAACAGCAGAAAGCCCACCAATAGCGTTATTTACAAACTGCTGAAAAGCGTCACTATTCGCAATTTCGTTCAATCTGTTCAAAACAGGCTGAGACGACATCAAAGCAGTGTTTTGGAACGAAGTCCAAATTTGCGCGAATGTTTGCGGCATGGATTCAAACTTGCTGTTAATATCATCTGCGGCGGAAAAGATAGCCGCCTTTACGACACTAGCAGAAAGTTCTCCGTCTGCCGCCATCTCGCGGATTTGACCAATGGGAACATCCAAATAGTCCGCGATGTTCTGAATCAAGTTGGGGGCTTGTTCAAAAATACTGTTCAGCTCATCGCCGCGAAGAACGCCAGAACCAAGTGCTTGTGATAACTGCAATTCCGCATTTGCGGCTTCTTGCGTGGATGCACCCGCAATGGTCATTTGTTTCTGAATCAGATCGGCAAAAGCAACAACCTCTTCCGAACTACCAAACGCATCTCTTGCGTTGTTGCCAAAGCGGGCAACAACGTCAGCCATTTGGTCAAAAGAACCTCTAGCATCCTGCGCCGCCGCATACACCATGTTAATAAGTTCAGAAGTTGTCTGAACTCCATCATTCATCATGCTTAAACGGGCGGTTGTTGAAGTCAGCGTATCAGATAGGTCAAATACCACCCCAACGGTCTGAACCGTGGCATAGGTTGCAACGGCACTCTTAATCGTATTCATCAGGTTATCGGCGTTTGCCGTACCCTCATTGATTTTCTGATTAAAACGCCCCTGTTCGTCCACGTTGTCACGGATATAGCGTTCTGTGCCGCTCACGGTTTGCGATAACCGCAAGTAAGCATCATTCGCCGCCTGTACGTCCATATTGTCAACGGCACTATTAAGGGCTTGCTGTGCCTGTACAGCTTGATCCAACTGCCCCCGCAACTGTTCCAACTCCGAATTAGCGGCGTTAGTACCCATGTTTAAGGGGTTGTTCTCAATCTGTACGATACGATCTTGAATCGCCTGTAAGCGGCTTTGCATACCGCTTAGATCAGTAACCGCATTTGCGGGGAACAAGTCAACGCTTGCCGCCGTTTCTGCGATCTTCTGCTGAGTGTTATTCAATGCGACAAGCATTGTATTAGCACTCTCTATTTCCTGCTGGAAACGCTCTATGCCCGTGTTATCAAACACGTTCATATTGTCAGCTTGCCAGTTGAACGGAACATTTACCGGGGCTTGTGTAGGCTCAACCTGTGGGGCATCCTGTACGGTGGGCGTTGCGCTGTACACCTGTGAGGGAATGTTGCCCATCAAGTCATTAAGCCGCTCCTGCCGCTCAATCACGTTGTCAATCGCGCTTGACAGACTGCCCAACTGCAACTGTGCAACGGACGAATCAAGATCAAACGGGTTTGTTTTCAAGTAATCAAGCGCGGTCTGCATTCGGCCTAACTCTCGGTTGATCCCGGCGATCTCTGCCGCCGAATCCCCCGGCATAACGAATAGGTTTTGACCCACGTTGTTAATTGCGTTCTGATAGTTCAAAATGTTGTTCAATCTAGTTGAAATATCTTGAATCTGTTTTTCAGATTCAGACACGCCAGAAAGTTCAACAGGTACGGTGATCCCATCGGGAACGTCAATTTGCGGCTGTTCCGTAATTTCAGCACTCACGGGAACTTCAATCCCTGTAGGTACGTCAATTCGGGGTTGCTCCACAACTTCCGCCGTTACAGGTACGGTGATCCCATCGGGAACGTCAATTTGCGGCTGACTTTCCACAACGGGGATCACCGGGACTGTAATGTTTGGAGTTGTAACCCCCAAATCTGGTAAGGTGGTGTCTACATCTCCAAAGGAAAAAGAGGGTGCTTCAATGGCTTGCATCGTGTTTTCAAAAGACTGCATTGCCGCCGTAGCCCGGTTAATACCGCTCATATCTACGCCCGCATTCATCGCGGATTGTACGTTTTCAATAGCGATAGTGCCAGCATTTGCGGCGTTGACAATATCCATCATAGGATCAGAAAAATTGTCATACAGTTCGATTGAAGTCTTGATAGAAGCCATTTAATCACCGTCCTTTCCGGCTTGCTTTCCTCTCAAGCTCTTTTTTCTGCCTTGCATCATCTTCTTGTTTGATCTTGATGGACGCGATCACGAACGCTTTTTCCCGTTCGTCCATTTCAAGAAATTGGGATGGTAAGATGTGCAATTTTAAGAGGGCATAGAAAGCAAAACTCGCTTCCCAGTCACCCTCTTCAATTAGTTTTTTGCTTCATCCACCAAATCGTTGAAAGAGGTGTTGAAGCCCTGAAGATTCTGGACAAAGGCAACCAGAGCGTTGTACTCGCCCGGATCGTCCACCATTGCCATCAGCAGATCATCCGGCTTTTTCACGCCGTAGCTGTTCTGAAGTTCGACATTGTACAGATCGGGGGTGACAATGGACTTGATAAGCAGTTCCTTAGTGTACTTGCTACCGTCCACATGGGGGCGGTACAGGTTAGGCTTGCCAGTGACGGGAACTTCTTTGGTGCAATCCTCGCGGATTTCATCGTTTTCCTTAGAGGTGATATGCCGGAACTCCCAATCAAGGGGCTTGCCGTTGGCATCGCACAGGGAAGCGGTGACAGGGTGGAAAACATTTCCCTTAACCTTTTTGTTCGCTTTCATAAAATAGGAAAAATTAGACATTTTCTGTACCTCTCATTCTTTAGTTAGACATTTTGATAAGCATTTCAAAAATTGATGTATTAACTTTGGTTTGGTGAGTTTTATAGTAAATTTCTCTGCGTTTTATTTCCCACTCCAAAACGGATTTATATAGCTTTTCGTAGTTGTCCAAATTGGATTTAGAGGAAATTTTTTGCAAGGAAGTTACTAATTCCTCATCGGAATGTTCCATGATTCTAGGAACGAAGTTCTTTAACGTTGGATAGATTTCAGATTCTTTGTGGAGAACCATAATGCCGTTATCCGTTAAAGAAACGTCTTTGCTCCCAGTAAGTAGCTGATCCGGGGGCTGTGGGATGGGTAAAAGTTCTTTTGTCCACCCCGCTTTAACGTAAAAGCTGTTTACACCCCATAAAACAGGTGTAATCACCTCAATGTTAGGATTCATTTGTATCACCCCCTTTCGCAAAGGCTCACAACCTTTGCAAATAGTTCATCTATGCTCAATTCCTGTTGAACAGCCTGTTCGTTTTGGTGTATCTTATATGCAAGATGAGCCGCTTTTTCTTGCTGTTCAATACGATTCAAGGCAATGCTTTCTGTGCTTGAACCGTTGGAATTAAAATAGCTTAAACCGCCTTTATACGCTCTGGATGGAATATAGCCATAGATAGAAGCGATTTCTTCTAACCGTTTCTTGCAATTTAAGGTTTGCAAGGCTTTATCTCGAATTTGGGCTATTCGTTGTTCTGAAATATGAAGTTCGTCTTTTAGTTCTCGTAATGTCTTAGAGCGGCAATAAAGCCCCGAAATAACATAGCTTTCGGTGTCCTTTAGTTCGTCTACGATGTTCCAAAGAACACGGTTTGCATATTCTCGCTCAAGCTGTTCTGTAATATCATCTTCTATGTTTGACGGATCGGGGATAGAATCTTCCAATAATAGCCCGTCTGCCCCCTCAACAGGGGATTCCAGACTTACAACGGACGATTCAAACGCCGCTTTCCGCAAGTTGTCCAGCTTATTTGCGGAAATGTTTAACGCTCTGCAAATTTCAAAATCGGATGGATTTATGTGTTCATTTTGGCACTGTGCTAAAAAGCGTTTGTACCGTGCAATTTCGGAAAGTAGGTGAACGGGAATCCGCTTGACGTTGCCGCAATTTTCACAATAACGCTGAATAGACTGCCGAATCCAGTACCCCGCATAAGTTATGAATTTTGCATCATTGTCGGAATTGTACATAGAAGCGGCCTTTTGCAGACCTAAATACCCCTCTTGCATAAGATCATCTATTTCAGCCTGTTTAGAATATTTTATTGCGGTATTGTAGATGAAAGGACGGTTTTTCAAGTAAAGCTGTTCCAAGCTGGAAGAAACATTGATCCCGGCTTGAATCTGCCTTACAAGCTCTTCATTTTCAACTTGAACTCCATTTTGCTTTTCGTTCGTCATATCGGTCTTTTTCATACGTCACCAGAGAAATCATTGTATCAATCGTTCTTTTGCTTGCGCCGTTTTCTTTGGCACGCAAGATAAGTTCAAGATGATTTCGGATTGCTAATTCATCTTGTTGCAAAATTTCTCGTTCTAAATCGGTCATCGGTTGAAATCCTCAATTATGCCGTGTGAAAAATATCAGCCGTTCAGACCATCCAAAATGATTTCTTCGTTGGTGGGAATGTAATTGGTGAACATCTGCGGGTATTTCATGGCAAGGGCTTCATACTGTTTGCCGATTTCCATCATGGTATCAGGCAGGGCGCACACAGCGTAAGTAGTACGATTCTGAACTTCAAAGCGAACCATACCGTTATAGCCCGCGTTGATGATCTCGTAATCAGACAGCAGGGGGCAATCTGCAACGACTTCAAGCTCTTTCAGACGGTCAAGATATTCGTTGATTTCTGCGGTTGTTCCCATGCGCTCATTGAGGATAGAAACGACTTCCGGGGCAAAAGTGCTGTATTTGATGGTAAGAACATCGTAGATCATCTTCATGGCCTTGTGAGAGCCTTTCAACGGCTCAATAATGCTATGAAGCAGTTCGGCGGTTAACTTGCTTCCGCACATCTCAATGATTTTAAGGGCGTTTGCAACGTCGGTAGAGTGGTCTGCGTAATCCTCTGCAAAAGAAGTGCCAAATTCTTTGCAGAACTGCCGGATTAGCCCCCGAATAGAATCAGAAAACTGCTTGTTCAAGTTTCCGGCTTCGCCTTTCAACTTTTCAATGGCTTCACGCTTGCCAAAATCAGAAAGACGCTGGTTAGAATCAATCTGGCCGATGGTATCACGGATTTTCCCGGCTTCCTGCTTGTGGGTATGCTTGAGCATCAGGGCTTTCTTTGCGTAGGTTTCATAAGATTTTTCCATTTTCGTTTTCTCCTTTATCAAAAATCAACGCGGAAATATCTGCACACTTCTTTGATTTCGGCGTAAATATCGCCGTATGTGCCAAATCTGGAATTAAGATAGGGGTTATCGTTCGGAAAAGACAGCTTTGCAAGGCTGTGCAGTTCTTTCACAACGGCTACCAGTTCGGGCAACTTTGCCGTAAATGCGGCATTACGTTCTTGTTCAGTCATTTTGTTCACCTCATATTTTTATAGTTCCGTTGAACCACTTTGAATCTTTGTAGCGTTCAACGAGTTGTTCAATGTTCATTGAATCCATGTTTTCTATCAGGTCTTTTAATGCGGGGGTATCGAATCCGGGAAGTGCTGATTTTGTTTCAGCGGTTTCCAAAACGTGCTTGATTAGGGCGATGTACAGAGCTAACCGTTTTTCGGGATCAGTGTTTACACGGACAAAATCAGAGCGTTTTTCAGAATCCATAAAGTACAGAATCGGATCAGAGGGCAAATATAAACCCTCTGGCCAACAAAGCAGATCGTCAATAAGAACTTTGGTCTGCTCTGTAAAACCCGGCAAGGCGGTCATATAGGCTTCAACATCAAACATATTTTCAAAATAATGTTTGTCGCTTATGTTTTTGCCTACCCAAAGCCGCCCATTTTCTTCAACATCGGCGAAAAGAACGGGAATAGCCTGTTTGTTTTTCTGTGATTCTTCAAGTTCCCGCAAGCGGTTCAAAAGCGTTCCTCTTGCCATTCTCTGTTTAATCATCCCGCAACCTCTTTTCCATGCTTGCAAGCCGCTGTACAATATGTTCATCTTCATGCAGAGCAACACCCAATTCAAGGATGATTTTAGCCGCCGAAACACGTGAAGAATCGGTTGCCGTGCTGTCGTTCATAACAGTTCGCAGAACTTCCAGAGATTCCAAACAATAGCCCTGCGCCTTGTGCATCGTTTCGCCAAAGATATTATCTTTGACTTTCTGCAACACGCTTTGAAATGCCGTGTCTTTCTTCAGCCTGTACAGCGTAGGGACAGAAATGCCGGACTTTTCAGCGGCTTCTTTGCTTGTTGGACAGGTCAGAAGATTCATTGCAACTAATTCTTTGTTGATTCGTGCCACTCTTTCACCACCTTTCTGAATTTATCGTACTTCAATATAAATTATACCATATATAGCGTTAGATGCGCTTAAAATACACAATATTTAGTCATTTTTGGCAAAAATAAAAACCGGGGTAATTAGCCCCGGTCATTAATAATGCGGTATACGGAAGTAGCGGATAGCTTGTATTTTTCGGCGAGAGCGTCAACGTCAACGCCGTTATAGAAGTCCCGGCGAATGGCGTTGTTTCGCTCCTGTTTTGATGTAAATTCACCTCTGCCCGGTATGTAAAGCCGTTCGCCGGGAAAGGCTTCTAGGATTTGCTTAAATACCTCACTGCCTGTAATACTTTCCAGTAACTTCAAATTAACTTCGTTCTCGCTCAATCAATCACCACCGTTTGACGTTAATATTTCAAAAAAGTGTTCAAAACAGTTCAATCTGAATTAGAATCCAACGAAAATCAAAGTGCCCTCAACCTTTACAGGAACAGTTTTGATATGGTACTTTTCATTCTCAAGCAAATAGTCGATTCTAGCAATAGCCCGGCCTTGATCTACGCGGTCAAGCTGTTTGAACTTGCTTATCATCTCATAGAGAATTTCGTTAGGTGTGTTATTCATAGTAAAGCACCTCTCTTTAGTATTTGACAGCGGTTGCAGGGCAGTTGTACAGCCTACAAAGTTCAATGAACTTATCAACCGTGGGGGCGGTCTTACCGCTTTCCCATCGTCTGATAGTGCGTTCGCCTATGTTCAGCCGTTCGGCTACTTCCTTTTGGGTATACCCGGCGTTCACACGCGCGGTGGCAAGCGAAATTTTAGAATTAGTCATTATTTGCAACCTCATTCTTCAGCATTGAAATTTACAGACACGCCGTTATCTTCTAGGAGTTTGATACAGTTGTTGATTTCTTTGGTAAGTTCGTCTGTATTATAAATGGGCTTGAAATCTTCTGTTTCTCCATACTGCTTGCGCAGTTTCCAAAGAACAAAGCTGATAAGAAAGGCATCATACCAACTTGTTTCAGCGGAATATTTGGGATAGCCCCAAATCATATCAAAGGTGATGCTGTCCGCAAAAACTCTTATCTTGCAAACATCTGCTTCCCACGGGTCGCCTTTTGTAACCCATTCAATCTTATTGATCTTCTGGATGTTGGACAGAAGATTAGCATATTCTTCACCTGTCAAAATTATCAGTCCTTTCTTGCTACTGTTACCGTTGATACTGTTCGCCTATATTATATCTATCTTTTATATTTATTGCTGTTTAGCGTTGACGCACCGCCTTTGTATAGAAACTGTTTTGAACAGTAGCAACGGTAACACTCTTGAAAAATATAGCGAATATAAAACAATTTTCGAGTGTTACCGTTTATTGTTACTGTTGTGCTACTGCTACTGTTCGTTACTGTTCAACGAACACTTTGCACTGCTTCCCGTTCAGGCGCATATTTTTAACAGTTGTTCCCAATGCTTGATTGAGCTGTTTTGAAAATGTCAGACGATTCACAGGGCGAAAGTTGTTTTTAATGCAAAACTCATCATAGCGGATGTAAACTTCTCGTGTTGCTTCATTGTAAATGCCCTCAACATCTCCGTTATCGCTCCGGCAGTCCTCAATAAAAGCTAAGATAGGGTTGTTTTCCTGCTCATAATCGGTTTTAGCTTGCTGTACCTTTTGAGAAACAGTAAAGTGCTTGTTTTTTAGTACACGCTTCAAACCACCAATCGCAAGCAGGATAAAATATTCCATTGCTTCTTGTTGGGTCAGCTTTACATTGATTTGCGGATCATAATCGGGATCATTTTCTGAAAATTTAGCGTTTAACGGGATTGTGAGAAGTCGTCGCATAGCCGCCCCGGTGGGGTCTTTCATACGGGGAATGTTGTTTGCTGAAAAAATCAACTTTGCATAGGGGATAAATTGGAAAGCGTCCTTGCCTTTATTTTCGGCTTTAATGCTTTCGCCTGTTGCAATCTTCTTAAAAATAGCAACATCTTCTTTGAAAGAATCCGAAATATCATCGCCAAGATTTGCCAACTTACCGAACAACATAGCTGTTGAAAATCTATCGTCAAGTTCTTTGAAATCAAGGGTTGATATATTTTTATCTCCAAGCATGGCGTGAAGCATTTCGATATAGGTTGATTTGCCGTTGCTCTTATCGCCTACCAGAATTACGGCTTTGCCGCCGCCTAACTTGTTATCGCGGTATAGACACGCTCCAGCTACTTCTTCCAGTAAAGCGCGGATTTCCGCATCATTGCAGGAAAGGCGGTTCAACACATTGTCCACTAAAGGGCAAGTTGCATCCGGCGTATAGTCCCAAGGAATCTTATTGGTGATAATGTGTTCCGGGGTAAAGCCCACAAAAGAACCATCAATGATGTTATACAGGCCATTCTTAAACGCGATCAGGTGCGCGTCCTCTGGTTTAGTGTTGTCCCGGATCAGCAGATCAAGATAATCAACGACTTCAGACCGCTTTGCACGGTTTAGATCGGGGATGTGCTTAATCATGGCGGCTTCAATCTCGCCATATCCAGCGGTATAGATACCGTCCTTGTAAATGTGCAACTGATTATTGATCTTGATGATATGGGCGTTGTTCTTCAGGAAGATAGCGAACTTATCAAACAAGAACGTGCTACCGTTGTAGAAAACGGGTTTCTTGAACGAATCATCCCGCAAGATAGTTTCAATCTCGCTGTCTGACAGAGGAACTTTCAACACATACTTATTGATGATCCGAATGGTTTCCCGTGCTTCTTCCACGGTAAAATCATTACTTTGCAGGGTCAGAATGTAATTAAACAGGGCTTGATTTCGTCCGTCCCCCTCTTCCATATCAAGAAACGCCATCTTGCTACGAACGGGAAACAGCCACCGGGGGAGCGGTTGCGCTTGCTCATTTTCGGCGGTATCATAGAGGATTTCACGCTCTACACCGCCGTATTTAAGCACTTCATAGGAACTTTTCACGCCCACCTTAATATCAGCTTTCAAGCCGATTGCAAGGGTGCAATGGGTCTTACAGCCGCCCACGCCGCTATTTTTGAACAGAAAGTGCTTGCCCCGCGTGGTACGATAAACGCGGCAGTTCAAAGAATAATCTTGAACAACTTTGAACAGAACATCCGAACTTTCCCCATCGTCCAAATCAACAAGGATCGTATCTTCTGCCAGAATCCCGGCGAACTCTGGTAAAGACTTCACCTGTTCATAGGTCTTAAAGTCCGTCCTGCCCTTGAACTTCTCCACGCACTGTTTATCTTTGGTTTCGACATATCCGCGAAAGAACAATTATCTCCCTTCTTTCTTTGCAGTAAATTCTAGTTGCTTTCGGAATCCCTCACTCATTTTCAATGAGATCAGTTACAGGTACATTCAAAGCCTTAGCGATTTTGCCAACAGTTGCGGGTTTGCAGTTGCTTCCCGTTGCAATTCTCCTGTACGTCTGGTATTGAATGCTGATCTCTTTGCAAAGATCATAAGGATTCATGCAGGCGGTCGCTAATGCAATCTGCAACTTTTGAAAATTAACTTTCAAATCGGTTCACCTCTCTTTTTATTCTGTATCAGCATTGCAGTACCGATACAGCGAATATGCTTGACAGATTGTTTTTTATCTGTTATTATCATTGTAACAGCTTGTTATTGCGCTGTCAATACCTGAAAGAGATTATTTTCAAGCTGTTCTTTCTGGAATGTATATGTTATACTAGTTCAGAAAGAGGGTGATTTGACATTGACAGTTAATGAAAATATCAAGAGAATCCGAAAGGAAAGGGGGCTTACTCAAAAACGATTAGGGGAAATTTGTGGAATAGCTGAACCCAACATACGAAAGTATGAGAACGGAAAACAAAATCCAAAGTTGGAAACTGTTGAAAAAATTGCATCGGCCTTAGGAGTAAGTGCATTTGAACTAATGGGAGTAGAATACTTTGATCTTAAAAATCCAGATGCAGGAAAGCAATATGCAGAGTATAACAGCTTTCAAAACTATCTTCGTTCACTAGGGTATGCAGTTAAAGAAGAACTAGATGGAAGCCAAGAGGAAAGTACATTGTGTTCGTATGTGATTACTGGAAATGGTATTTCTGTGGTTTTGTCTGGTAAGGAGTACGATCAACTTCAATCATCCACGGGAGATTTGCTTTTTTCATTTTTATGGAAAAAGCAACAGCAGAACAAAAAATAAGCCGTCACCCTCTGTAAAGGGCAACGGCTCAACACATCCGGCTATCATCTGCAAGTGATGGCCGGAAATGGCGCATATAAGCGTTGTACGGCGTTTTTGTGGGGCGAGAGTATTCTTTTCCTTGCTTAACGCAAACGCTTGTATATAAAAGAAATCCCCGCCTACTGCAATAGACAGGGATTCCGAAAGCAACCAAATCAAGAAACCTGCAAAGAATCGTGAAGTGGTCTATGTGTAAGTATACCATTCCATGATTCAAAAATCAACGAAAGGAAAGGTATACTTATGACAGGCGGAACAAGAAAACGTGGGGCAACATGGTCTTACTATTTCGATTTAGGAAAGATAGACGGTAAACGGCAAAAAAGAGAAAAAGGCGGCTTTAAGACAAAGAAAGAAGCTGAAACCGCACTTGCCAAGGCAATCAATGAATACAATAACGCCGGGGCAGTCTTTACACCGTCTGAAATCACCGTGTCGGATTATCTGGATCAGTGGTATGATCTGTACTGCAAGCCGAATCTGAAGTACAGTACCCAAGTAAATTACTTACGAATCATAGAGGGGCATTTGAAGCCCAAGTACGGGCAGTATCGGTTAAAGGCTATTACTTCGGCAATCTTGCAAGAGTACGCCAACAGTCTGAAGCTGAACGGTCTAGCAAAAAGTTCGGTTGTCGGTATTCTGTCTGTGTTTGGTGCATCTTTGGATTATGCGGTTGAACCCATGCACTACCTTTCTGCAAACCCCATGCGCTATGTGAAGTTCCCCAAGATAGAGCGTAAGCCCCGTGAACGCATTGTGCTTACAATGGAAGATTGGAACAGGATCATTGAACGCTTCCCGGCTGGATCACGGTTTCATATTCCGTTGATGATCGGCTTTTATACCGGGTTGCGCATTTCAGAAGCGTTTGCCTTAACATGGGATGATATTGATCTTGAAAAACGGGAATTGACAGTAAACAAACAAGTTGTTGTGCGGAACTTTGGGGCAGACGTTCGCAAGGTGATAGAGAAGAAAGGCAAAAAAGAATTTCGCTCATCGTGGTACTTTACCACGCCCAAAACGCAATCTTCCAGCAGAACGGTCAAGTTTGGTGAAACGCTGTATCAAGCGTTGAAACAGGAACGCACCATCCAGCTGGAGAATGAATTGAAGTATGGTGAATACTACACGATTCATGTAATCAAGAAAGAACTGGATGAAAAGGGCAACGAAATGCAAAGAATCGTACCAGTTCAGAAGTGCTTACAATCTGCGCTCCCACGGGTCAAGCTGGTCTGCATTGCGGAAAATGGGCAGTACACATCAACGAATACTTTCAAACACTGCTCCAGAATCGTTCACGATGAACTGTTGCTTGCGTTTGATTATCACTCTTTGCGGCATACCCATGCAACGATTTTGATTGAATCGGGGGCAGATGTAAAGGACGTTCAAACCCGTTTGGGACACGCCAACATTCAAACCACCCTGCAAACCTATGTACATGATACAGAAGCGATGGCAAACCGTTCTGTTGATATTTTTGAACAGGCGATAGAACAAAAGAAACTGTCATAAGAAAAAGAGGATTGAGCCGCCGAAATGTTCAACGGTTCAATCCTCTTTTTCGTGTTCAATGTTCAATGGTGGCAAATGGGTGGCAAATCACCATTTTTCAAGTCTTAAAAATGCTAAAAATCAAGGATTCATGCGGGTTAATGCCGTGATACACTCGCAATGCCTCGTTCGTGGAAAAAGGTCCACCGGCTGCACCTTCTCCGCATGATACCCATGCTCTTCGAGCCATGCGGCATCTCTTGCGGCGGTGGAGGGGTTGCAGCTGACATAGACCACCCGGCGGGGGGACATCTGGACGACGGCGGAAAGGGTCGTCTCGTCGCAGCCCTTGCGGGGCGGGTCGAGCATGATGACATCAGGACGCAGGCCCTCAGCGGCGAGGCGGGCCGCAGCCTGACCGGCGTCGGCGCAGAAGAAGCGGCTCTTGGCGGCGACGGCGTCGCCCATCCGGGCGGCGTTGGCCTTGGCACTGTCAATAGCCTCAGGCACGATCTCCACGCCGATGAGCTCCCGGCAGCGGTCGGCCATGGAGAGACCGATGGTACCCATGCCGCAGTAGAGGTCGAGCAGAACGTCCGAGGGTTCCAGCTGGGCGTACTCGGCAGCGATGCCGTAGAGCCGCTCAGCGGCCAGTGTGTTGACCTGATAGAAGGAGAGGGGGCCGAGTCGGACCGGCACACCGCAAAGAGTATCCTCGATGTAGCCCGGGCCGTAGAGCGAGATGGTCTCTTCACCCAAGATGACATTGGTCTTCTTGGCGTTGACGTTGATGAGGACGGACGCAATATCGCTGAACTGCTCCCGCAGCGCGGCCACGAGCTCCTCGCTGTGGGGAAACTTCGGGCGGGTGCAGACGAGGCAGACCATGATCTGGCCGCTGTGTGTACCCCGGCGCAGGAAGATATGCCGAACAAGGCCCTTGCCGCTCTCCTCGTCGTAGGGCTGGATGCCGTGGGCGGCGAAGAAGCTGCAGAGCGCGTTGCCGATGTCGTTCAGGACGCCGGGCTGTAATCTGCAATCGGGGCAGGGGACGATGCGGTGGGTGCGGCCGGCGTAAAAGCCGATGCAGGGCGCACCGTTTTTGTCGCGGCCCACCGGGAACTGTACTTTGTTGCGGTAGCGGTCCACCTCAGGGGAGGGAAGGGCATCCAGCACCGGCACATCCAGTCCGCCGATGCGGCGGAAGGCGTCGGCGACGCTCTCCTGCTTGGACCGCAGCTCGGCGGCGTAGTCCATGTGCCGCAGGCTGCAGCCGCCGCAGGGGCCGGCGACAGCACAGTCCACCGGGATGCGGTCAGGCGAAGGAGTGAGCAGTTTGTCCAGGATGCCGAAGGCATACCGGCCGCAGTCCTTGACGATACGCACCTGAGCCTCATCGCCGGGGGCAGTACCCGGGACGAAGACGGCCTCGCCCTCCGGCGAGTGGGCAACGCCGCTGCCGTCGCTGGAAAGACGCTCGATGCGGAGGGTGAGAAGCTGGTTTTTCTGTAAGGGCATGGAATGATCTCTCCTTATGTCTCGTCAGGGGCGGGCTGGACGTCTGCGTCAGCCTGCGAAGTCATATACTTGCTGGGCGGCACACCTTTGGCGCGCTTGAACACCCGCGAAAAATAGAACTGGTCGAGGAAGCCCACCGATGCCGCCACCTCGGCGATGGACAGTGTGCCGCTGCGCAGCAGCTTGCAGGCTTCGTTGACCCGGTATTCGGTCAGATAGTCGATGGGGCTCTTGCCCACATTGAGCATGAACACCCGGTACAGATGGCTCCGGGAGACGCCGACGCTCTTGGCGACATCGTCGATGGAGATGTCGTGGGAGTAGTTGAACTGGATGTACTTGATGGCGTTCAGGACATACTGGCTGGAAGAAGAGGTGCTGTGGGGGCGGCTCTCACTGGTCTCCCGCATCAGGGCGGCGATGAACAGGTAGAGATAACCCACCATCGCGGCCTCGTCCTGGGGCTGCAGGCCGCGGGAAGAGTAGATGCTGCTCAGGGCCGCCCGCATCCCCTCCAGGTCCTGGGTGTGGTGGACGGGGGCAGCGTCGGTAAAAGGCAGCTGCGCCGCAAGCTTGTGGGCGCAGGCACCGTTGAAGCCGACCCAGCTGTACTCCCACGGCTGGGCCTCGTCGGCAGTATAGCGGATGAGCTGGCTGGGGCGGGCAAAGAATAGATCACCCGGTACGACCTCGTAGGTGCGTCCGCCGACCTCGAACACGCCCTTGCCCGAGACGACCAGATGGATGAGGTAGTGGTCCCGGATGCCGGGACCCCAGGTCTGCCCCGGAGCACAGCGCTCCAGACCGCAGTTGAAGATGGACAGCTCGATGTTGTTGGTGTAGTTCTGCTTGAACGACTGCTTGTAGACGTCTGCCATTGCGGTTCCCTCCTGCCTGTTGGCTCTATAGCCTGAGTATACCACATCTGCCCCCGCAAATTCAACAAAAGTACATCTTATTCTTTGGGCTGGACACCGAAAATTACTTTTTTTGCGGGTTGAAATTGCAAAATGGCAGCGGATGCATTACAATAGCGGTAACAAACCGAACATTGCAGAGAGTGCAGGGAGGGGTTCTGGATGGCAACCAGCAGGCAGCTCAGAGAACAGATCGCAGCAGGGAGATGGGACGCTACGCTGGCCGCGCTCTACGGCGGCAGCGAGGAGGTCCTGGCCCGCCAGCGCAGCCGTTATGGTGCGGCCCTCGAGCAGTTTGAGCTTTACTATGGGCCGGGGCGGCAGGTGCAGGTCTATTCGGCCCCGGGCCGCACAGAGCTTGGCGGCAACCACACCGACCACCAGCACGGTTACGGCCTTGCGGGTGCGGTCACGTTGGACCTTGTGGCGGTGGCGTCCCGGAACGAGGATGGCTTCGTCCGGGTCAAGTCCCGTGGCTTCAACAAGCTGGATGTCATTGATTTGACCGAAGCGGAGCCGCAGCAGGGGGAGAGCACCCACTCGGCCAGCCTCATCCGGGGTATCGCGGAGGGCTTCCGGGCAAAGGGCTGCGATGTGGGCGGCTTCGATGCCTACACGGCCAGCGATGTGTTGCGGGGCTCGGGACTGTCCAGCTCAGCAGCCTTTGAGATGGGCGTGGCCATTATCCTTAACACGGAATACGGCTGCGGCCTGGACGCCCCTACGCTGGCCCGCATCTGCCAGTTTGCGGAGAATACCTACTTCGGCAAGCCCAGCGGCCTGCTGGACCAGCTGACCAGCGCCGTGGGCGGGGTGCTCTTTGCGGATTTCGCCGACCCGACGGCACCGAAAATTGAGAAGATACATGCCGACGGCGTCCTGCCCGAGGGCATGACCCTCTGCGTCACCGATACCCGCGCCAGCCACAGCGAGCTGACCGGCGAGTTCGCGGCCATCCGGAACGAGATGGAGGCCGTGGCGGCCTGTCTGGGCGGCAAGGTGCTGGGCGAGGTGGACGAGAAACGCTTCTGGCAGGAGCTGCCCCGTCTGCGGGAACAATGCGGCGACCGCGCCGTGCTGCGTGCCATCCACTATTTTGAGGAGAATGCCCGTACCCTTGCCCAGAGAGATGCTCTTGTGGCAGGAGACTTTGCCGCCTTTGCCCGGCTGGTGGAGAAGAGCGGCCACTCGTCCTTTGAGTGCTGCCAGAATGTCTACTGCGCTTCTTCGCCGAAGCATCAGGGGCTGTCGGCGGCGCTGGCCATCAGCCAGAGCATCCTTGCAGGCACCGGCGGTGCATGGCGGATGCAGGGCGGCGGCTTTGCCGGAACGATCCAGGCTTTTGTACCGGATGCGCTGGTAAAGCGCTACTGCGCTGCGATGGAGGCGCTGTTCGGCCCGGGCTGCTGCTATCTGCTCTCGCTGCGGGAACAGGGAACCGTGCGGGTCATGTAAAACACAAAAAGAATGCCCTGCGGCATGGTGAGGATCCACCGCCGCAGGGCATTTTTGATTTCAGGAAAAATCAGCCGCGCTGAGACTTTGCGTCTGCACGCAGAGCGCTCATATCGTTCTTGTAGGTCTGAAGGTCTTCTGCAGCCTTGCTCGGTCCGCCGAAGAAGAAGGTGTGGACGCCTTCCACGGCATTGAAGCCGGCCTTGACCACATTGAACAGCAGCTTCGGAATGAACGAGATGGAGAGAGAGAGCAGTCCACCTCTAAAGAAGAAATCAGTGAAACGGAGATGGTCCGTAAATGAGGTCCATGCGTCACGAAATGCGCCGCCGCCGCCAAGAAGGGCTTTTTCTCCGTCCGGTACAACAGCATAGGAAGAAGGCATCTGGATGCGTTTCATAAACGACTCCTTTCTATCACTCCGTCAAATCAAACAGACTCAGGCAGCTGCAGCCACGATGGGGTCGGTGATGCCGGCATCCTGCTGCTGGGACGCGGCAATATTTGCCTTGGTCTGGGCGTAAGCATTCTTGAGCTCGATGAAGATGGACTTGACCGTGTTATAGATCTGGATAGCCTGCATTGCGCCGTACCAGCCAGCGAGAGCGCCGACCGCCACAGTGGCAGCTTTGCCGGCCTTGTTCTGGCCATCCCAGTAATAGGAGACCGACTGGGACAGAGTCAGACCATCCTTGTGCATCAGGATGAGGCCGCCAACGGCTGTGCCGAGGGCGGCTTTGCCCATCAGCTGGCCAAAGTTGATCGTGAAGTTGACCACAGACTGAAGCAGGGCCTCGGGATGGAATTCGATGAGATAAGAGCCTATCTGGATGGCACCGCCATCAATATAGGTCATTTCATCGGCAGAGAGGGCAGTGTAGGAAGCCGGCATCAGCGGGCTCTGATATGTAAGTTCCATAGTGGGAATGCTCCTTTCGCACATGCGCTCCGTCCACAGACGGGGACTAAGTTACCTGAATTATAGCATAATTGCCCAAAAACAACAAGAGAGCGAAAAAACATAATTGGAACGGGATTTGGGACTCCGAAACGGAAAATCCAGGAGAAACAAACGAAAAAACGATAAAATATAAAGAGTAAAGCAGGCCGGAGACTCCGAAAAAATGTTGTGTGAAATTTGAAGAAAAACGCAAAAACAGCAGCGCCCCGGCTGCTGTCCGGTGAGGGGACGGCAGGCAGGGCGCTGCTGCTATCAGGATGAATCGGAGAAAAATGGGGAAAGCTTAAAGTTCTTCGCCCGGCACACGGTGGTACAGCGCGGTCAGCTCAGCGATGTGAGCGCTGAGGGCCGGGGTGAGCGGCTGGGTGAGCCGCCACTGCCAGTTGGCACCCTGGGTGCTGGGGGTGTTGATGCGGGCCTCAGCGTCCAGATGGAGCCAGTCGGCCAGCGGGATGACAGCCATGTCCGACACGCAGGAAAGGCAGGCGCATATCATGGCCTCGGTGAGGTCTTCGGGTGCGCAGCGCAGGTAGCGGCAGGCGTAGGCCACATCCTCGGCGCTGGCGCTCTGACGCCAGCCCTCGGCGGTCACGTTGTCGTGGGTGCCGGTGTAGACCACACTGTTGCGGGGGTAGGTGTAGGGCAGATAGTTGCCCGGCTCGCGGCTGTCGAAGGCGAACTGCATGATCTTCATGCCCGGGTAGCCGCTTGCGGCCAGCATGGCCTTGACCTCGGGGGTCAGATAGCCCAGGTCCTCGGCGATGATGCCGCCCTCGCCCAGCGCCTTGTGCATGGCGTCGATGAAGGCGCGGTCAGGGCCTTTCTCCCAGTGACCGCCCGCAGCGGTCTTGTTCCCGGCGGGGATGGAGTAGTAGCTCTCGAAGCCCCGGAAATGGTCGATGCGGACGACGTCGTAGATGGAAGTGGCATGTTTGATGCGCTGCTTCCACCAGCGGAAGTCTTCGGCCTCGTGGCGGGGCCAGTCGTAGAGCGGGTTGCCCCAGAGCTGACCGTCGGCGGCAAAGGCGTCGGGCGGACATCCGGCAACGCTGGTCAGGTGGACGGCGCCGTCGGTCTGGAACAGCTCCGGGTGGGTCCAGAGGTCGCTGGAATCGGGGCTGACGTAGATGGGAATGTCGCCCACCAGCTGGATGCCGTGGCTGTTGGCGTAGGTTTTGAGGGCGTTCCACTGGGTGTAGAAGAAGAACTGCACGGCCTTGTAGTAGTCCACCTCATCGGCCAGCCGCTCCTTGGCGGCGGCGAGGGCCGCAGGCTCCCGGGTGCGCAGATTGTCGGGCCAGTCGGAGAGACCGGCCTGCTCCTGCTCGGCCTTAACGGCCATGAAGAGGGCATAGGCCTCGAGCCAGCCGCTCTGGGCCTCACAGAAAGCCTCATAGGCCGGGGTGGGGGAAGCCAGCAGCCGGTCAGCCGCTTTATGGAGCACCACGGGCCGCTGCTGGTAGAGGACACCGTAATCGACGGGACCCACCGGCTGGGGCGCGGGCAGCTCAGCCTCGGTGAGGAGGCCGTCCACTGCCAACAGACGGAAATCGATAAAGTAAGGGTTGCCGGCAAAGGCAGAAAAGCTCTGGTAGGGGCTGTCCCCGTAGCCCGTAGGGCCGATGGGGAGTATCTGCCAGTAGGTCTGCTTTGCAGCCGCAAGGAAATCGACGAAGGCAAAGGCTTCATTTCCCAGCGTGCCGATGCCGTAAGGACCCGGCAGGCTGAAGACGGGCATCAGAATGCCGCTTGCACGCATGGCTGGAACCTCCTTGTTTTAACCCTTGACAGCGCCTGCCACGACACCCTCGATGATGTACTTCTGGCAGGTCATGTAAAGGATGATGATGGGGATGATGGCGATGATGATGCAGGCCATCATGGGGGCCAGCTCGACGCGGCCATAGCCGCCGCGGAAATACTGGATAGCCATGGGGATGGTGCGGTACTTCTTGATGTCCAGCACCAGCGTGGGCAGCAGGTAGTCGTTCCAGACCCACATCGTCTCAAGGATGGCGGTGGAGATCATGGTGGGCTTGAGGATGGGGAAGACGACCTTGAAGAAGATCTGGATGGGGCTGCAGCCGTCGATCATGGCAGCCTCTTCGATCTCGATGGGGACGCTCTTCATGAAGCCGGTGAACATGAACACGGCCAGACCGGCACCGAAGCCCAGATAGATGATGCAGATGTTCCACGGGGTGTTCAGATTGAGGGTGTCGGCGGTCTTGGACAGGGTGAACATGACCATCTGGAAGGGGACGACCATGGAGAAGACGATGAGCAGATTCATGAACTTGCTCAGCTTGTTGTTCACGCGGGTAAGGTACCAGCCGGTCATGGAGCAGCACAGCAGGATGAGGGCCACGCTGGACACGGTGATGACGAGGCTGTAGCCAAGGCTGGACAGAAAGCCCATCTTGGTGACGCCGTAGATGTAGTTGCTAAGGCCCGCGAAGGTCTCAGCCGTAGGCAGCTTGAAGACGGTGGAAGTGGTGAAGGTGCCTTCTATTTTCAGGCTGTTCTGCAAGATCAGGACGATGGGGTAGATCCAGAGCAGGCACAGCAGGCTCATGATGACAGTGAGGATGTTGTCCCACATTTTTTTATCTTTCGGCATTACTGCTGCACCTCCTTGGAACGGGTAAACTTGAGCTGGATGAGCGAGATGATCACGACGATGAGGAAGAACACCGCGGCCTTTGCCTGGCCGATGCCCTTCCACTGAGCACCGGAGCGGCCATAGAAGGTGTTGTAGATGTTCAGGGCCAGCATCTCACTGGCGTTGGCAGGCTCACCGGCGGTCAGGGCCACGTTCTGGTCGAACAGCTTGAAGCTGTTGGTCAGGGTGAGGAAGGTGCAGATGGTGACGCTGGGCATGACCATCGGGATCTTGATCTTGAACAGGATCTCACGGTCGTTTGCGCCGTCGATCTTCGCAGCCTCGATGAGGTCGCCGGGGACGCTCTGCAGGCCCGCGACGTAGATGATCATCATGTAGCCGATCTGCTGCCAGCACATCAGGATGACCAGACCGACGAAACCGGCCTTGGCGTCCAGCGCCAGCAGAGGCCTCTGCAGGTTGGCCAGCACACCGTTGAGCAGGATCTGCCAGATGTAGCCCAGCAGGATGCCGCCGATAAGGTTCGGCATGAAGTAGACGGTGCGGAAGATGTTGGTGCCGCGGATGCCGCGGGTGAGCACCAGCGCGATGGCGAAGGCGCAGACATTGATGAGAACGGTGGACACCACGGTGAACGCCGCCGTAAAGCTGAAAGCGTGGAGGAAGGTCTCGTCCGAAAAGACGTTGATGTAGTTCTGCAGGCCCACGAAGGTGGTCTTGCTCACGGTGGTGAAACGCTGGAAGGAAAGATAGATGCCCCAGATGAAGGGCCAGATGAAGCCGATGATGAACGCCAGCAGAGTGGGCAGTACGAACACCGGCCAATATTTACTGATGGCCTTTTGCATGATATACCTCCTGAGGGAGCTGTCTGATAAAAAAGGAAAGGAGGCGGG
>OGMU01000196.1_pt1 | contig 35719 bp, 44 predicted proteins | sample 1573331 | NCBI WGS metagenome assembly OGMU01 (sample SAMEA2581990, study PRJEB24529) | metagenome | biome: Human gut stool | place: China | collected 2011
TCCCACTGATTTGTAAACAATGAAACAATGGTTTGACCAACTTTTGGGGCCGGGGGTCCCACTGATTTGTAAACAATGAAACAATGGTTTGACCAACTTTTGGGGCCGGGGCCCTATTCACCCGTGGACCCGAAGCCCCCCGCTCCTCTCTCAGTCGATTGCGGGAAAAGCTCGGCCTCCGACTCGAGAACTTCCACCCCGGTATGGAAGACAGGCATCACCAAACCCTGAACCAGCTTCATCCCCGGCTTGAGGATGACGATCTCCTTGCCGACATTCATGACGTGCAGATGGATCTCTCCTTGATAGTCTTCGTCAACCACGCAGGCTCCGACCTGGAGCTGATACTTGGTGGCAATACCGCTCTTGTTGAACATGATGAGGGCACACCCCCGGGGTATTTGAGCTTTGATCCCGGATGGGATGTTGATGCTTTCGCCCGGCCAGATCTGTTTGGCTTCGAAGTCTTCCGGGATGTAGAAGTCCAGCCCGGCGGACAGACCCGTTCCTCTGGTCGGGGTCTTGACATTTCTTACTTTTACGATTTTCATTTTTTAAAATATTTTTCGAGACGATCTCGGTGTGTTGTGCCTGGTGAGAGTGATGCTCCTTCTATGAAATTATACCGAGTGTGAAGAGGCAGCTCCTGGAATGCCTTCTTGAACGGTTGACCATCCGATTCGAATATCTTGCCAGCGGGATTGCCTGGGGTGACGTCTTTCATTTTTCGGGACTTGATCCACCCCAGAGCCTCTTCCCGATTTATAGAACGGATGGAAGGTCTAACAGATCCCTTCCGGAGCGTCATTTTGAACCACTGAGCCTCCGTATTGGAGTCATCTTCTTTAAACCATACCCGGTAATATCCGATAGCTATTGCCATAAGTTGTAGAATATTTCGTGACACTTCTTGCGGTACGCCATCGGATCCTGCCGGATGCTCTGACACTTGAGAGGCTCTTTGGGTCGGTCGAGAATCTCCTGAGGCAGTACGTCGCTGAAAGCATCTTTGAGAATGCGCTTGTGAGTTCTGTCCTCCCGGGGCAAACGGAGAGCGAACCTGACAACGTCATGTCCCAGGAATGGTGACCGGAGTTCAACTGTGCTCCTCATGGAAGCCCGGTCAAGCCGAGGCATGTGGTAGAACGGAAGCTCTTGGAACACGTCTGAGAGCTGGGAGTCATAATCATCAACTCGGCGATAGCCTCCGAAGAGTTCGTCAGCTCCATCCCCGGTCAGGATGACCTTCTCCTTGACCTTCTCCATGAGTCGGAACTGGGGGATCATGGAGCCCAAGTCGATGGGGGTTTCGTTGTAGCGGAGACACCTCTCCAGGCAATCATCATCGGGGATAGGGCCAAGAGAGGTGATAGAAACCCCTAAGAATTCGGACAATAGCATGCCAAATTTTGATTCATTATTCTCCACCATATAGAGATTAACCCCCAGGCCCATTCGATGAAGAATAGAGGCAACTATGGATGAATCCAGTCCTCCAGAAACCAAAGCTCCGACCGGGACTTTAGAGTACATTGCCCGGCGTTTTACGGACTTCTCGACCAAGCCCCGGAGGACTTCGGCGAACTCGGATTTGGCTAAATGACTCCGTTTCTCTATCCCCCATCTGTAGTAGTCCCTCCGGATAATGGTGGGCTTCACCTTCATGTCATCGAAGGAATAGACAGTATTCGGCATAATACGCTTGACGTTGTTCCATGGAGTTCTGTCATCCCAGTTGTACCCCCATTTGAACACTTCCGACTGGTAATACCGGTCGAAGTCTTTGAAGTTTGGCACCAATGGGGTTATCTCTGAGCAGATTTCCCCGAATTGGTTGTAGTAGAGTTGCTTCTTTCCGAGAGGGTCGGTGAAAGCAATAATTTGACCCTTCCTGTACCAGCATATTGCCCACATGCCATCCCAGTTGTTGGCTTCATAGATGATGTCTTCGAGACACGAGGATCCAAACAAGTCGCGAAGATACTCGACGTCGCTGGAATACCTCGTAGGATAGTTGTAGATTTCCCCGACATAAAGGAGCCACCCATTGTTTCCGGCTAACTCTATGGGCTGAGCCATACCGTCGCCCGGTTCAGTCTGAATGGGCAAACGAACATGCCCGAGGAACCATCCCCCTTCGGCAATCTGGACGGACTCGATGCCCCTATGCTGTATCTTGTCAATGGCGTTAATCCTTCTTGTTATACTTATTCCGCACATATCACTTTAGTTTGTTTCTGAGAGCGTCCATGAGACAAACGATCCCTATTCCGATTATTACTGCTATTGCCAGCCCGATGATGATAGGCTCCTCACTTCCTCCTGTCATGACTTTTCTTCGAATTTTCGAGGATCTGTTGTGCCTTTCTTTCGATCCAGTTGGTGTAGCACCGACTCCCCATGTGGAGCCCAGTCAGGAGCTTCGAGCATCCCGGACAGAACATGCAATCGTCATATTGCTGATGAGCTTTAGCTCTTGCTTCGTCGATAGTCATAATTTAGTAGATTACCCATTTGGAAAGATCTTCGTTGTATGCATGGAGGGACCCAGCGAAGTAATGCAGAGATCCCTTCTTGAGAGAGGGATAGGTGGCTGCGAGGATGTTGAACACGTAGTCCATCATGGCCTCCGTCAACCAGATGTCAATTGCGAAGTGCTTGAAGAAGTCATTGCTCCGGATATAATATATCACGTGGAGTCGATTGTTCCGGATGAGGAACTGGTAGCTGACGGAGCAAGGTACTCGGGTAAGAGCCCCGGCTGTTGCCCGGGTGTCCTCCGGCTCGAAGATCATGACCATTGCTCGTCTGGAGTGCGGGTCGTCCCGGAGAGTCGTGATGACATTGTCCAACTGGTGGATCTCGGGTCCCTTGTGGAAGATGTGCAGACGCTCCGAGTAGGTGTAGTCGAAGCGACCCTCCTGACGAGTCTTGCTCACCAACTTCTGCCACAAGTCCCGGCGGATCTCCCAGCTCTTACCCGGATTGACCCCGTTTCGGTCAAGCCGGTCGGAGAGCTCTGCTCGGCAATACTTCTCGATGAGCTCGGCCTCGTCTTTGAACATGAAGTCGAGCATCTCACGTTTGCCGAGATACGGCTTCGAGATGACGAAGCTCACTCCGATGAGTTCCTTGGTGAGCCGGTCGTCCCCGCTGAGTTCCTGGTTTTGGTAATGGTTGACCGGGACCGTGATGCCGGAAACCTTGAGCTCCCGATCCATCTCCCGGATCATTTCGAAACAGTCTTTAAATATTCTACCCATATCAGTATTTGGATTTAATGCGAAACAGATTTACTTGATACTTCAACGACCAGAGCTCTTTGACTCGAGTCTCTGAGAGACCCAAATGCTCGAACATTATGACGAAGTAAGTCCATATCCGCTTGAGCCGGCCCTCAAAAACTAGCAAGTCAACCATGTACTGAGATTGTCTCCACTCTCTGTTCTTGAGACAGTTTGCTGTCATGCCGATGTTTCCGATTAAGGTAAGCAGATCTCCCGCAAAATCTTCGTCTTCCAGAACCTGTGCCCATTTAGGCAGCGTCCAGACGAAAGTGGGAGTCATGCCATAAAGCTGGTAAAGCTCCAACATGAAGTTGAATGCGTCAATCAGCTCCTCATTAAAGTGATCGCCCTCGCCATCGAGTTCCCCCTCGATAGCCTCCCTTGCCTCAGCGAGTTCCTCGACAATCTGCCAACAGAGTTTCTTGAATAGTTCTTGATCCTCCAAAGTGTTAATGTCAAAGTTCGCGATGCGCTCCTTGAAGTGTGGCCTGTACATGAGCTGGAGCTCCCCCTGGAGGGCATAAATCTCTTCCCAGCTCTTAATGAATGGCTTAAAGTCTTGTGTATTCATGGCTTGATGTTTGAGAATGGATCGTACTGTTCCGGATCTTCTTTGTGGGAGTAATATACAGCTATTCTGCGTCCCTCTTCTGTGAGAACATGTTTGATCTCATGCACCTCGATGGGACTGATCCGGATGAAGTCTACAGCCTCCGAAATGGTTGAGAAGTACGTAGGTACTACTCCCGGAGCTTTTAATGGCTTGGGTTCCTCGAGTTCGTTGTTGATGGCCCCGATTGTAGCTACCATGTCAAGGAGGTTGTCCTCCTTGTGTGCATTGGATTCACGTGCCATTTTCACTGCCACTTGGACCCAAGACACGTCAAGAGCGGTCAGAGGCTTACCGGTAATGACCGAGGCGATCTCTGCGGCCTTCTGGTTGCATTCCATAAACGGGCCGTATTGTCTCTCCTTTTCCTCCGCCCGCTCATTGATGATTTGGTCAGCGTGTTTAAGTATGTTACTCATGATTTTTAGTATATAGGTTAGACCCCGGGGAGGGATTCGAACCCTCCTGTACCACTCCGGGGTGCCAAGTGGAGTGACGGCTCCACTTGGCGAGGAGTTCTGACTTACTCCTCAGCCGGTGCGTTCTCCGGCTCGTTCTGTTCTGCTTCGGGAGCTGCTTCGGGAGCTGCTTCGGGAGCTGCCTTCTTCCGGCCGCGCTTCGGCTTCTCGGTCTCTTCGGGAACCGGTGCCATCTCGCCGAGCTCCAGGTCCTTCGAGTCGATGCCCTTCCCCCAGACGTGACCGTCGTTGGTCTTGATGCGGTACTGGATGAAGTTGTTGCGGGGGTCGAGACGAGCTCCGATGATGATGCCGTCGGTCTGCTCCTTGGTCTTCGTGCAGATGAACTTGCAGAAGCGACCAATGTTGGCTTTGGCATTCTCGAGGTTAGCCTTTGCCTCCTCTGCCGATACCTCCTTTTTCAGCGGGCGGGGTTCCTTGGGCTCCTTCGGGGTCTTGGTCTTGCGAGCCTTTTTCGGCTTCTCCTCGGCGACTTCGTCGTTCTCCTTGATGCCGTTCTCGGCTTTGTACTCTTCCGTTTCGGTGGCGTTGTAGACAGCGCCACCCTCTGCCGGATGTTCCTGAGATGCTCCTCTCGATGCGAGGATGGATTCGATGGCGTCAAGCTCGTCACCGGTCTTGACCTTGGCCAACTTTTGAAGAACTTTCGAGCTGTAGCTCTTGTACTTTTCGATAAACTTTTCCATAGTGTTTAGTTGTTAAGTGTAGTGTAAAAGTAAGAAAAAATGTCCAATTAAAAAATTTTTCACCAGGAAAATTGAAATTATTTCAATCCAATTCGACTGTGATTATGTCCAATATGTTGGAGGTCCTCATGCTATTGACTGCCAGTAGAGCCCTTCGGATCCCCAAGTCCCTCATTGCTCGCTTTGCTTGAGCAATGGCTCTGGCTTTGATTCTTCCGTCGGGGATAGCTGCTTCGTAGCTGTTGTAATCCTCGTCCATTAATTCGTAGTAATATCGTTTCATTGTCCTTTTGTTTGTACTACAAACATACGAAAAATATTCTTATTCCTACGATAAAACGGGGAAAAAGTAGAGGCTAAACCTCTACTTCTTCACCTTTGTAATTTACGAATTTAGCATCCTGATAGCCGAAGAATCGGAGGGACCCGAGGTCTTTGGTCATCGTGTTCAATATCTGGGCGAGCTCCTGGTCGGAGTAGTCTTTGCAGGAGTTGACTGTGTCTACTGCCCAATAGTTCGACTGTCTAACTGAGGTGTAGCCCTTCTTCCCGACAGTTACTATGAAAGCGTTGGGCCGGTCGGATAACTTGTTCTCTTTGCTTCGGAATATGACCGAGACTTTTTTGTTGTTGGGACAAGCGGCTTTTGCCAGACTTTCGATTCGGTGTTTATTTTCGTAGTTCATAGTGTTATTGTTTTGTTTGTATCACAAATGTAATACTTCTGCTACAAATACTACGATGTTTTGCGATATTTTTTCATATATTTTTCGACCCTCGCTTTTACAGCTTCCATGAGAGCATCCTGCCCCCGGGTCTTCGCTTTCTGGGCTCTTATGACGTCCTGGTCCACTGTCTTCGAGCATACCAGTTTATTGACTATCACGACCTCCTTCTGTCCTTGTCGGTCAAGCCGAGCATTGAATTGTTGCTCCAGCTCGAGAGAATAGGTCTGCCCAAACCAGATGATGCGGTGTCCTCCGGCTTGGAGGTTGAGCCCGTGACCCCCGGAAGCCGGGTGCATCAAAAGAACCTGAATTCTGCCAGCATTCCAGTCAACGATGTCCTTCTCCGTTTTGAGTTCCCGGGGCTTATACTTGGCGAGAGCCTTCATGAGCCGGTCTCTGTCATGCTGGAAGGTCCAACCTATGAGGACTGACTGTCCCCCGGCGTCCTCAATGAGTTCCTTCGTGGCTTCGATCTTCAACGTGTGCACCTCATGGGCCACTCTCTGTTCATCGTACACTGCTCCATTGGCAAACTGGAGGAGCTTCGTGGACAAAGCTGCTGCATTGACAGCTGGTATCTCTACGGCGTCCCCGAGCTGATCAATCATGCTGAGAACTTGTTCCTCCTCGAAGGAGTCATAAGCTTTTTGGATTTCCGGGGGCATCTGGATCTCCACTGTGTTGTCGATGCGCTCGGGGAGATCGAGGTAGTCCTTAGCTTTCATGCTCATGCAGATGTCCCCTATCTTTGAGTATATGCGCTCCTGATTTTCTTTGGATATGTCGTACGAATATACAATATGCCCGTTTCTACGTCCTGGCTTAAAGTAGTTGTCACGATAGTGTGATATGTATTTGCCCAAGCGCTCTCCCCGGTCCAGGAGGTACATTTGGGCCCAAAGGTCCATAAGACCGTTGGGTGCCGGGGTACCAGTCAAACCTACTACTCGGGAGAGTGAAGCCTGAACGTGCTTAAGAGCTTTGAATCTGATTGACTTGGGGTTCTTGAAACTGCTGAGCTCGTCGATGACCACCATGTCGAATGGTAAGCAAGATCCCCCGTAGAGCCCGCATAGCCAAGCCACGTTGTCTCTTCCGATGGTGTATACGTCTGCCTTCTTGGCAAGAGCCTCACGACGTTGACGTTCTGTTCCAATGATGCGAGACACTTTAATGTGCTTCAAATGGTCCCATTTCTCGACCTCCTGTGTCCAGACTGATTCGGCTACTCTTTTGGGAGCTATGACTAATACCCGTCGGACCTCGACCTCTTTAAACATGAGCTCGTTGATGGCTGTCAAAGTAGACACTGTTTTACCCAATCCCATGTCCAGGAACAGAGCACAGTGCGTGTGGCTTATTATGTGTTCAACAGCTTGTAGCTGGTATTGATGGAGATCATTTTCGGTCATATTCCAATGCTAACATTTTACAACCCATGGTCGTGTCTATTACCTCTACTCGAAAGCCCATTGCTTTCAGTTTCTGGTGCATTAATGTCTGTATTTTTCGGGGCTTTTTACCGAATGCTTTCAGCTCAACGAAAACGACTTCGCCACCGGGGAACAGACAGAGCCGGTCGGGGAGGCCAGCATTGTGAATTGCGGGGAGTTTCAAACACCAGCCACCAACTCTCTCCACCTCAGTGACGAGTCGTTTCTCAATCGAGTTTTCGCACGTAGTATTTTTGCTTTCCATAAATGGGGAAATTTTTAGTAGACTTGCATGGCTCCCATTCGGGCATGCTCTTTAATAAGTCATTGATTTCTCGAGTCTTATACCGGTCCATGTCCTCTCTGTTCCGCCCAAGACATTCACACCATATCTCAGCAACACACACGTAGTCTCGGGGGGTGGTCCCTTTGGGGTTTAACTCATCGACCAGGAAGTCTCTTCTCTGGTAGAGATCCATTGAGTCCCAGTTGTCCGGGAGTTGACGTTCCAAGTACGCCTCAATGATGCCTTTCCGTTCATCCGACTCGCTGTGCGAGCTTTGCTCACTTTTGGCTATTTTTTCTGCTTCATGGCTCAAATAGAGTTTCTCCTTGGATTTGTACAGGACAACTGCCTCAGCCCATATCTGGTCTATCTCGTCGTCCAGTTCCATGAACACGTCTTTTTTGGCATTGTTGGGGACCACGTCCACTGGCATGAAGCGTCTGTTGCCAGTGGGGTCTCTCAGGAATTCGCTGTCGTTGGTGGTGCCGAAAAAGACGCATTGCCGGGGATATATCTCAGAAGTTCTGGCATACGCTGGTCGGAATGAGTCTTCGGACTTAGATATGAAATGCTTCACTGACTCAACCTCCGCTTTGCGGAGACCGGAGAGCTCAGCTATTTCAATAAGCCATGCCCCCTGGATCTGCTCGAGAGCCTCCTTTCCTTGGACTGTCAGGAATGTATCGCTAAACCAGGATTTTCCCAATTTTTTGATGAACGTACTTTTGCCGGATCCTTGAGGTCCTACGAGCATAAGCACAAGGTCGAATTTGACCCCCGGATTCATAACTCGGGCAACTGCTCCAACCAGCATCTTGCGGATGGCTTCGCGAGAGTAGATATTGTCGTCAGCCCCCATGTAGTCAATCAGGAGTTTGTCTACCCGTTGGATCCCGTCCCATTTGAGGTCATTGAGGTAGTCCAGAATCGGGTGGAAGTGGTTGCGTTCAAATTCCAGAGCCATGGCATCGTCGATCTTTAGCGAGGACGTTATTCCATATACGCAACCCAAATAGTTCCGGACCCCGGAGTAGTCTACGTTCTTGACCGGCTCCGGCTTAACAACCCGACGCCACGGGAGATTCCCGGAAACGTACCTCTTACCGTCAAAGTCGTTCTGTCTGAACAGTCTTTTGAGTCTGGGGTCGTTTGCAAATATGAGGTTGAGGTTGGCATCCGACGAGAGGTACGCTCCCCGAGTATCAACCTCCAGCTCCTTCATCCACTCGACGCTCTCAGCCTCCGGGTCAACCTCCTTTTCGACGACTTCTTCCTGAGTCCGATCATGCTCTGGATCGGCAAACTCGTACTTGGCACTGTTGATGTGGTCGTTGGCAATGGTTGTCTTAGTGTCTGGGTCATTGCGTACGAACTCCTCCATTGCTGACACACTTGGCAACTTCGACGAGGGATCCTTGACCTTGTCGTCAAGGTGGCCGAATTTGTGTATGCGGACCAAGTCAAACGCATTGCAAAGTTTACCCCCACACGGGTCAGTTCCATGATGGGAATAAGCGAACTTGTCCTCATACACGATAAGACCAGCCGAAGCACTTCCTTTTGTGTAAGTGTATCGGCCCTCCAATGCTGATGGGACATAGGTGTCAGAGAGAAAAGTCTCTATTGCTTCGGGTATGGAGTACGTCCTACAGAACGCTCCTATGAGCCCCCTCTTTATGGTTGGGTCCTCCTGCTTCTTAACGGCTCTGTCGACAGCTTCGAAACGGGACGAAGCTGTGGGCCAAAGTGACGAATCTTTCCAGTCGGCATAGGAGTTGAGGACCTCGTCAGCATCAATCCATGGACCGTCTTGGACCTTAAAATAGTAGTCCATGTCCTTCGGCGTAGAAGGCCAGAACATGAGTCGGTTGGTCTCGAAGGTTGAATTGTCGAAAAGGTCTATGCCGATTATCCCGGCAATTTTTCGGCTTATGGCCACATACTCATCAGCCGTGACCTCTCTGCTCAGTGGCATTATTAGTCGGTACCGAGGAGCCACGTCTGAGTGTTTGTGAGTCCCATGCAGAACAGCTGCATTGTCAAACTGGAGAGTAAAGTCATCCCAGAGGTCTTTGTGGGCAAAGTCCAAGTCGAGTGTCATCAACTGTCTGTGGACCACATTGGCCGGGCTTCTTTTGCCCCCTCTCAGGTAGCCTCCAACGTATCCGCCTACGTCTTTTATTTTGAGCTGGTCCTCCTTGCTTGCAGAAACAAACTCCTTAAATGTTTCAGTGGTCTTGTTCTCCTCCCCGAGTCGACTGACCAATTCAGACCATTTCAGTTTCTTGTTGCTCCATACTTTTGATCTTGCACTCAGTCCAATTGCAATATCAAGTTCCCCGTCGTATGTCATTAGTCTTTTTTATAAAATTTAGTAACGTATCCGTCTGCTTTGAGAGGCAATCCCATTGGCAAGCAGTTCAGCCAAGGAAGATCCTCCCCCATAACTCTGCACATAGTCTCCAGACAATCCCCGGCTCGGTCTTCGTCTACCTCTGCAATGGCTTCATCATGGACATGCATTACTATTTCGAAGTCTTTCATAATGCTTAGTCTGTACATTGCTTCGGCGAGAAGATCCCGGGAGATTGCCTGGACTATGTTCTCCACCAGTTTGCCCCCGTAAGTCTCTACCTCAGTCCATCCTACTGACTGGACCATGCCGTCATAGACAATGCCAGTCTGCCCGAACCTGTTGGGTCTCACCCGGGGATTTCTGTAGTATAATTTTCTCCCCGCTGGGAGGGCTATTGTCAGATTGGTTCCGTCATGTTCGAATACGAGGCAACTTACCTTTTTAGTCTTTCTGGTCTGGACGCACTCGATGGCCTTTTCGTTCACCTCAGCCCAAAACTCAACGATTTTAGGATTGGCTCGACGCCAAAGAGCTACGATGGAATACATTTCTTTTTTGGACAGCTTCTTCTCTTTGTCCATCTTCTCCATTGCGTTGACCGACCCCTCATATCCGAGTGCCAATTCTGCCGTCTTGCCCCGCTGTCTGAGGTCCGATCCTTTCGTAACCTGCTCAATGGGGACCCCGAACATGAGTGATGCTGATGCCTCGTAGATCTTGCCATGGGTGTTGAAGACGTCGAGTCGCCATTTCTCCTGGGCTAACCAGGACAGGACTCGGGCCTCAATAGCACTAAAGTCGGCTACTGCAAACATTTTACCCTCCGGGGCTATGAAGGCTGTTCGGGTGAGCTCGGACAAAACATTCGGGATATTGTCGTAACACATATCGATAAGGTCGTAGTCTCCCTTCTCTACTATGCTTCTGGCGAGGTCCAAGTCCTTCATGTGATTCTGAGGGAGGTTCTGGAGCTGAATCATTCGGCTCGTCCAACGTCCTGTTCTGTTGGCTCCGTAAAACTGGAATAGTCCATGAGCTCTCCGATCTTTGGCAGCGCAGTTGAGCATAGCAGTGTACTTCTTAGTTGAAGTCTTGGACAGTGCAAGCCGACCAGCGAGAACCTCCTTGACCAAGTCGGGAGCATCGGGAGTATTTTTCAAATATTCCAGGATCTCGGGTTTGCCAAGTGCTGGAAACTCGAGCCCGAAGTTAGTTTTGAGCCACGTCTTGAGCTGAGCTAAACTGTTAGGATTGTCCAGTCCGGTTAGCTCCTTCATCCGGTCGGTCATCTCCTCCGTGTACACATGGTCAAAAAAGACGCCGTTTCCGGCCATGTCGAGGTCTATTAGAATGCCCCGGTCATTGATGCTCTGGTCTACGAGATAGTTCCGACGTTCGGACTCCGGGAACGGGAATTGGTCCAGCTGTTCCACGATCTCCCGTTCGGCAATCACGTCATATTCAGCATATGTCTTGAACTCGTTCCACTTGTCCGGGTCGTCATCCGGCATGTTCCTGGTCCTCATCCCGTTGGACTTAGTTGGCTTGCACGGGGAGCAGAAAAACCGGATTAAAGCTTTACCAGTCGACTTTTTCCCGTTCTCCCCGAGGACTAACGCCTTGGAGAGTTCATCCAGAGCCAAAGGCAGTCCGCAGTAGGCTGCTTTTACCATTGAGCAATACAATTGGTCAATTGGGATGGGTAGTCCTATGCGATTAAATACGAGTCTCTCAAATACGGCGTTGTGCGCCCATTTCTCAACCTCCGGGTCAGTTAGAGCGGAGATGAAATAATCGGGGAGCTCCTCTCCTTTGGCCAGATCAATCACCTGAACGGGAGAGGAGTCAAAGGCGAAAGACACCATAAGGAGTTGAAAGTCCCCCGATTCTATGTATTTATAGGCGCCCGTGGATTTAATGTCCTCCGGGCTATATGTTTCGGTATCGAAATATAAGCGTCTCGGCATGTTGACTATTGCTAAATTTGTTGCTGGGCGGGGATTCGAACCCCTAATCCCGAATAAGACCCAGCATACCAACCTACATAAGGTCGTCGTCCCACGGGTTCTGGCCGAAGTCCTCTTCTGCCGAAGATCCCCCGGAGAGACGTTCTCCGTCAGCCAACTTCTGGAGGTTGTTCAGCCCGCAAGCAACGCCTTTGTTGCCATTCGTGTTGAAAGCGTAGAAGTTGATCGACGCCCGGCCATAGCATCCGGAGTAGAAATCCTCTTTTTCGATGATGGGGTTGAGGTTGACGTCCACGATGCCAGGACGGTTGTCCGAGTTGGCATTGACGAACATGTGCCCAGCATACTCCGGGTTGTCCGGTCTTTCGGTGTCCCCGTCACGGAGGGGGTTCTTCCACGTCGGGGGAATCTTGCCGCCCAATTTGGCGATGCCTTCTTTGAGAGCCGTGTCGATGGCCTCCTTGACCCGAGCCAGAGTTGCCGAGTCAGTCTTCGAGATGAGAATGGACACCGAGTATTTTGCTCGGTCGGAACCCTCCATTGCACGGGGTTCCCATACGTTGGCGTAACTGAACCGGACTTTGCCGGTAACTACTTTGGTTGTTGCACTCATAATTGTTGGAGTTTAGTTATTTGAAAAATCGAGTTTTGCTTGTTCTGTGCCCATTGCCGGACGTTTGTCAGACTCAGGGACGAGAGTGGGTTTGCCAGGAGCTTTGATGACGAGGTCCCCGACCAGTGAATCGAAGTCCTTTTTGAGGAGCTTCTCGATAGCCGGGATTCCAGCCAGTTTGACAACTTGGAACTGCTCCGGAGTGTAGTCGCATGCGGTAAGAACTTCCTGAACTGCATTCTCGTCAGTCCATTTCCGCATTGACCTTCCTTCTACTACCTTATATCCCGGGACCTTCTCGCCCGAGATGGCTTTGGAGAGTAGGTGCTCAGATACAGCATTTACCCAATCTTGAAGCATGGGTGCTTGCTCGAAAATCTGAGCGAGCTCCTCAGTGGTCAGGAGTTCGGGCTCTTTAAACTCGTGTTTGGCCAAGTCAAGATTGTGGTCTGCCATTTTGCGACACAAAGCTTTGACTTTACACCACCTGCACCAGTGCCCGACTTGGAATTCCCCCTCCCCGGAGTAAGCAAGAGCTGCTTTGGGTTTCACTACCTCCTCACCCCATTTGTAGAGGTCTTCGGGGGTAATCTCCCATGACGAGATTCGCTCCTGGCGGGGCTGGACTATAGTCAACTTCACCATGTTGATGTCGTAGACCATTTCAAATTTGGACAAGGCTCCGAGAGCATACAGCATCAACTGAGCATTGTTCTCAGCGAAAACCGGCACGCCAGTGCCAAACTTGAGGTCTATGATCTCCATGACCCCGTCAGCGATAATGCAAGCGTCTCCAGTGCCGAATCCTTGTTCGACCCAAGCCGAGAAGTCCAGTCGCTCCTCCAGAAGAACGAGTGCGTCTTTGGTTTTTCGTAGAGCTTCCGTATATTGGTCCGTTACGTACTGGCAATAAGCCAGTACGGGCTCACCCATGGCCTCAGTGTAGAGGTCACTCTTCGTCAGCTTCCTGAGTTCAGCAGACATAACGTCAACAGGCGTTATGCGGAACCTCGCTCGGAGGTAACATTCTGCCATCTCGTGAGCCAGAGTACCCTCTTCGGCATACTTGGAAGGCTTACCGGTTTCCTCAACTTTTTCCTCCAGTCTGGCACTGGGGGTGCAGTTGATCCACCGGTCTGCCTTTGATGCCGAAAGCATAGCGTGCTTACGAGATGAATGATCCAGGGCTCCCATTACGCAAGGTCTTTGAGGAATTCGTAGAACGAGTCGTAGTTTCGGGCATCCAGTCCCGTCACATTCTTCGCTCCCAGTTCAGTGAGCTTTGCCCGGATGGTTTCGCGGTGGTTGTCCACCTTACTTGCCAGGAGAGTCCGGATGTCCTGAATGGAAACAGCGGGGTCGGAACCCAAAGAGGAGTTCGCATCCATCGGCATGGGTTCGGGCTCCTCAGTCTTTTTGGGGGCTGGAGCCGGAGCCGGAGCTGGCTTCTTCACGTCCTGTGCAGGGGCTGATTTCTTGACGTCAGTCGTCTTAACTGTCACGGGATTTGCTCCGATAACCTGACAGATCTTGCGGACCATTTCGAGATCCTGAGTTTCTTCGAGGTTTGCCTCGAACTTAATTTCTACTTTCATTGGCTTGATGATTTTTGATTATGGTGTTCAGAAGTTCAATGTACTTGCTGAGAGGTATAGCCGGGTCATGGAGAACAGTTTCATGAAACAGGGACCCGAGGTGGAACACCTTCGTCTCTCCCGTTTTGACCGATAACTCGGCTCTGTAGTTCCCGTTTGTCAGAATACATGTCTCTCCTTTAAACTCTGAGTTCCATGCTCCTCTGTAGAGGTCGTCGACAGATACACGGAGCCAAGCTGCTAAACGGGAGACTTGCTCCGAATTCAACAAGGTTTTTCCGTTCAGAACCCGGTTGAGAGCTGCTCGGGGGAACCGGTTATCGGGGAACAGAATTTCTGCCACTTCTTGAAGCCTTAGACCCCTCTGTTCGACTAGTTCTCTGAGATTGATAGTCATTGTGTTGTCCATGTTGTTTATCCCAAATATAATTAATTTTCCCCACATATTGAAATTTTTTCAATCTTTTTAGTGAAAATTGTTTACTTAGTGAGGAGGTATACCACTTGAGCAATAAACGTACTCCTTCTGCTTGGACTGAGGCGTTTGTATACTTCTCGTATAGGCTCAATGGCTTTCTCGAGCTTGAGGTCTTCTCCTTTCCTCTTCAGTTCCTTGAGGGCTCTGTAAACCCTGGCCCTTTCCTGCCGCTCCAGAACGTCTCCCTTATCTGGCCACCAACCCGCCACGGGGGCGAATTTGGAGTTGAGCGCATAAGCCGATTTGCCGTCCTCCGAAAATGGCTGACGAGTGATAGCTCCCGGAGTACAGTTGGGGTTGATCTTCTTCTCGAACGAGACGGGCTCCATGGGTGTAGATCCCTCCCCCGGAAGCTTGTCCATTTTCATGTAGTGAAATCCGAACTCGTCTTCGTACTTAAATACTACGTATTTTTCGATCTTTTCCATAGTTTACTGATTTACTGGCATTACCATTATTTTGCATTTCATTCCAAAGTATTGGAAGTGTTTGCCCATTGCAAAAATGTCTTTGAGCTCCGTTTCCGTGTAGGTCTCGTATACCCCTTCTATATTTATGTGGCTTACCCCATTTGACTGTGACAAAGCCCGAAACGAAGTGAATACTCCTTCTACCTGTCCTGCGTTAGTGACGATAATTACTGATTTAATTGTTCTCATAATTTTGTAGGTTTTTAAGAAGCATAACCCGAACTCATCTGCAGAAGGTAGACCAATACCCTGAATAGAATGGGTTGGGTTATGCTTATTATTTACACTACAAATATAATACTTCTGCGATAAAATCAGCATTTTTTTCCGTATGTTTTGAGAAGTCTCATCATGACAATTTCGAGAGGGTTTGGTGAAGCTGGTTCTGACTGTCTTTGGTCTTCCACCAATTTCTCCCACATTAAGCCAGCTTTAAATCCGATGAATGCCAGGAGCTTCTCCTTTCTTGTGAGAGGTTTGTCGGTTTTAATGCCAAACCGGTCAAGAATAGACTGAATCCCTTCATTGACAAAATCCGACTGATTGGTAACTGATTCTCTGCGAATAACTCCGAGGAGAACCTCTGCCACATTGCTGGAGTCTTTCAGCTCCTTGGATACGATTCCGTTATAATAGCTGTCCGATTTGGGGTCCGGATCTGCCGGGAGATCCCAGTTGAATTTTTCTTCCATGTTTTACTATTCGTTAATTCCATACTTACCGCAGACGTATGCTTCGCCAGTCTTGAAGCCCATGCAGACGAGAAGAGCCTCTCGTTTGGTTAAGGTGTTGTCCATGCCGGACAATTCGTTTGCTAACTTAACCATCTCCAACAAGACTGAAGAAACATGACTAACTGTCTCCTCGTCAAGTCTGTCCACTCTCTTCTGCATCCTGTCTACGATCTCTACTGCTTTGTCGGCGTCCATCTCCGGTCCGATGAGACTGGAGAAGTAGTCATTCCTGATAGCCGGCTGTGCCGGCTCATTCCATGCGATTTTTTTCATTGTGTTCTATTTTGTTTGTTGAAACCCTTTTCGTTGGATGAGGTCCTGGAGCTCCTCTTCTGTGTAGCAGGTGGAGATGAACCCGTTGCTGAAATAGAGGTCGAAAGTACCCGAAGGAAGCTGGGTAACCTTAAGTCCTAAACCGTTGCTATTAATGTAATTTGTAGTTGTCATTGTCTTATCCTTTTGTCTGGATCACAAATATAAGAAAAGTTTTTTGAAATAAAAAAAATTTTTGATTGAAAAATGAGAAAAAAGTTGGGATCCCCGGGATTAAAACTGTTTGATTGAGTTTATGTTCCAGGAGCTGGAATTTCATATGCCCCGTGTCCAAACCAGTTCCTACCATATTTACAAACGGGATTCGGCTGGTGATGAGGATCTCCGTCTCGGATCCGAGACGGAGATCCTGTACCTATTAATATGTACGTGCTCGTCCGTGATTGTTGGTCCTCCCAAAAACCCTCTCCATTTGTGATTTAGGAGGGTGTTTGGGGGGGAACCTTTCCCCCGTGACCCTTATAGATCTATGTAAATTTGATTGGGTTCCTAAAACACTCCTATTTCTATTCAGTATAAAGGAATCTGACTGTATCGTTCTGAGTGATCTGGTTCTGAGCTTGCCAAGCCTCGTCATATGCCTGTCCGTCGTCTGTAGAGTTTGTCGTATACTCCTGTGGTGCAATCCATTCGAGCATTCTTCGGATCCTTTTGTCTGTACCACAAATACGGGGATTCTGCTGCAAATACTACGATAAAATGCTGGAAAAATAGCAGAGAAACAATAAAATTTCTTATTGTTTCTCACCTAAGTGATTGATATTCAATTGATTAGGTCCCCAATTCTCCTCTCGAGAAACAATGTAAACAATGTTTCTGTGCACTCTATTTTGTGATTTTTCATTTCCTAAATTGGTCATAATCTCCTCTCATATTTCCTATTCAGGTTTTTCTCCTAAATTATTGTTTACATTGTTTACAAGGGCCTAAATCATTGATATTCAATCGATTATCGAGAAACAATGATTGTTTATTATTGTTTATTATTGTTTACTGCTGTTTTAATTTAAGTGATTGATTATCAATGATTTGGGATTTTTTCCATTGGAACAATAAACAATAAACAATGATTTCATCAACTTTTGGGGCCGGGGGCTGTCGAGATTTTTGCCAATAAACAATGAAACAATGGTTTGACCAACTTTTTTAGGGGGCTTACCCTCTTTAAGAACACATGTTCCCTATCATTGTTTACTGCTGGTCCCTGCCACAGGGGCCAATATTCTCGGCTTGGGAACACAAAAAACCCGGGCTCCCCTAAGCCCGGGACGGAGTAGTTTCCTAAAATTTCCAGCTAAAGCCGACCTCATACCCCGATCGGGTCAGCTCGAAGTCCCGCATATAGGATATATCTACTCCGAAATTCCTGTAATATATGCCTCCCCCAACCCCAACCTGCCCGAAGGAGTTAGCCGAAGCTCTCAGAAAGGGGGACCATTTCCGGGACCTCGTTTCTTTGATCTGTTCTCGGACGGGGGTATACTTGTACGTAAGATGCTGGAGAGTGTTGTATTGGACTGTAGCCTCCCAGTCAAATTGGCCAATTTTGGGATCTTTGAAGAATGTTCCAGCGTATTTCCTGGTCGTATTCCAGTCCAATATTGTCCTTTTTACGCTCTCCAGAGTATCCACCTCCTTTTGGTCCTCCCCAAAACCCCCTCCATTTGTGATTTCTGGGGGTGTTTGGGGAACCTTTTCCTCCTGGCCCTTATAAATATATATCAATTTGATTGGATTCCTAAAACCCTCCCATTTTGGAACCAAATCCGGGACTTTGACCTCCCCCTGAATTGGGGGTAAATCGACGTACTTTATAACGGTCTTCTCCTCGACTGTTTTACGCCCGATTATAAAGCCTATACCTACAAGAACTATTGTGCAGAGTCCTCTCTTTAGTAAGTCCATATCGTGTCCTGCGGGAGGGTTTTAGAAGCATCTACGTGGATAAAATTCCCGTCGATGCCTATCCTCCGGATCCGCAATGCAATGGCTGCCCGGAGGATCTTCATCCGATTGGGGCCAGAGGCACACCGGATGTCCACTGCCAAACCTTGAGTGTGAGCACTGTTGCCGGACCGTCCTTTGGCCTTATCGTGTTCTTTGGAACGATAAGCGCAATTGAGGACGAGGGGAATGCCTGCCTTTTCACGGAGGGCATCCAGTAGATCGAGAAAATCCTGGTCCATGTCTTCAATGGAGCAGGACGGGTTGCATCGCTCGAATTCTTCGGGCTTAAAATACTTACTTGTCTTCATGGCATTCAAAATCTATTTGAGTCTTCTTGCTGACTGATCTCTCCATGTACGACCGGAGAGCCCTGAATATGGGATGATTTGAGATTATAGCTGAATTTTCGAGAAAGCTCCAAAACTCAGTCCCGACTACAAAAGCAGCGAAGAAGTTGGCAAGGTTGAGACCCCCCAAGTTCGGGAGGACACACACGTCAAGCATGTAGGCCATGCCGATACCGATAATGCTGAGCCCCAACTTCCAACACGTGTCCCACATTTTCTCGCTTTTGAACACATATTTTTGATGAGCTCGTTTGTGACGTTTGTAGTCAGCAATATTTCCAGTTATGAAATCGATGATTATGGCAATACAGACACAAAGGATGAGGACCTGGACCGGAGCTAAAAGCCCCCAAAACCCTACAATACTCCCGCATATCCATTTTCCTGCTTTCATGACTTCCATTCCCATATCTGTGAAACTTATAACTTTTCACGTCCTATAATAATTTTACGAGCCGGAGACTCCTTATATTCAGTACATGGAGTCAATAACTGCAGAGCTTTAAGGTGCTCTATAGCCTTCTCGAGATAGGCTTCCCCGATGTTCCTCGCTTCGTTTGAGCTACGGATGATGATGTTGTCCTCTACTCGAGTGCTGAATTCGCCATCTTTGTACCTCACCCCGAAGGCAGTGGGATTGATCGGGTTGTTGACGATGAATCGGGAATACGCAATGTATGCAATGGCGATCTTGAGTCCTTCGCTTCGACCATCCCCGGAACAGCCACCATCATAATACCCGCCTTCCATGGCGGCAGTGTACTGATCTTTTGTAATGGTTACGTCCCCGTATTGGAAAGGACCGGGGCCGGAAAAGTCTGTCTCGTCGAGCCATCTGTAGAGATTGGCTCCTATGGCATCCACCAGTCTGAGAGTCTCAGCCTCCCGGATGTATGGTTCCAGTCTGGCCGGGTCGTTGATGTTCTCGGCTATCGGCCGAACATTCCGAAGGTCGTTAGAGTTGAGTATCATCGGGCATGAGTTTTATAATCTCCTCGTCGTAAAGCCCATAGATGAGCTTGAGCATGTTTCTCTTCTGAACAGTGGAGAGCATCTGGTCCCGGATAATCTCCAGTACCTGAGTCATGTTGTCCTTGCCAATTCTGTCTGCTATAGACTCGCCGGCATTGTAAGTGAGAGACTGAATAGCGAAGTCGGGATTTTCCAAAGGAGCCCACCAGTACTCAAAGATCGATACGAAAGTCTCCTCCAGCTGTTGACGCTCCCGGACTGTAACAGAGTTGTAGTACTTGTAGGCATTGGTCATGAGATCAGCCCCAAAGTTAGCCCCCACGTCAACAGCTCGGAGAATGGGGGGTTGCTTGAAGGATTGGCCAATGTTCTCCGGGATGACTCTCTGCGTTACTTCGAATGCTTTGTCGTAGTTCTCCCCCGAGAATCTTATGAACTGGGGCACCTCGTCTTTGGACTTACACTGAATGTACCACAATTGAGAGGTATTTTCGTCTCCTTGGAACTTGTTGAGCTCTTCCTGAGTCTCATTGACTTGGGACTCGTCCTGGGTCTCATCTTTGATGTCTACCAAGATCCCAGCTGACAAGAAGTTGGAGCATGCGTTTCGACCAGCTACGTTAGCAAGTGCTTCCTCGGTCCTCATGTCAGTCATCTCAGCGATGAAGATGGGGACCGGATAAGAGGGACTGCCTTCGGAGTCTCCTGAAAAGTAGAGGATCTGGCCATTATAATTGTCCCATCCGCCAGCTTCTTCTACCTGGTTCAGAATAACCTCCGGATCCGGGTTGAAGAGATGAAACCACTCAATGTCAGACGGGGACCACCGGGATCTCGTCTTGTCTCGGTGACCCCAGTCGGGGTGATATGCCGTCCGGCCAATGAATCCATCATCGTCTGCCTTAGCAAGTCGGAGTGACTCGAACGGAATGTGGTGGATAGAACTGACGCGGAAGTTCATATTGTAGTTAACATGGATGGCGAACCCATGCCATAATGTAAAGTCTTTACAGACCATGCGGAGGATCTTGTCGAGCTTCTCCCCTTCTTTGTTGACCCGTAATTTGTAGATGCCGGGATCTTTGAATCCGTGACCGTATACGAAGTCATTGTATATGCTCAAGCAGGCATTGCCGGTCTTTGAAGCCTGAACAATCTCGCTGACTGTCTGGGGAAAGTCGTTGGTATCTCCGTATGTCTGGATGCCATATTGCCTCCAGTCCCGGGATTCGAACTGAGGAGCTGATTTGATCTGTGCAACTTTCATACTGGCGTAATTTTAATAGTAGGAGGGACGGGAAGCGACCCCGTCCTATTACCAGTCCTATTTGGACCCTCCTTTTTTGGCTCCCTCCTTGGGAGCCTCTGAAACGGGATTGACTATCCGGTTGTAAGCCTCTTCGATCTCCCCGGCAGACATTTGCGAGTCTGCATAGGCTTCTTTGATGGCTTCCAGATCCATCCCGGCGTCGATGAACTCCTTCACCTCGGTGTCGATGTCGGCGGGTTTCTCCTCGGTCTTCTCCTCGGTCTTCTCCTCGGTCTTCTCCTCGGTCTTCTCCTCGGCGGATGCCGAGTCGAGAATGGCATGGATTGCCTCCATGGCTTTGGAGTACTCATCGAGCTTGGCGTTCAGCTCGATCTGTTTCTTGTTCAGCTCTTCGAGTTCGGCTTTGACAGAATCGATCTGCTTGCTCAGGACCTGAGCCTGACGCTTTTTGATTTCCACGTCCTTGTCCGGCATCTCCTTGCCATAACGAGACATGAATTTCTCCAGTCGGTCGTTCAGGTCTTCGGGAACTCGGGTGAAGTACGAGAGCGCATCCTTGTTGAATGCGATGTGGTACAGGCAGAGATCCTCCGTGATGTTCCTCGGGGTGAGGATCTTGCTGAACTCTTTGTTGATCGGGTCATGGAGTAAAGTGCCTGCTCTGAGTTCGTAATCGGGGTGTGCTACGTTTTTCATTTGTTGTTCTGTTATTCGTCTTAATGCTAAGTCGGCTTCGATCAGGCAGAAGCCGCATCGGGAAACTGACTTATTCAAAAAGTATCGAGAAAGTTCATCTACTTCTCGATGGAGAGCGGGATTTTTTTCCAATTCCAATGTATGGGCCCGATAGGCTTCGCCTTTCAGGGACCCATACTTGGATTGGTAAGCTCTCAGTCTTTCGAGCATGTCAGTCATGAGTGCTACGGTTTAGATCCTTTGGTCAGAAGCCCGTCTACCATGAGGTCTGTGGTGGCTTCGTCCGTGTCGAAGAGGCTCATCGGGAGCGAACCTTCCTGAGCGATGGTGCCGTTGGCCAGAGTTACCTGGTATGCGACGCCGTCGGTCATTTCGGTAGTGACAGTGATTTCGGTGAGCTCCAGACCCGAGTCCCAGCCATACACCTCGTACTTGGTGTCCCCCTTGTCTCCGGTGTCGTTGTTCTCGACGATAGCGATGACGCGGGCATTGGTCAGGCCGTTTACGAACTTCTTGGCTGCTTCCGACTTCTTGAAGATTCGGACAACTACGTTGTGCTGGTGAGTCTTGAGGTACGTGCCAGCATTGATGGTGTCCGAGCCTACAGTTGCGTTGGGCAGCGAGTCGACTTCGTAACCAGTGGCACCGGTCTTAAGGATGAGCGAAGAGATAACGTTGTCAGTTACAACAGACTTCGATTTGTCGACGTCCGAGTAGCTGAGGAGAATCACCCTGGCGGTGGTGCCGGCGATTGCCGGCTTACCACACACCTGGTTGATGAATCCTGTTTTGATTTTTGAACAATCAAGTCCTGCCATTTTCTTAGATTTTTGAGGATTAGATACCTACCGAGAACAGGTCCGGGTTGGTGAGCTTGGCATCCGCCCGACCCATGAGTTCTACGTATACCACGCGGTCTTTGTACTCGTACCAGATCTGCATCTTCTCGAAGCTGTCGATTGCATCAACACCTATGCCGAGAACGCTCTTCGAGGTGAAGAGGATTCGGTGGGGGTTGTTGAGCTTCGTGCCAGTGTCTTCCGACGTAGCGATGATCTTGTCCCAGATGGGCATTGCGATGACCGGGATGCCATTGAAGCTGAGAGCCTCCATGCCATTCAGCAGAGCCAAGCGAGCCGACTCGAGGCAGCAAGCGTCCATAAGAGACTGCTGATAGGCATCGTAGACAGACTGGGTAACGAGGATAAATTTGTCAGACTGCTGACGGAGCAGAAGCGGGGCACTAAACACGACCGACTGGATATACTCCTTTGCCTTGGCCGGAGTAAGCTTCTGAGCTGCATAAGATGCCCCAGCATTTTCCGTAATGGTGGCTCCGCGCTGGGACGGATTGGCTGTAACCTGGGTGGTAATCTGTTTCCAGAAACCATTGATGATGGTGAAAAATTTCAGGTCGAGATCATTCGTAATGATACCGTTGTCGGTAACGTTCTTGGCGTCCTTGTCGTTGAACCAGAACAGGCGGTACCAGAAATCCATAATGGAGCGCTCCAGAACCTCGATGACAATGTTCATGTAGTCCGTGTCCGTGAAGTCCGGAATGTCGACGCCGGTGCGGAGAGAGTAAATAGTTGCCGACTGTTGGAGGTCAGTGTAACACTGGGACAGAAGGATCTCCCAGACACCGGGCTCCCACTTCAGCTTGCGGGTGTTGATGTTCCACGGCTGAGGAGTCGGGTTACACCCGGTGTTGACCACGCCGACCATGCCGCCCTCGCCGATGTAACCCACCTCGGTGTTAGTGACGATGTCGGGGAAGACTGTGTGGATGGAGTTGATGTCAGGACCCTGAATGGTGTCCTCCATAATCATCTCCGAGATTGCCTGAATGACACGTCCACAAAAAGTGAACTTATCCATGTCAAGGAATCCGCCATTTTTATTTGCCATAGTTCCTAAAGTTTTTGAGTTTGACTACTTGAGAATCTTTTTGGCAGCGTTGACCTTCTGGAGCTTTTCGCGGGCTTCGTTCTTAAGGTCGGCTGCCGAGGAATCGGCCTTCTTGCCCCCGGGCAGAACCGTCTTGCGGTTCTTCGGGCGGTAGTTGCTACCGCGGAGGTTGCGGAGTTCGTTCTCCTGCTCCTCGATGAGGTTCGTTGCCTCGTCGAGCATCGCCTCCAGTGCTTCAACGCGGTCCTCGAGGGACTCGGTGTCCTCCATCTCGATGCTGGTGACGATGTTGTCCTCGACAGTAACCACCCGACCGTCTTCCAGAACGACAGTGCCCGACGTCTCGCCATTGGCGAGAGTTGCCTCTACACCTTCGGCCAGATTGTCCTCTTCACCTACGGTCTGGAGAACGACCTGACCCTCAGCATCCAGATAGTCAAAATTGGCGGGAGCGCCTTTCTTGCCATTCCGGAATGCCTTGACCTTGCTCATGAACTTCTCATAAGCGCTTTTTTCGTTTTTTGCCATAGCATTAAAAATTTGGTTTGTGTTGTATGAATTGATTTTGGAAATGAATCCCAAGTCAAGAAGTGATTTGGCATCATGGATGCGTTCCTCATGCATGACATTGCGGAGCCGTTCCCGGTCCTGACCTGTTCTCTCGACATACACGTCAAGAATAGCCTCCTCCTCCAGAGCAAGCTCCTCGGCAATGCTACGAGCATCGTCGGAAGTGAGCCAATCCCCGACCGGCATGTATACCCGATGGATGAGTGCCCGGCAATTCCTGTTTGCCGACCGGTTCTCTGCCGGAGCTGCCAACAGGATGCACACTGCCATCGAGTGGCATCCCCCGACAATATTTGTATATATCGTCCTCCCGCTCATGCGAAGAAGATCGTAAATCTTGAAGCCCTCCTCAACAGAGCCCCCGTCACAGTCAATGTTGATGCACACCTCCTGTTCGTCGGGGTGTTCATCAAGTACCCGGCGGAAGGTCTCCACGGAGCAGATCTCTGAGGTCCCACCCCAAAGCTCCATCATGACCCGATTCTCTTCGGAGTCAATTGCGCCTTTTAAGTTGATGAATATCATGTGCCAAATTATTTCAATACAAATATAATTATTCCTAATAGATATTGAAATCCTATTTGTGCTGGACTATTTAAAAATTAGCCCGGTCTTGAATCTGCACGTAGTTAGCATCTTCCCTCCGAATATCTTCGATTGTAGCAATCACTCTCACCTGGCCAAATGCTTTTTGAATTGCCCTCTCCATGTCAAGCCGATTCATAGGTTCCGACGCCTCAGCGAATGATCGGATAGCATATCCCCCGTCCGATCCAACTTTAGTGAACGGTACTCCGCCACCGAGTTCGTTTATGGCTGACAGAAGAGGCAGGAACATGCGGCTCGACTTCTTGTTAATGATGGTCTCGCCTCCTTCCGCCTCAATGTGCACTCCTCCAGCGGCATGACTGGGTCCCTCAATGTATTTACCTCTTGCGGCTTTCGGCAGAGGAGCTGCCCAAAGAGCTGCCATCTGAACTGCTCCCAAAGCCGCAGCTGCTGCAATGAACGGGATAGCCAAAGGGAATCCCTTTTTAGCCGATGCCATGATGGAGATGGCAGTATTGATGCCAATCTCGAAGGATCCCATTGCCCTCTCCCGGATAGCTTGTTCCCGTTCGATTTTGGCCAACTCCTTCTCCTTCTGTTTCTCCATCTTGACTTTCTTCTCGTTGTACTGGGCCTCCGTGATTTGACCATTAGCGTACATGTTTGCCAATGCCTGCTCCTCCCGGCTGTATTGTTCTTCTACCTCCTGAGCCCGACGCTCCCCGAGAGCACTGGCCAAGTCATTGAAAGCATTAGCAAAGCCGGATGCCATTTCGGCATACTCCCGGAGCTTCTCGATCCGTTCTTCCCATAAAGCCTCCTCGTTCTCAGCCATCTCAAGTTGGATCTGAGCAATGGCGTCCTCGTTTCCTTGAGCTGCTGCCAACTCTGCCTCCAGGTATCTTTTCCGTATCTCATACTTGGACTTGTGATTCAACTCAGCTTGAGTGAGTTCCTTGTCGAGGTCCATTTGCTGGAGACGAAGATTGTTGGCTCGGAGCTGGGCCTCCTGCTCATAGATTTTCTCCCCGGCAGCTTTCCTGGCTTCGATTTGCTTCTGGAGCATCTCATTCTCGAGCTCCAGCTTCTCCCTTTCGTTGTCCGCTGCCTTCGAGAGGTCCTCGGCATACTGTTCGTTGAGAACTTGGTTGAACCGGTCAAGTTGCTGTTTGGTAGCGTCCTCGCGGATCTTTTTGATTTCGTCCTGGAGGTTTTGTTGGATCTGTTTCTCGAGTTCGGCTCTGTTGACCAGGAACTGCTCATAAGCGGCATACTCTTTCTGGTATTCCTCCTCGCTCATACCTCTCACGAACTGAGGAGACTGAATGTTGGCCAGCTCCTTCATGGCGTCCTGGTACTTCTGAGTAACCTGGGCAATCTGCATGTCGACTGTGCCTCCGGAGGCTACAGCCAATATGTTGGCTCTCACCCCCGCAAGGTAGTCATTGAGCTGTTTGGCTTGGTTCTCGTAGAACTGCTTGTCAGACCGAGCCAGGGCATTCAGAGCCGTCTGATACTCCTTGTTAGTGATTTTGCCGTAAGCTTTTTGGAGAGCGAGACGCTCCCGGGCTCCATCCTGAGCTGCCTTGTAGAGCTTTTTCTCATACTCCATCCGGATGGCAATGTTCGTAGACTGGAATGTTGTTTGGAACCTGAGATCGTCTTCCCGGATCTTCTGCATGGCTTCCGAGTTCTTCAAAGCAACCTCCAGAGCCTTATCGGCAATGGCCTGCTGAGCCTCCCGGTTGGCTATTGCAATCTCAAGAGCCAAGTTAGCAATTGCGGCTCCCTCATTCTCGATTGTCCGGAACAGTTCTTGGTATCGGCCTTTCAAATCGTCGAGTTCCTTTTTGGACTCCTTGTATTTGGCCAAGCTTCCTGACCATGTGTTGAGCTCCTCCTCCTTGGCTGCAATCACCTTCTTCAAGGAGTCGAACTCATCCATTGCAGCCATCTGTCTTTGACGAGCTGCACTCATCTCAATCTCGCGGAGCTTGTTAGCTGTTTTAAGCTGAGCTTCGGCGATCTGTTCCGACGTGGCATGATTGGCTTTGAGATTTTCTATTTCTCTCTTGCCCCGGATCTCCTCGGCTTTGGACAGAGTGTTCCGCTTGGTCTCGATCTGATCCAGTACATACGTGGAGGCTTCGGCAGCTCGGTTGTATGCCTCCATTGCCCGGGTTGCTCTCTCTTGAGCTTCCGTGTTACTGTTGAATGCGTTCATAAGAGCAACCACTCCAGCCACCAATCCGCCCACTGCTGCTGCCACCAATACAACGGGGTTGGCAGCCAGAGCCGCATTCCAAAGCCATGTGGCAGCTGCTGCTGCTTTGGTGAGGATGTTGCTAGCTCCTTGTACGGCATTTTTAGCAGCTATCGCTTTCGTCTCGGCGAGAGTCTGGTTGATGCCAACCAGCTGAACCAAGTTAGATGCAGCTCGATAAGTGGCTTCGGTCTTGGAGAGAGCTGCTTGGAGAGAAGACAAAGAGGAAAGAGCCGTGATGATGGTTATCATCTTCGTCATGGTAGCATTGAGCTCCTCGTTCTCGCTCCCCAGTACCTGAGTGGCTGTGGTCCAAAGGCCCCATACGGAAGTCAAAGCTGACGTGGCGCTGGTAACTGCCTGTATGGTTTCAGTTCCTTTACCAACGTTGGATATAGCTGTATTGACCAGGTCCTCAGCTCCTTTCAGTTCACCGGCTCGTTTAATCATCTCCTTGAACGTCTCAGAACTCGTATCCCCGGACTGAGCCATCTGGATGAGTGTCTGGGTAAGGTCGGAGAGTTCCTGCTTGAGGTTCTCCGTTGCCTTCTCGTAGTTACCAACTGACCGGCGATAGTCCCCGAGTGCCTCCTCCTGAGCTTTGAGCTCCTCGGTGGTTTCTGCAATGCGCTTGCCGAGCTCGGCTTTACGAGCCGCGTCCTGCATTGAGTTGCCCAGCTCTGCAAACTCGGCATTGTCCAAAGCCAGCTGGGTTCTAAGTTTTGCTAAACTTGCCTCCTGTTGGTTCTGGAGCTTAATGTTGTTCTGGATTTGCTTCTGGTACTTGTTCGCCTCGCTGTTGATTGCCTTGATCTGGTTGTCAAGCGCATAGTATTCTTGAGCATTCTCCTCAGTTACTTTGCCGAGAGCCTTCTGCTGGTCTCTCAACTCCTGGGACCGGAGTTTCAATTCGGCTAACGTCTTGAGGGCATCCTCAGCTGTTACACGGACGTTGTAAATTGTATTTTTCTGTTCTTCGGCCATATCACATTCGTATTAGGTCTACTTTGGGTATCTTTCCAGCTTGGAAGTTGTTTATTTTCGAAACGTAGAACCAGAACCCATGCTCTTCCAGCCATATCGGGTTGAACAAGTCCAGACTTTGAATGTCGAACGAGTCCAAAAGAATTTGGACCTGTAGGATCTTTGGTCTTTTGAGTATATTGTTGATGAGCTTGTCGTAGTACTTAGGAACGTAGTATTTCAATTTTTTGAAATACGCCGTGTATAGTCGTACCTGGGTAATGGTGTGGCCTACCCTCACCTTGGGCCGCATATAGTCAGACTTATCTATGTGGACGACCATCGGCTTACTTAGAACATTGTACTCCCAAGTCGTCTTGGTCACTTCCCCGTTCTCCATCCGACCTCTATTGATGGTCCAGATAGGGTAGTTAGCAAGTGTATGAATCTTATTTGTAGTGTCCGCATCATAGAGGCTTTGGTTGAGCCCTGCCAAGAACCCAATTTGGAACAGGAGTTTGGCGGGCTGGAGGTTGACGTCCGGGATGCTGAACTTGTACGAGTCAGTAACGTTGTTGTCCTTATTATCCTCTAACTTCATCTCGTTGGACTGGGCATAGCTGGACAATTGGAACGTAAGTTTGGTGTCCTTTCCTTTTATCAGCTTGTCAGACCAATTCTTCCCGGACGAACTTCGTCTGTTGTAAAACTCCTGAATAGAGTATGCTCTTGCTACCTTTGTGACGGGATTAACGTCGACGGTTAGACCAAACAGCTGGACAAATGCTTTGACTATGTCCCCCAAGCTTTTGAATCCAGTAGAGGCCAGGAGGTCATAGGTTAGTCCGGGTTGGGGCTTATCCCCTGGTGAAGTTTCAGGCACAGGAGGAGCAGTAATGCTGACCGGAAATCTCATGTCAAACGAACTGCCAGGGGAAGTGATTATGGCGAGAGTTCCAGACACCAGTATGTGCTCCCCTGCCTCCATCTGGATGTCGACCGAAGCGCTGCCAGAAGACCCCGATGACCAGGACCTTGTCAACACTACAGCACTGGTTCCGTCGTTCTTGTAGTGGGTAACTTTGACTGACACACTACTCTTTTGGATGGCAGAAATATTGGACCACGAGAATCTAAACGTGATGGTCGTGTCCCATAGAGTCATCCAGCTGAATGTCCCGGATTCGGGGCCTATAGTCAAACGTCCGGCGACCGGGTCACTGAGAGTTACCCCGGGGGAGCCTTTCCATATCACCCCGGTGGGGGTGCCAACCGTGGGATTCCGGATCCAGCCAATTCCGGATGCTCTCGGAGCCTTGGGGTTGTCTGCCAAAACGGGGTAAGTGCAAGGCAAAAACATTTCGGCTCGGTCGACGGGGTCCACGTCGGTCTCGAGACTGTAGCCTGCTCGATCGAAGATCCATGTCACCAAGTCATACCAGTTGAGGTGGGGGTAGAACTTGTCCAACTCACTGACTTGCCTGATTGCCTCCATGGCGAAAGGGGGGAAGTTCGGGTTCTTTTGTAGAGTTGCATACAGCCAAAAGTACAGGACTTTAGCCTCTCCGGGGCCGGAGAGGTATCGCTCAGTCTGTCCCATTGTGTCCGTGTACCACTTGAGGAGGAACATACCATCCCCAGGGTCCTTCGCGTCAGTGTTGTTTAGTGTGTCGAACAGGTCAACGGTTGCCCCGAGGATCTGGACCCCGATCGATGTATCTGATACGTCTACGATGTTCAATACTGCTCCAGCCGGGGATATGAGTGCTCCCTCATAGAATAGTTGGCAAGGAAACTTCATGTATGGCACACCCGAACCTGAGCCAACTACAAAACTGAATTGGAATGCTTGCTCGTTATGGGTCGTCCTGGGCAGACTGATCCGCTGGGAGTACGAGGCATTCCTGTCTTTCAGCTCCGCCAGATTATTGATCTGGTAATTCATCGCAGGAGCATCCAGCGGGAGGTCCAGGGACCAGACCTCGCCGTCAATGCCTTTCATGAGTAGTTCGTAGTTCATATTACCACTGAGTTTGTTCGTCAATAAGCTGGAACTCGTAGCTAACAGTGTTCCTGGGAGTCTTGGTGTCCCAAGTTAAGTCCGTGTCATTTACTAGGACTCGTTGCCATACCCTGTTTGAGACGTTGTACCTTTGAACAAGAGGCGAGAGAGCAATTCCTTTGAGCAAGTTGAAGTCGTTCTCATCAAGCTGTTCTGCTCCTGCTTGGACTATGTTCTTAAACTCCGGAGCTAACTCGCCTCTCGTCTGTGAGGCATAGGGGTCTCTGGAATTCGCTAATACGTATTGGTCTCCCCGGTCAACCTCCTGCGTATACTTCTTGTGTTGCTCAAACATGTAAGTGTCCCATCCGCCTTTCTGGTTTATCCAGCGAATGTAGAATGGGTTGCAAGGTACCTCCGTATTGACGAATATGATTTTCCATGCTTGAGAAGAGTATGCGCTTATAGGAAGTCTGAGTTTTACGTAGTCTGCTTCATCCTCAAATTCGTACACAAGGGGGATGCTGAGTCGGGTAGAAATTTCAAATTGATTTTCGACACCATCATAAAGTTTAACCCAAACGTCGACCGATGTAGCGATCTTTGGTGACCCCAAAAACCCTCTCGGGAATAGGGTGACGTAGTACGGATACCCGTAGTATTTTTTTACATACAGATTCCTGTCGTTGTCAGGAACCCGGTCAGTCAGTACGAGTCCTAAGTATGACTCGGTGAAATTAGCGTTGTAGCCTCGAGCCCTAACTCCCCGGGAGGCATATCGAACATTGAAGTTTCGGTCGCCGATGACTCTGTAAGCATATGCCGATATGAGACTGTAGTCAATGGCAAAGCCGATGAGTTGGTTTGTGTACGGAAATGTTCTCAATCTGTCGTCCCGGAATCCGGCTTTTGCCAAGAAACTGAGGTCGTATTTCTTCGTCGTCCCGAATCCCGAGTCTCTGTAGATGTCGATGCTTTCAGTTAGTGAGTTCGCTGCTTTAACTGGACTGGGGCTATAGTCGACAAAGTTCTTCCCGTAGGCCAAACTCATACCTGTGAGAGTAACCTTCACTCCAGCTGTTGCTCCTTCAATACCTGCAAAAATGACAAGGAAATCGCAGGGGGATCCTGCTGTAACAATTTGCGGTATCTGAACCCTCCACGTCATGTTGGCACCAATTGGTATATTTGTTTTAGCAATCACAGTGGTAAGATTACCCGAACTGGTTGCTTGGAACAAAGCAACGGTGAGTGAAGTGGCACCCACTCCAGCCCCGCTAGAAACCCTAAAAGCATACCATTCCCCGGGTATCACCTTTCTACGGAGAGGAAACTTCACAGAATAGTTGTTACTACTACCTCCACTGTTATCAATTACTTCGACCGCCTCATTGTCTATAATGTTCAACGAGACCATATTGTCCTCGTCAAAGTTCTGAGTCTTGATCTCAAGCCCAGGGGTTAATTTGTCGGTCTCAACTGGTATTTGCGAATATGCTGAGTATAAAGAATCCTCATCCGGTTGATTGGTAATTGCCATATCGCGTTATATTATATATCCGTGGTCCATATTGTTGTCAGGAGTGAATGCCTCTTCAATGAGGACCTCCATTGTCTTGTCCAAATGCTGAGCCAGGTACTCCTCGAAGTTATCAGCGGGAGTGTCGACCAAGTCAACGTAAATGTGATTGCGGTAAAGCTCTGAGCCTTCTCGTTTTATCTTCCATGCAGTGGCATTTCCGAATCGGACCAGGTCCTTGGGATCCGAGAATGTGATGCCTTTGAGCTTTGCCCACTCCATGATGATCTGTCCCAAATTGGCGGGGATCTTTCCAGGACCTCGTCCCCGGATGAGAGTGTAGAAGTAGTTTGGAGCTTCGATCGTTCCCCAAACTGTTTCCCCTTCTCGTCCCGTCTGGACTGTTATCTGAGCATAGGTTCTGCCGGAGGCTTCCTGCCCGGCGTCCTGTGATGCCCGGATGATCTCGTCCCTCATCTGGGTGAGACCCTCAGCCAATATCTGTTCCAGTCCTACCGCCATTTGTTTCTGGGTTTGCGAGCATTGGCTTTCTGCTGAGCCTTACGCTCCAGTTCCTTGTTCAGTCGCTCCCGGAAGAGGTGACTCTGCAAGTTGGTGAAAAGGAGGTTGTACACCTTCCCGTATTTCCATTCCAGAATCTCATCCGGGTCTTTCGAGTAGTCCTTGGCCAGTGCAGTGATGGTGGCCATCTCGCCAACCACCAAAGAGAATTGAGCAATGCCGGCTGCCTTTTCCTCGGCACTGGGCTCGTACTTGAGCTCAGTCTGTTCTCGCTCGATCCAATATTTAATGCCCAGAAGAACCTCATACCAGTACTCGACAATTTCGGAGGTGTTCCTGAGACTCCATTTGACGCCGAGACATTGCATGCCTTCCTTCATCTTGTCAATGTCGGTCATCTCCTTGTCAGTGATGATCCGGCCAAGCTCTATGCGTTGGCCGAACGTCATCTGACCGCCTTGTATGTCGATTCGCTGTATCATACCATTGTATAAATATCACGGAAGGTCCAGACGTCGGGGAACTCGCCCTCAGGTTTTACATTGATTTCAGTTACAATTAAGTCTTCTGTGTCCGGGAATGTATACTCTTTGAGCTTCCATTTTCCCTCTGCATATGCTGGGGTTAGGGGTCTTCCGCATAATATGGCTCCATACGGGTACAATGCCGCGACCAGGATCTTCGGATCAGTGTTAGTGCTTATATATTCGGAGCCTACAGACTTGTCAACGGGTTTTGATTCAGTATTTCCAAAGGTTATCGTAATTCCCCGCATATTAAATCCTTCGTGGATGATGTCTACCAGCCTGACAGGTTTAGGCTTGGGTGGAGCAGGAGGAATGGGCCTATACGCATCGAGACACCATTCTTGCGTTACAGTTAGCTCCAGTCCTACGCTGACCTCGTTGGCATCGAACCGAGGAGACGGATACATAATTCTAATGGTGTTGAATATTTCTGGATGTCTGAGACCTAATTTCGAAGTCTTCAAGAAATACAGGAAAGGCCGGACCATCTGCTCCTCGATTTGGTTCTTTAACTCCAGTCGTCCGATGGTGGGCGAGTTCTGGCTGAACTTCGTGTCGCCTTTGTAGGCATCGTTGGCCATCGGCTCGAACTTGCAGAAGTATATCTGCATGATGGTCCTTTGCTTCTGGTGCCCTCTGTAAGGAATATCATAGTAGCCAGTGGTGGGCTCCTCAACATATACAAAGTCAGACGATACCCGATTGCCGTCCGAGTCTGTTACGAATCTTTCCATCGTGTCTACTTTGACGTTCAGCATTCGAGCCTGGTCACACTCAAAGACGGCCAGAGGATTGACCATCTTGACTATGTCGCGGATGAGGGTTATGATGTCCAGTATCATCGTTTTGCGGGGATTATGATTTTGGCGGACTTCATGCCAGTCGCCTTCGGCTTTATCTCAAATATCATTCGCATGATGAGCATGTCCAGGAAGTCCGGAGATCTGCCGAGTAGCTGCTTCATGGTGTCCTTGGAGATGAGCTCTCGCTTCTGCTCAGCGGAGTTCGTGTTCTTGGACTTGAGCACCGTCATCTCCTGCTTGATTTTCTCCTGAACTTCGGGAGAGCAGATGATGTGGATCTGGCGCTTGTTGATGAGCTCCGCCAGCTTGAATGCGCACTCCGACTTGATGTTGTTGTACGTCTTGGAGTCGATTGCTGATTGTCCTCCGTGAAACTCCCGGATGCCTTTCAGATAGCTCTCCAAGTAGAACCCAAGTCCGTCAGCGTCAGAGACGATGCTGGACCTGGGGACTTTCAGACCGGTAGCCAATTTGGCGATCTTCTCCTCCATCTCCTTGCCTTCCGAGAAGCCTTTGGCGATGGGGATCCGACAGACCATGCCGTCCCAGGTTCCAACCACCCAACTGTCTCTACCTTTCCCGGCAAGGTCAGTGCTAATGAACCGATTGCCCGTCGGGAGTACGAACTCATTGCTGAACATGTCGCACACTGCATCATAGTCGACCAGCCAATTCGGGTCATCGTCATACTCCCAGTTGCCAAATACCAGTCGCTCGATCTGCGATTGGGTCAGGTTCTGGAGAAGACCTTCGATGTATCTGTCCGGGAGAGTCTTGTTGTCCTGGGGCAGAGCTTTGACGAACCGACGCCAGGGAGGCAGCTTGTTCTCCTTCCATGGCTTGTAGTAGTCCGTGTAGAGGAAATTGTTGGACGGGTTGCAGGTGATGAGGAGTTTGGGAGCCAGCTTGTAGACGTCATTCTTCCATCGACCGATAGAAGCCTGGAGGTTGGTCTTCGCCTCGCGGATAAACTCGCCACCCTCTTCGATCCATCCCCGAGTCATCTGCATGGAACCGAACCTCTCATACATGGGGTCACTGGGGTTATACTTGGCATCGATGAGGTAGATGCGGCTTTTGTTGTACAACTCGAAGAAGTTGTATTGACCATTGAAGTGGTAGTAGTCCTCCGTGATACCCCAATGGGCGAATACTTCGTAGAGAGAGGGGATGGTGTATCGGACTAAGTCAGCGGCCGTCTTACGCGCAATAAAATAAAATGTCTCCGGATAGGTGAGGGCATCGCCGGCTATCAAGGAACACCCGAGGTACGATTTGCCAGCACCTTTCGTGCCAGCATACAGAATGTCAGTGACTGAATCATCCAGCCATAACCGAGCCACTTCCTTCTGCTTCTCGTTGCCTTTGGTGTCAAATTGAAGCCGGCGTCCCATTTTATTTTACCTCCATTCCTGTTATCTGCTCGAGAGTGATGCCTCCCGTCAGGTTGACATTTGTCTTGCGTCCTTGAAGCACCTGGATGAGGCTGGCAGCGTACTTGCCAACCAGGGCTCCCTCAATTTGCTGGGAATTGATGGCGTCCTCGATGGTGCCACCAATTGCAGCTGCTACCGGATCCCCCGTGAGTTCCCCGTACTCAACAGGATTGAGTCCAGCGAACAGCCTGAATGACTCGATGGTCATCGGGCGGGAAATGTAGACGCTGCAGTCGTCGCCATTCTTATTCTTGTGAGCCTGGGAGAAATAGTTATCCTGCATGAATTTGCAGTACTCGATGAATGCAAAATAAAGCTCCTCCGCATCGGTGGGCTTTACAAATTCCCCGGCGTCTCGCCTTTTCTGTCCCTCCTCCATATAGGTGAGCGGACTCATTTTATATGTACTTCGTGCCATGCCTCAAATATAATTAAACCTTATACAAATTAAAAATTTATTTCTGCACAACAATCCCCGGAGCGTTTGGCCCCGGGGATCTTTAATTTATTCGCTTACACGAATGAGGGTCACGCCGAACCACAGGAACTTGACCGAAATACCTTGCGGCCAAATCATGCCTTCGTGGACCGTTGCGATGGACGGGGTCCAATTACAGTACTTGGTATTGACTTCCGAGTACAAAGCCCAGTTTTTCCCGAGCTGCTTAAAGTGCTTTGCTTTCATGCTTGTTTGGTTTTAATTTCCGTATACGCGAGTGCCGTCCAGTATTTGTTGGTCAAGAAAAGGCCCAATTTGGCACCAGTCTACTGACTCTGTCAGTTCCACTGACTCTGTCAGTTCTACTGACTCTGTCAGTTCTACTGACTCTGTCAGTTCTACTGACTCTGTCAATTTTACTGACTCTGTCAGTTCTACTGACTCTACTCGCTTACGACTTCTTTTTGAACTTCCGAATCCGACTTTCCGCTCTCTCCATCTGCTTGATGGATCGGGTCAATTTCCGTTTGGGGCTGATCCACCATTGGCGGATCCCGCCGAAAATCGCGAACAGGCCGATAATGGCCAACAGATAAATTGCAATCATTTTCTACGCCTCCTTTCTAATTTGGTTTGTAATTTGCGGACCTCAACCCAGTCCTCATGCCGCATCCATTCCGGACGGGACAGCAGACTCTGCTGTCCACGTGCTATTTGCATGGTTGTCTTTTTCAATTTGCGGGCGTAGTCCAGGACCTCCCGCTCCTCTTTTGAATAGATCCCCAGCCATCGCCGGAACACTCCAAGTTTCCCAGTTGGGGGTAGCCCCAATTTCTCAGTTTTTTCCATAATAAACAATATTTGACCAGTAGTAAACAATAAAATTTCTTATTGTTTCTCACCTAAGTGATTGATATTCAATTGATTA
>OGMU01000241.1_pt1 | contig 30891 bp, 26 predicted proteins | sample 1573331 | NCBI WGS metagenome assembly OGMU01 (sample SAMEA2581990, study PRJEB24529) | metagenome | biome: Human gut stool | place: China | collected 2011
GACCTTTTCAACACCGAAAGCGCGTGAGGTTGAAAGTATGCGAACGCTGAACAAAGAACAGGCCGACCCTCTTGTCGCGGCAATCTGTCGCGGCCAGTTGTGGGCCACGCCGGAAGAAACGGCGGCCTGGCTGAAAACCGAAACCGGGCAGCGCATTGCCGCGCTGAATGCCGAATGCTGACCCTTGGCGGCAAGCCCCTGCAAGTACCCATTTTGCAGGGCGGCATGGGCGTAGGCGTCTCGCTGGGCGGGCTGGCAGGTGCGGTAGCAGCCTGCGGCGGCATGGGGTGCATCTCCACCGCCGATGCAGGCTACCGGGAGCCGGACTTTGCCCGCGACCCGGCAAGCGCCAACCACCGTGCCCTGACAGCGGAAATTAAAAAAGCAAAGCAGATCGCAAAGGGCGCGGGCATGGTAGCCATCAACGCCATGGTGGCAACGCAGGATTATGCGGCCGCGATCCGCACCGCTGTGGAAGCGGGCGTGGACGCGGTGGTGTCCGGCGCGGGCCTGCCGCTGGAGCTGCCCGGCATCGTGGGCACAACGGCTGTTGCCATCGCGCCCATCGTTTCCAGCGGACGGGCCGCAAAGCTCATCCTGCGCCGCTGGGCCAAAGAGTTTGGCCGCACCGCTGATTTTGTGGTGATCGAAGGCTGCAAGGCAGGCGGACACCTCGGTTTTGCCGAAGATGACCTGCTGGCAGGAAAATGCCAGACCCTCGACGAGATCCTGCCCGAAGTGCTGGCTGAGGTGAAGCCTTTCGAGGCTCAGTTCGGCCACGACATCCCGGTCTTCGTGGCCGGAGGTGTCTACACGGGCGAGGACATCGCCCACTATACTAAGATGGGTGCTGCGGGCGCACAGCTCGCCACCCGCTTCATCCCCACCTACGAGTGCGACGCCAGCCAGACCTATAAAGATGTCCTGCTGGCGGCCAATCCCGAAGATGTGCGCATCATCCACAGCCCTGTGGGAATGCCGGGCCGTGCGCTGGCCACTCCGCTGGTGCAGAAGCTTGAACAGGGTCTGCGCTTCCCGCCAAAGCACTGCGCCCGCTGTCTCAAAGCCTGTGAGCCGGCCAAGGTGCCTTACTGCATCACCCACGCCCTCATCGAGGCCGTGAAGGGCAATGTGGAAGAGGGACTCTTCTTCTGCGGGGCCAACGTGGGCCGTCTCGACCGGATGCGCAGTGTCCGGGAGCTGATGGATGAACTGATGGATGATTGGAGGAAACACCAATGAAGCTTGCCATTCTGTATGCCGGTCAGGGCTCTCAGCACCCCGGCATGGGCAAAGACCTTTACGAGAGATACCCCGCGTTCCGGGAGGCGTTCAACGCCGCAGACCTTGACTTTGATTTGGAGAGCGTCTGCTTCGACGATCCGGAAGGCGTTTTGAATCTGACTCAGTACACCCAGCCCTGCATGGTGGCCTTCGCCGCCGGTGTCACGGCTGTCCTGAAGGAAAACGGCGTCAAGGCCGACTATCTGGCCGGTCTGTCGCTGGGCGAATACTCCGCGCTGGAAGCTGCCGGTGTCTTCACGGCCAAGCAGGCTGTGGAGCTGGCTGCCTTCCGCGGCAAAGCCATGGCCGACGCCGCCAAGGGCATCGAGTGCGGCATGACCGCTGTGATGAACCTTGACCGCGACGCACTGGCAAAGTGCTGCGAAGAGGCATCCGTTCTGGGCTGTGTCCAGATCTGCAATTACAACTGCCCGGGCCAGCTGGTCATCGGCGGCGAAAAAGCCGCCGTGGAAAAGGCCGCTGAGCTGGCAAAAGCCGCAGGCGCACGCCGCTGCATCCCGCTGAAGGTCAGCGGTCCCTTCCACACCAAGCTGATGCACCCCGCCGGTGACGCGCTGGCAAAGCGCTTTGCGTCTGAGCACTTCGGCGAGATGGAGACGCCTGTCCTCTTCAACTGCCTCGGCCACGAAAAGGCAGACAGCGACAGCATCCCCGCTCTGCTGGAAAAGCAGGTGCAGAGCAGCGTCTACATGGAAGATACCCTCCGCCGTCTGGGCGAGCTGGGCGTCACCGACATTCTCGAAGTCGGCCCGGGCAAGGCCCTGAGCGGCTTCGTGAAAAAGACGCTGGGCGCAGATGTCCACTGCACCGCTGTCGAGACGGCAGAAGAGCTGGAAGCTTTCCTCACCAGCTGGAAGGAGGCACAGGCATGAGCGAAGAAAAGCTGACCCGTGCCGCCGTCGTCACCGGCGGAAGCCGGGGCATCGGCCGGGCTGTCTGTGTTGCGCTGGCAAAGCAGGGCTGCAATGTGGTGGTCAACTACTGCCACGGTGAGGCCGCTGCCGCCGAGACTGCCGCACTGTGCAAAGAGCTTGGCGTCGAGGCCGTCACCGTGCAGGCCGACGTCTCCACTGCCGAGGGCTGCAAGAAGCTGTTCGAAGAAGCAGTGAATGCCTTTGGCCGGGTGGATATTCTCGTCAACAACGCGGGCGTCACCCGCGACAACCTCATCCTCCGCCTTTCCGAGGAAGATTTTGACACCGTCCTGAACGCCAACCTCAAGGGTGCGTTCCTCTGCTGCAAGGAGGCCGCACGCCGGATGGTGCGCCAGCGCTATGGCCGCATCGTCAACCTGAGCAGCGTGGTGGGTCTGCGGGGCAACGCAGGCCAGACCAACTATTCCGCCAGCAAGGCGGGCCTCATCGGCCTGACCAAGAGCCTCGCCAAGGAGCTGGCCAGCCGGAACGTCACCGTCAACGCGGTGGCTCCCGGCTTCATCGCCACGGATATGACCGCCGCGCTGCCGGAGGCTGTCCGCACCGAGATGTGCAAGACCATCCCGGAGGGACGCGCCGGCCAGCCGGAGGACGTAGCAAACGCGGTGGCCTTCTTCGCCGCCGAACAAAGCAGCTATCTCACCGGGCAGGTGCTCTGTGTGGACGGCGGCATGGCAATGTAAAAAGGAGCTTTTTCTATGGAAAAACGCAGAGTCGTCATCACCGGTCTTGGCACCGTGAACCCTCTTGGAAATAACACCGCTGACAGCTGGGCCGCAGCCCGCGCAGGCAAGTGCGGCATCGGCCCCATCACCCAGTTCGACGCCAGCGAGTTCAAGTGCAAGCTGGCAGGCGAGGTCAAGGGCTTCGACCCCGAGACCGTCGTGGACAAAAAGGAAGCCCGCAAGATGGCCCGCTTCACCCTGCTGGCGCTGGGCGCTGCCGCTGAGGCCATCCAGGACAGCGGCATCGACTGCGAAGCCGAGGCCGAGAACATCGGCGTCATCGTGTCCAGCGGCATCGGCGGTCTGCCCACCATCGAGGAGCAGCACAGCCGCGGCGAGGAAAAGGGCATGGAGAAGGTCAGCCCCTACTTCGTCCCCATGGCTATCGCCAACATGGCGGCAGCACAGATCGCCATCCGCTTCGGCCTCAAGGGGATGTGTACCTGCCCGGTGACGGCCTGCGCAGGCGGCACCAACGCTGTAGGCGATGCTTTCCACCGCATCCGCGACGGCTACGAGCCGGTCATGGTCTGCGGTGGTGCCGAGAGCTGCATCAGCCCGCTGGGCATCGGCGGCTTTACCAGCATGAAGGCCCTCTCCACTGCTACGGACCCTGATGCGGCCAGCCTGCCCTTCGACGCACGGCGCGGCGGCTTTGTGATGGGCGAGGGCAGCGGTGTGCTGGTGCTGGAAGAGCTGGAGCACGCCAAGGCCCGCGGCGCACACATCTATGCCGAAGTCGTGGGCTACGGCGCCAACTGCGACGCCTACCACTTCACGGCTCCCGCACCCGGCGGCGCAGGTGCCATCGGCTGCATGAAGCTGACTCTCAAGGACGGCGGCATTGCCCCCGAGCAGATCGACCACATCAACGCCCATGGCACCGGCACCCACATGAACGACAGCTGCGAGACTGCCGCTATCCACGCCGTCTTCGGCGACCACGCCAAGGACATCGCCGTCGTCAGCACCAAGAGCATGACCGGCCATCTGCTGGGCGGCGCAGGCGGCATCGAGGCCGTGTTCACCGCACTGGCCCTCCGCGACCAGTTCGCGCCGCCCACCATCCACTACGAGCAGCCCGACCCGGAGTGCGATCTGGACTATGTGCCGAATGTGGGCCGTGAGATGAAGATGGAGTACGCTCTGAGCAACAGCCTGGGCTTTGGCGGACACAACGCCTGCCTGGCCTTCAAGAAGTGGGAGGGCTGAGCGATGGCAGAACCCCGCACCGTGCGTGAAAACGCAAACAGCCTGACCAGCGAGGACATCGCGGCCATCCTGCCCCACCGGTATCCCTTCGCCCTCGTGGACCGCATTCTGGACTACGAGCCGGGTCAGTGGGCCATTGGCCGCAAGTGCGTCACCCGCAACGAAGAATTCTTCTGCGGCCACTTCCCGAGCCAGCCGGTCATGCCCGGCGTCCTCATTCTCGAAGCACTGGCCCAGACCGGTGCCGTCGCGGCCCTGAGCCTGCCTGAGAATAAAGGCAAGCTGGCCCTCTTCGGCGGCATCAAGAACGCCCGCTTCCGCAAGCAGGTCACCCCCGGCGATGTGCTCACCCTTCACTGTGAGCTGGTCGAGCAGCGCGGCCCGGTGGGCATCGGCAAAGCGTCCGCCTATGTGGACGGCAAGTGCGCCGCCACCGCAGAGCTGACCTTCGTATTAACGTAAAAAAACAAAAAACAGAGAGGATAGTCATTCCTGAACTATCCTCTCTGTTTTTGCGTGTAAAAAACCTCTCCGTCAGCGCTGACGCGCTGCCACCTCTCCTAGCGAGGAGAGGCTTTGGCATTCCGTAAAGCTTCACCTCTTCGCCAGAGGCTCCCCTCGGTAGGGGAGCTGTCGAGCGAATGCGAGACTGAGAGGTTATCCCTTCGTCGCATACGTCACATCCAGCACCGGGCCGAAGGGGTCGAAGACGAGGCCCTTGATGCCGTTGGCCACCAGCAGCCGCTTCTGCTGGGTGAAGAGCGGCACGGCAACAGCCTGTTCGAGGAGCTGGCGCTCACAGGCGGCCAGCAGAGAGCAGCGGGTGCTGCCGGTGGCTGTGGCGCTGGCCGAGAGCTGGGTGGTGTAAAGGGCGTCGCTGTAGCCGGTCAGCCCGCCGCCGGTGGGGGAGAACTGGGCCAGCGCGGTATAGACACTGCCGCCCTCGGCCTGCACGGGGGCCAGCGCGATGGTGTAGCTGCCGTTTTCGAGCCGCTTCTGGAACTCTTCCGGTTCCACCTCTTCCACCGAGAAGAAGAGCGAAAATTCCTTCTGCCATGCGCTGTTGATGAGCTCGGCGGTGTCACTGAGGCCGCTGCCGGAGGGCAGCAGCAGGGAGACGCGGCCAAAGTCGGAGGGGGAGACGCCGCCGTCGCGGGCGGCGATGTAGAGTGCGCGGGGGTCGCCGAAGGCCGGGCGGACATCGCCCGCCGTCTGCCGGTAGTCGATGCCGTCCACAGTCAGGCCGTCGGGGATGAGGCCCTTTGCCTCCGCGAACAGCCCGCCGCCAGGGACTTCCACCGCCGAAGCGGCTGCACTGCCCAGTGCCTGCCGAAGCTCAGTGGAAGCGAAGATGGAGTCGCAGTTGAAGAGCAGCGCCCATGTGGTGTCGGAGTAGGACACGCTCTGCAGCGAGGTGGGGGTACCGCTGTCGTCGAGGGCGGCGGTGCATTTTTCGTTATTGATGAGCTCTTCGGCGGACTGGCCGGAGCTCGTGGTGTTCTCCACGAGGCGCAGGCTGTCGATTTGGCTCTCCGAAGCCGCCCGGCGGAGAAAAAGGCCGCTGGACGTCCAGTTATAAAGGTAAAAGTGTCCGCTGGAAAGGGTGGAGGCGCTGGTCAGACCGTAGGTCCCTCGGGTGCTGTCAAAAAACGCTTCGTCGCAGGGCATCGCGCCGGGCAGCGTCAGCTTGGAGAGGAACGTCTCGTCGGGCGAGGAGAGCCGGAACACCAGTTTCAGCGGCTCCGCAGCGGTGACACCCAGCGCGCTGGCGGGCTTTTGGCCGACCAGAACGGCGGCGCTGTTCTCGAGGGCAGAGAACTCCACGGCGTAGGGGGAGTTGGTGCCGGGGAGGAACATCCGCTGGAACGCGAAGACGAAATCCTCGGCGGTGATGGCGTAGTCGGTGGGATCTCCCTTCGAGGCGGTATAGGTCAGGCTGTCCTTCAAATAGAATGTATAGGTGAGCCGGTCGGCAGATACCTCCCACTGCTCACACAATTCCGGCGCGAGGCTGCCGTCCGGTGTGCGGCGGACGAGGCCGCTGTAGAGGTTCTCGCAGGCGATGATGTCCGAGGCGCTGGACGCCACCTGCGGGTCAAGGTTCGCGGGGATGGAATCCACGAACCAGGTAAAGCTGTTGGAGCCGGAGCCGCAGGCGGTCAGGCTCAGAACGAAAAACGCAGCCAGTAAAGCCGCGACAAAGCGAAGCTGTCTCAAGAAATGCATCCTTTCGGGCCGATGCGGCCCTGTTTGTCTCAGAAAGTGATAAGAAATATGAAAACTGCACCCGGACAGGCGCAGGAAAATTCTGGTGTCGAGCCGGCGCAATGCTGTTGATGCTGCGCCAAAAATTGAAATCGCTATAAGTGTAACAGAAACAGGCAGAAAAGACAATCGACATTTTGTTGATTTGGGTGGACATTTTGAGCCACGGTTTGTGTTTTTCCGTTGCCAATCGGAAACAAATGGTCTATAATGGGGGACGGCAATGCATTTTCTCCTGCGGCTGTGTGCGGCGGGGGTGCTATGGTAATATACATTTATGGAGGAGGTCCTTTTTTATGCAGAAGGAACAGCAGGAGCTTGCAAACCTCATCAAGGGCAAAAAGGTTGCCTTTATCGGCGCGGGCGTCAGCCATAAGACGCTCATCAAGGAGTTCGTGGAGCTGGGTGCGCACGTCACCCTCTGCGACCAGAAAAAGAGCGTGGAAGATTTCGGCGACTACGCTGCCACCATCAAGGAGCTGGGCATCGATCTGAGCCTCGGCGAGAATTACCTCGACGGTTTCAAGGGGCAGGACATCATCATGCGCACCCCGGGCTTCGTGGGCTATTTCGAGAAGCCTTTGCAGGACGCTATGGCCGCCGGCACCATGGTCACCAGCGAGGTGGAGCTGTTCTTCCAGTTCTGCCCCTGCGAGATCGTGGCCGTGACCGGTTCTGACGGCAAGACCACCACCACCACCCTTATCTCCAAGTTCTACGAGGCCGCAGGCCGCAGGGTGCATCTGGGCGGCAACATCGGCGCAGCCTTGCTGCCCATGCTGCCCGAGGTGAGCCCCGACGACGTGGCCGTGGTGGAACTGTCCAGCTTCCAGCTCATCAGTATGCACCAGAGCCCCAACATCGCCGTCGTCACCAACGTGACCCCCAACCATCTCGACCACCACAAGGATATGCAGGAGTACATCGACGCCAAGCGCAACATCCTGCTCTACCAGAAGCAGCCCTGCCGCGCTGTCCTAGGCTATGAGAACGAGATCAGCCGCTCCATGCAGAAGGACTGCAAGGGCAAGCAGGTCTGGTTCACCCGCCTGCACGAGACGGACAACGGCGCGTTCCTGCGGGATGACGGGATGCTCTGCATGGCAGAGAACGGCGTCGTGACTCCCTTCCTCGCCCAGAAGGACGTGAAACTGCGGGGCCTGCACAACATTGAGAACCTGCTGGCCGCTGCCGCCGCCGTCTGGGGCGAGGTGCCTGTGGAAGCCATCCAGCTGGTGGGCAGTAATTTCACCGGCGTGGAGCACCGCATCGAGCCGGTGCGCGTGCTGGACGGCGTCACTTATTATAATGACTCCATCGGCACCAGCCCCACCCGCACTATCGCCGGTCTGCGCAGCTTCGACCAGAAGGTCATCCTCATCGCAGGCGGCTACGACAAGCACATCCCCTACGAGCCGCTGGCCCCTGAGATCACGGCTCATGTCAAGAACCTCGTGCTGATGGGTGCTACCGGCCCCCGCATCGAGAAGGCCGTGCGCGAAGACCCGAACTTCAACGAGGCCGAGCTGCCCATCCAGCACGCCGACAACATGCAGCACGCCGTGGAGCTGGCCCGCGCCTGCGCAAAGCCCGGTGACATCATCATTCTCTCGCCGGCCAGTGCTTCTTTCGACCTCTACCCGAACTTTGAAGTGCGTGGCCGCGAGTTCAAGAGCATCGTCAACGCGCTGAAGTGATCGCCCAAATCAAAACGCCCCGCCAGAAGCAGCGCTTTTTGAACGCCTGCCGGGGCAAGCTCTGTCTCGGGGCGACCATGCCGCTGGCGTTCGCCCTCTTCGGTAAGAGCCAGCCGGGCCGCTTTTTCGCCGGGCCGACGCTGGCGCTGGATGTCGGCGGCAGCACCGCGTGGCTGGCGGGTCACGCCAACCCCGAGGAGCTGGCGGGCTTTCTGGCTTTCTGCGGCTGTGAGGCCGTGGTGCTGGATGAAGCCGAGTGTCCGCCGCCCACCGGTTGGAAACGGGCAAAGACACACAGCGTCTTCGGCCTTGCGCCGGGGCGTCAGCTGCCGCTGCCTGAGGCGGACGCTTCCCTCTGGCAGAGTCTTGCCAAAAACACAGAACCTGCCGCCGGAAAAGCAGCGGATATGCTCTTCCCTAACAGGCCCTCAAAACGGGACGACTTTTACTCTGAGCTCTGCTCCAAGCGCAGCCGGGGCCTTGCCCGGGTCTGGACGCTGGAACGGGAAGGAAACATCATCTGTACTGTGGGAGCCTACGCGCTGGCAAATGGTCAGGCATACATGGCCTGCGGCGAGACCGTGGAAGCTCTGCGGGGCAAAGGCGTCGGCGGGCGGCTCATCGTCGAGATGGCGAATGCCCTCGCCGCCGAAGGCTGGATGCCTGTCTTCCTGTGCAGCCCCGAGCGGGTACATTTCTATACCCGGCTGGGCTTTGAGAAGATGGGGGAGTATGCACGATATGAAGTACAATAACAATTAAGGATTCATTATAATGTCAATGTTAAATCACTTTTTCGATTATAAACCCGAAGTTCTGGCGCTGGATGAAAAAGCCCTCGAGCTCTGCCAGCCCTACTTCAAGCAGATGGAGGACATCCGCGACTACAACCAGCTCAAGATGCTGAAAGCATTTGCGGACACCCAGATGTCCTCCACCGATATGCTGGGTACCACCGGCTACGGCCTGTGGGACAGCGGCCGCGCCAAGCTCGAGCAGATCTTTGCCGAGGTGATGGGCGCTGAAGATGCACTGGTGCGCAGCCAGTTCCAGAGCGGCACCCACACGCTGGCCGTGGCCCTCTTTGGTTTGCTGCGGGCAGGCGATACCCTGCTGGCTGCCACGGGCCGTCCGTATGACACGCTGGAAGGCGTAATCGGTCTGGATGGCAAGGGCAAAGGCACCGGAACCCTGATGGATTACGGCATCAAGTACGACGAGGCCCCGCTGAAGGCCGACTTTACCCCGGACTATGAGCTCATCGCCCAGAAAGCCCCGGGCGCGAAGGTCTGCCACATCCAGCGCAGCCGCGGCTACCTGCAGCGCAACGCCTTCGACCTCGACACCATCCGCAAGGTCGCCGACACCGCACGTGCCGCCAACCCCGACATCATCATCTTTGTGGACAACTGCTACGGCGAGTTCACCCAGAAGGAAGAACCCTGCCAGGCAGGTGCCGACCTCGTGGTGGGCAGCCTCATCAAGAACCCCGGCGGCGGCATTGCCCCCACCGGCGGCTATATCGCAGGCCGGAAAGACCTCGTGGAGCTCTGCGCCTACCGCCTGAACGCCCCCGGCCTCGGCAAGGAGCTGGGCTGCACCCTCGAGACGCCCCGCGATATGTATCTGGGCTTCTACTACGCCCTACACTGGGCGTAAATGGCCATCAAGACCGCCATTTACGCCCAGTGTATGCTGGAGCTGCTGGGCAAGAATCCAGTGCCGCGCTACTGCGACGACCACAACGACATCGTCACCTGCTTTGATGCAGGCACTGCGGATGCGCTCATCGGCTTCTGTCAGGGCATTCAGGCTGCAAGCCCCGTGGACAGCTATGCCGCCCCGGAACCTTCTCCGGAACCGGGCTACACCGATGAGGTCATCATGGCCAGCGGCAGCTTTACCCAGGGCAGCACCATCGAGCTTTCCTGCGACGGCCCGCTGCGTGAGCCGTATACCTGCTACCTGCAGGGCGGCCTGAACTTCGCCGCCAGCCGCGCAGGCGTCCTGCTGGCTGTGCAGAATGCGTATTTTAAGGACTGAACCTCTCAGTCACCTTCGGCGACAACTCCCCTCTCGAGGGGAGTCTAAGATGAAAAGGATCAAAAAATGCCACGATTAAGCGACCGCGTCGGCACCTTTACCGACTCTGTCATCCGCCGGATGACCCGCATCAACAACCAATACGATTCCATCAACCTGTCGCAGGGCTTCCCTGATTTCGACCCGCCGAAGGAGCTGACCGATGCGCTGGCCAAAGCCGCCCACGACGGCCCCCATCAGTACGCCGTGACCTTCGGTGCGCAGAACTTCCGGGAGGCGCTGGCGAAAAAGACCAGCCCGGCCCTCCACCACGAGGTGGACCCCAACACGGAAATCTGCGTCACCTGCGGCGGCACCGAGGCCATGATGGCCGCCATGATGACCATCTGCAACCCCGGAGACAAGGTGATGGTTCTTCTCGCCGTTTTACGAGAACTACGGCGCAGACGCCATCCTCTCGGGGGCTGAACCCATCTACATCCCATTAGTGCCGCCGGAGTATGAGTTCGATTTGAGCCTCATCGAGAAGGGCTTTGCCGAGGGTGCCAAGGCGCTTATCCTCTGCAACCCCTCCAATCCCTGCGGCAAGGTCTTCCGCCGCGACGAGCTGGAAGCCATCGCCAAGCTTGCCATCAAGTACGACGCTTTTGTGGTGACGGATGAGGTGTACGAGCACATCGTCTACGCCCCGGCAGAGCACATTTGCATGGCCAGCCTGCCCGGTATATTCGAGCACACCATCACCTGCAACTCCCTCTCCAAGACCTACTCCATCACCGGTTGGCGTCTGGGCTACCTCATCGGCCCGGCCTACGTCATCGAGGGCGCCCGCAAGGTGCATGATTTCCTGACTGTCGGTGCAGCCGCACCCCTGCAGGAGGCCGCCGTCGCCGGTCTGACCATGCCCGCAAGCTACTATGAAGGTCTGCGCGCTCTTTACACCGAGAAGCGCGACCACTTCCTTGCCGGGCTGGATGCCATCGGCCTCAAGCACAACGTCCCGCAGGGTACTTATTTTGTCATGATAGACATTTCGGATTTCCTCGCCCTGCCCCAGTTCAAGGGCTGGACCGATCTGGAATTCTGCGAGTGGATGATAAAGAACATCGGTGTGGCGGCTGTCCCCGGTTCGAGCTTCTTCAAAGAGCCGGTCAACCACCTCATCCGGATGCATTTTGCCCGCGGCACCGACGTGCTGGACAAGGCGGTGCATCGTCTGGCAAAGCTGACGGAGCTGCTGAAATATAGCAGTTTGCGTTTTTAATGCACAAGCAACAGCCGCAAACTGCATATCGCAAAGATGCAGTTTTGACCGGCACTATTTTTGAAAATTGCGATAAGAAAGAGGACATCATGCGATTTTTTGCGTGATGTCCTCTTTCTCTATAGAGAGATAGATCTTATCAGCGGCCTTGCCCTCTCAGTCTGTAAGTAAGGGGAGCCGCAGCGTGAAAATGCTGCCCTTGCCGACTTCACTTTGCAATGTGATCTCGCCGTGGTGGAGGTGGGCCAGCTCCTGCGCGATGGTCAGGCCGAGGCCGGTGGAGTCGTGCTTTTTGTCGGCGGTGGTATGGAAGTATCGGTCAAAGACAGCGCTCTGGTCTTCCGGCGCGATGCCGCAGCCGGTGTCCTGTACGCTGACACAGGCCGTTTCGCCCTCGGCGCGGCAGTCCACATGGATGCTGCCCCCGGCGGGAGTATAGTGGATGGCGTTGGTGACAAGGTTCTGGATAATTTGCTGCAACCGCACGCTGTCGCCCCAGACAGGCAGAGGCGTGTCGGCGCTGACATGGAGTTCGACGCCCTTCTGGTCGGCCTCGCTCCGGCAGGCGGCGCAGACGGCGGCGGCTTCTTCGTTGAGGGCGGCGCGGTCTTCGTTGAGCAGGATCTGCTTCTGCTCGAGCTTTGCCGCGAGAAAGAGGTCTTCCGTCAGCCGCCGCAGGAATTCAATGCGCTGACGCAGAGCCGGAAGCAAGGCCGGAAGGGCCTCGGGGGCCGATTCCAGTGTTTCCAGCCCGCCGCTGACGGCGAAGAGAGGGCTGCGAAGGTCGTGAAAAATGTTGAGCATCATGCTCTTGCGGGCCTCGGTCTCGGCGGTCAGCTCTTTTGTCCGCTCTGCCACCCGGGCGTCCAGCTCCCGGGCCAGCTGCTCGGTGCGGTCGAAGAGGAGAGCAAACCTCCGGCAGACGAACACCATGCAGCCGATGGCAAAGGGAAGGTCGTAGAGGCGGGCGCAGCGCAGCAGGTAGAAGGGGACAGACTCCACAAAAAGCACGCTGTCCAGCCCGGGCATCAGCGCCCAGACCCGGAAGCCGGTGGTGACAGCACCGGGCAGGAGCATCAGAGCGGCACCCTCATAGTCTGCATTCACGGCGGCCATTAAGTAATAAAGACAGAGGCACATGCCGGCTACCAGCATCCCGACCCGCAGCGGGGGATAGCTGCTCATGGACAGCGCAAAGAAGACGACGCATCCGGCGGCAAGCGCAAGGAGCCCCCGCCCGGAGCGGGGCAGTTTTACCCCCAGCAGCCCTGCCGCCAGCAGTGCCGAGGCCAGCACAGTGAGGGAGAAGAAGGAGCGGAGGATGCGCTGGAGCAGACGGTTTCGGATGGCCGGGAAGAAGAAGACCATCAGCGCCCAGACGCTCATAATGACGAGGTAGAGCAGGAAGTACCCCAGCTCCGGCAGGTGCTTATAGTGGTAGAGCGCCAGCAGCACCATCCCCATGGTCACAAAGGCCGTCAGAGCGATGAGCTGAGTCATGGTACGGAAGCGGAATGCCCGGGAGGCGAAGGCGGAAGTCATCAGCCATGTCTGGGGGCTGCGGCTGCAGGTGAACACCAGCTCCACCGTCTCGCCGGGCGTGACGTCCAGTGCGTACAGCTCCCCCGAGCGCTCGAGGCTGGTGAGGCTCTCAGGGGCCAGCGGTACCGCTGTGTTGGTGACGCAGAGGGTGAGGGACGGGATGTCTTCCCCCACCGTAAAAGTAAAGTGCCACTGGCCGGGGGCTTCCTGCCGCCAGCCGTCCAGCGCGATACCCTGGGTGGCGTGCTGGGCTGTGAGCACACTGCCGCTGTGCAGATGCTCGAACTGCGCGTTGCCCCAGATACCGGCCAGCACGATAAAGGCCGTAAGCAGGGCGGAGAAAATCAGAATGGGCCATTTTTGCTTCATGGCGATGCCTCCCCTTGTAGATGCGCAAAAAATAAGGTATACTATAGTATAACAAATCGTGCGAAAAAAGGGGAGGGCTGACAGGATGATCCGCGTATTGTTGGTGGAAGATGACCCCGTGATCCGCGACACCACATGCTATTTTCTGAAAAGTCAGCAGAATTTTGAGGTGGTCTGTGCAGAGACGGGCGGCGACGCTTTGAGCCATGCGCGGGAAAAGTTCGATGTCATCCTGATGGACATCCTTCTCCCGGACACCAACGGCGTGGACCTCTGCCAGCGTCTGCGCAGCTGGCACCACTGCCCTATCATCTTCACATCCTGTCTGGACGATACCGATACCATCGTCCGCGCGCTGGAAATGGGCGGCGACGACTTTCTGGCAAAGCCCTATAATAACAAGATCCTGCTGGCCCGCATCATGGCCAACATCCGCCGGGTGCAGATGGACGGCGCAGAGCCCAGCGTCAACGGCTACCACTGCGCGGCCTTCACGCTGGATGCCAACAGCCACAGTGTGGAGAAGGATGGCCGCAGCGTCCATCTGGCCGACATGGAATATCGCATCCTCACCCTCTTCGTCCGCTACCCGAACACCTTCTTCACGGCCAACGAGCTCTACCAGAAGATATGGGGCAAGGAAAGCCTCGGCGATGTGCGGACGGTGCAGGTACATATCCACAATCTCCGCAGCAAGATAGAGCCCGACCCGGCAAAGCCTGTCTACTTAAAAAATGTCTGGGGCAAGGGCTATGTCTTCCAGCCGGACGGCGGCAAGGTTTAAGAATCGTTTTGATGAGAGCGCCGACTTCTTAAGGAAACTTAAGCAGTCGGCGCTCTTTTTGGACTTGTTAAGCAAATAATTAACGAGAATGTCCAGAATTGAACTAAGAAATGGCCAGGATGTTTAAGGATTCTTAAAAGACAGACCTTTGAATTTGTGTTAAATTATTATCGAACGATGTGGGCGGCAGTGCAAGAAGGTCTGCCGCTGCACGGAGCTATGAGAAAGAATAGAGAAGAAGAAAAAGACACGAAGAAAGGAACCACGCAAAATGAACAAGATCTCCCGTAAAGGTTTTCTGAAGATCGCTGCCGCTGCTGCCATGTCTGGTGTGACTGCCGGTGCTCTGGCTGCCTGCAATGCTGCCAGCTCTTCCACCGCCGCACCTGCTGCTTCCGGTGCAGCCGGTACCTACATCCCCGGCACCTATGAGGGTACTGCTGAGGGCATCTCTTCTACCGTCAAGGTCACCATGACCTTCTCCGACAGCGCTGTGACCGACGTTGTGGTCGATACCTCCGGCGAGACCGCTTCTTACGGCGCTGCTGCTGCCGACCAGCTGCGTGAGCAGCTGATGGCTGCAGGCTCTGCTGAGATCGACGGCGTTTCCGGTTCCACCATCACTTCCGACGCTGTCATGAAGGCAGCCAAGAGCTGTTACGCTCAGGCCAAGGGCGAGGCTACTGTGACCTCCGTCCAGCTGCCCACCGGTGACGAAAACGATTGGCTGGGCAAGGAGCCTGACATCGACGAGGCTGCCATCACCGAGACCGTGGACACCGACATCCTCATCGTGGGTGCAGGCAACGGCGGTATATTCGCTGCCGCCTATGCTGCCGCCAACGGCCTGAACTTCCGCGTCATCGAGCAGAACGGCAACGTGCAGGATACCCGTCACTGGTACGGCGCTATCGATTCTGCTGCCGCAAAGGAAGCAGGTGAGAAGCCCGCTGACCGTGCCAAGCTGCTGAGCGAGATCTCCCGCTACGCTTCCGGCAAGTGCGACCAGCGCGTTGTCAAGACCTGGATCAATGAGTCTGCTGCAATGCACGATTTCATGCGCAGCATTCTGGAAGATAAGTACGGCTGGACCTGCGATTTCACTTCCGGCGCGGAGGCAGCATGGCCTGCCGAGAACGCCGAGCACAACACCGATTACCTCTTCCCCGTGCAGGAGCACAACTACATGGCCAGCGAGTCTGCCTCTGGCAAGCCCCGTAACGAGCTGCTGCTGGACTACATCCGTGAGCTGGGCTACGATGTTGACTTCAAGACCTCTCTGGCAAAGCTGGAGAAGGACTCCACTGGCCGCATCACCGGCATCATCGCCCAGAGCACCGAGGATGACCACTTCATCCGCTACAACGCCAACAAGGGCGTTCTGCTGGCCTGCGGCGGCTTCCCCGGCAACCCCTACATGATGGAGCAGCTGGACCCGCTGGGTACCTCCGTCACCACCGCCTGCTCCTACTCTCCGGCCGATAAGGGTTACGGCATCCGTGCCGCTGTCTGGGCCGGTGCAAACCTCGACAAGGAAGCTGCTCCCATGCTGTTCGACCGCGGCATCGTGGCTCCCGGCGTGGACGGCGGTTATGTGGCAAGCGACTCCGCTTTCGGCGGCAAGGCCTTCCCTGGCCCCATCCGCCAGTACAACCCCGGCACTCAGCCTTTCCTGAAGGTCAACCGCAACGGTGAGCGCTTCGCCAACGAGAGCAGCCCCTACAACGATATTGTTTACGCTGCTGCCCATCAGCCGGGCCGTGTCTACGCACAGATCTGCGACGCAAACATTCTGGAGGACGCAAAGCGCTTCCACACCATCGGCTGCTCTGCCCAGACCCGCAATGCCGGCGCAGAGTATATCCAGAAGCAGATGGACAATGCAGAGAAGGAGGGCGTCTTCTTCAAGGCCGACACCATCGACGAGCTGGCCGACAAGCTGGGCTTCACCGGTGAGGCCAAGGATACCTTCCTTGCTACCGTTGAGCGTTACAACGAGCTGTACGACAAGCAGAACGACGAGGACTTCGGCAAGCCCGCTTACCGCCTCAGCGCCATCCGCACCGCACCCTTCTACGGCTGCTGGCTGGGTGCCTCTCTGCTGACCACTGAGCAGGGCATTGCCATCAACGAAAAGGGTCAGGCTCTGGACAACGACAACAAGCCGATGCCCGGCCTGTATGTCACCGGCGATATGTCCGGCTCCTTCTTCGCCAACAACTATCCCTGTCTGATGGCAGGCGTGGCTATGGGCCGCACCCTGACCTACGCCATCAAGGCGATCAAGCAGATGGGCGGTCTGGAATAAGTTATCCCTCAGTGGTACCTGAGCGCATAAGATAAAAAGACACCGCAGAAGTGTGAAAGCTTCTGCGGTGTCTTTCTTTGTCGAAAACCCTCTATACACAAAACCACAAATGGCGAAAAAGTCTTAAAAACAGGCTCAGCACACGGCCCGATGGACGGGCAGCGGCTCCACGATGTCGGGATGGATGCCCTCACGGTAGTCGAGGTCGCCCTGGTCGAGGCCGCGCAGCAGCACTTCGGCGGTGGCGATGTTGGTAGAGATCGGCACACTGTGCATATCGCACAGCCGCAGCAGGTTCTGCTCGCTGCTGCCGTTCTCGGCCTTGAGCGGGTCGCGGAAGAAGAGCACGAGGTCTACTTCGTCGCAGGCCACCCGGGCCGAGATCTGCTGGATACCGCCCAGCTTCCCGGAGAGGTAGCAGTGTACGGGCAGGCCGGTGGCCTGCGTCAGCATCCGACCGGTGGTGCCGGTGGCAATGACTGTGTTGCGGGATAGGATGCCGCTGTAAGCTGTGCAGAACTGCAGCGCCAGCTCTTTGCGGGAATCATGTGCAAGAATAGCAATCGTCATAACGCTCTCTCCTTCATTCCAAGTATAGTGTTGTGGATGGGCGGATATGCTCGGAAGAGTGCTCTCCGCAGTAAAATGATCTGAAAAGTTGAAGTCTTGTGGAGAACAATTCTCGATAAACAGACTAAACAAGTGAGATTGTGTCGAATCACACCTTCATTCTAAGTTTAACCCGCAGAAAGCCCGTATGTCAAGAGGTTTGTTGTGATTTTTGCAAGACAAAATGGCAAAAGTATGACTATAGCTTTGTGGAGAATGGAGAAAATTTGGATACAAGGAATTATTCTCGGATGTATTTGCAAAACTTTTTCAACCAAAAGTGTGCTTGAGAGAAAAACGGTCCATCTCGGTGAAACAAAAATACAGGCCGGGGCATTTGGCCCCGGCCTGTAGGGGAAATTGGAGAAAATTTTCGCCACGGCGGTGCGCTATCCCGGAAAAACCCGAAAATTACCGGGTCTGGCCGTTGCCGTGGATGATGTACTTGTAGCTGCACAGCTCGCCGAGGCCCATGGGTCCCCGGGCGTGGAGCTTCTGGGTGGAGATGCCCATCTCACAGCCAAGGCCGAACTCTCCGCCGTCGGTGAAGCGGGTGGAGCAGTTGACGTAGACGGCGGCACTGTCCACTGCCGCCGTGAAGAGGGCAGCGTGGGCGTTAGTCCGGGTCAGGATGGCTTCGCTGTGGCCGGTGGAGTGAGCCGCGATGTGGGCGATGGCTTCCTCCACGCTGTCCACGATTTTCACCGCAAGGATGTAGTCGAGGAACTCCGTGTCGAAGTCCTTCGGCCCGGCGGGGGTGCCGGGGATGAGGGCGGCAGCGCGCTCGTCCAGCCGCAGTTCCACCGGGTGCAGACCCTGGGCGGTGCGGTCGGGGCCGAGGCGCTGGGCCAGCTTCGGCAGGAATTCGCTCGCAATGGCGCTGTGGACGAGGCAGACTTCCTCGGCGTTGCAGACGCTGGGGCGGCTGGCCTTGGCGTTCTCGATGATGTCCAGCGCCTTGGTCTGGTCGGCGGTGTCGTCCACGAAGATGTGGCAGATGCCGGTGCCGGTCTGGATGCAGGGGACTTTCGCGTTCTCGACGCAGGCACGGATAAGTCCGGCCCCGCCGCGCGGGATGAGCAGGTCCACATAGCCGACGGCGGTCATCAGGGCGTTGGCCGAGGCATGGGTGGTGTCCTCAATGAGGCAGACTGCTGTTTCAGGCAGACCGTTTGCCCGCAGACCCTGCCGCAAGGTCTGAACGATGGCGTTGGCCGAGCGCCACGCCTCTTTGCCGCAGCGGAGGATGCAGACATTGCCGCTCTTGATGGCGAGGGCGGCAGCATCGCTGGTGACGTTGGGGCGGCTCTCGTAGATGATGGCGATGACGCCCATCGGCATGGCAGTCTTCTCGATGACGAGGCCATTGGGACGCTCGATGTGGCTCAGCACCCGGCCCACCGGGTCGGGCAGGGCGGCAACGTCCCGGATGCCCTTGGCCATGGCCTCGATGCGTTGGGGCGTCAGGGCGAGGCGGTCCAGCATGACGTCGCTGATGTGCCCCTTGGCGGCGGCCATGTCCTCGGCGTTGGCGGCGAGGATGGCGTCCATGGACTCAGGGGCGCAGAGGGCATCAGCCATCCCGAGAAGGGCAGAATCACGGGTGCCGCTGTCCGAAAGGGCAACGGCAGTCTTGGCCCCGCGGGCGGCTTCCAGAATTTCCTGTGTGGTCATGTTATGCCTCCTGTCTGTGGGCCGCAAAGCGGGTGCCTGCGGCACGGCCCTCGGCGATGTCATAGAGCAGCTCGGGGTGGGCGCCATTCGCGATGACCATGTCAGCTCCGCTGGAGGTCACCATCCGGGCGGCCCGGAGTTTGGTGGACATTCCGCCGGTACCCAGCGCCGAGCCGGCTCCGTCGGCCAGCGCCATCACTTCGGGCGTGATGTCCTCCACCAGCGGGATGAGCTTTGCGTCCGGGTGGGTGTGGGGGTTGGCAGTGTAGAGGCCGTCGATGTCGCTCAGCAGCACCAGCAGATCAGCTTTGATGCAGCAGGTGACGATGGCGGCGAGGGTGTCATTGTCGCCGATGGAGGTGATCTCGTCGGTGGCGACGGTGTCGTTCTCGTTGATGATGGGCAGTGCGCCCAGCTCCAGCAGACGGGTGAGGGTGTTCTGGATGTTCTCACGGCGGCTGGCGTGCTCGATGTCCACGCCGGTGAGCAAAATCTGCGCCACCGTGTGGTCGTAGGCGCTGAACAGCCGATCGTAGGTGTACATCAGCTCACACTGACCCACGGCGGCACAAGCCTGCTTGGAGGACATATCGGTAGGGCGGGCGGAAAGCGACAGCTTGCCCACACCCATGCCGATAGCACCCGACGACACGAGGATGACCTCATGCCCGGCGTTCTTCAAATCGCTGAGCACTTTCACCAGCTCTTCGGTGTGGCGGATGTTCAGCCGTCCGGTGGAGTGGGCCAGTGTGGAGGTGCCGACTTTGACTACGATGCGCATAGATCAACCCTTCCCCATCTCTTTGGTCTTGTTGTAGGAGGCGATGACGGCGTCCATCACCGCGCCCCGCAGGCCCTTTTCTTCCAGCACCCGCACGCCCTGGATGGTGCTGCCGCCGGGGCTGCACACGGCGTCCTTGAGTGCGCCGGGGTGTTGGCCGCTCTCAAGCACCAGCTTTGCGCTGCCCAGGACCATCTGGGCGGCGTACTCCTGCGCCTTGGCACGGGGCAGGCCGCAGGCCACGCCGCCGTCGGCCAGCGCCTCGATGAACTGGTACACCCAGGCCGGGCCGCAGCCGGACACGCAGCTGGCCGCGTCGATGAGGCTTTCCGGCACAGCATCCAGCCGCCCGGCGGGGGCCATCAATTTCAGGAACTCGGCCTCTTCCTCGGCGGTGACGTTGGAGGTGCAGTACTGGATCATACCGGCCCCCACCGAAGCGGGCGTGTTGGGCATGATGCGGATGACGGGGTAGTCGCCGCCCGCCATCTCCTGAATGCGGGCGATGGACAGGCCCGCCGCCATGCTGCACAGCACGAAGCGGCTGGGCCGTTCGGCCAGCGTGAAGCGGAGCGGTGCCAGCAGCTCCTCCATCATCTGGGGCTTGACGGCTAAGAAGATGAGGTCGCAGCGGCCTGCCACCTCGTCGTTGATGGTGGTGTTGCAGCCCAGCTCAGCGGCCAGAGCCTCTGCCTTGGCGGCGGTGCGGTTGGCGAGCCAGACGTTCTGCGGGTCTGCCGCCTTGCAGACGGCCCGGGCGATAGCTCCGCCCATGTTGCCGCAGCCTAAGAAACCGATGGTATTCAGCATAAGAAAAACCTCTTTCCCAATCAAAAGAACAGGGGAGATGCCCCCCTCTGTGTCTCCATTGTAAGCAGGGCCGGGGGAGAAATCAAGAGGAAAGCCGGAAAATGTCAAAGCTTTTCGGAAAGCTCATAATAGACGCGCTGCGGCGGAGCAGGCTTTTTTGCTGTCCAAATCTTAAGAAAACATAAAAAGTTCATGAAAAAGTCGAAAAAGGTGCTTGCACCTGCACGGGCAGATGAGGTATCATAATAGATAGAAGTTGGAAAACTCCGCACAGAACGGGGCAAACGCGAAAGGATGGGCATTCTCGTGGCACAGACGACAAAACGCGCGCTGGAAGCATCGCTCAAAAAGCTGCTGCTCCGCAAGCCGCTGAATAAGATAACGATAAACGACATTACCGAGGACTGCGGTGTGAACCGCATGACCTTTTACTACCATTTCAAGGATATTTACGATTTGGTGGACTGGATCCTGGTGGAGGATGCCACAGAGGCACTGGAAGGCCATCAGGACTATGAGACGTGGAGCGACGCCTTCCGCGATATGCTGGAAAAGGTGCAGGCCAACCGGGTGCTGGTGCTGAATGTCTACCGCTCCATCAGCCGGGAACAGGTGGAGCAGTATCTCTATAAAATGCTTGACCCTCTGCTGCGGATGTTTATAGAGCGTGAAAACATCCCGGTGCAGGAAGAGGACAAGCAGTTCATCATCGATTTTTATAAGTATGGCTTTGTGGGCATGGTGCTGGAATGGATACGCCGCGATATGAAGACCGAACCAGCCATCATGGCCGAACGGCTCAACACCATGATGCACGGGGATCTGAAGCGGGCGCTGCTGCGCTTCAGCACCGACGGCAGAGCATCAAAAATCGACGACTGATAAAAATTTGAACAAGCAGAGCAGGATGATAGAAAAACTATCACCCTGCTTTTGTTGTTTATAGAACCTTTGTCGGAAAAATGTTAAAGTATTGTCAAAACAAAGGGCTGGCAAAGACCCACACAAGGAGGCAGACTTTTATGAGTATCGCGTTGGAGCCGTTGAGCCATAAGGTACAGCGTACCGCTGTCGGAACGATGGTGGATGTGGCACTGGCTCATGTCAAAAAAGACCGTCAGAAGGCGTTTGCCGAGATGGTGGACGTCGCAAAGCAGTTCTATGGCGACTCGTTCAGCGAGGAGACGTATGAGCACGCCCGCGCAGTGCTGACCGATGCGGACAGCAAGTGGTCGAAGCTCATCAACTGTGTGCTCGACCAGACCGCGCCCAACGTGGCACGCACCACGGCGCTCAACCTTGGCTATGAGGCGTTCTTCCGGGGGACAAAGACCATCCGCGAGAACCGCACAAAGTACCACTGCAATATCCCGTGGCTGATCCTGTTCGACCCCACTTCGGCTTGCAATATGCACTGCGTGGGATGCTGGGCGGGCGAGTACGGCCACAAAAACAACCTCAGCTTTGAGGATATGGACAAAATCATCACCGAGGGCAAGGAGCTGGGGGTCTATCTCTATATGCTCACCGGCGGCGAGCCTCTGGTGCGGAAGGCGGATATTCTCCGTCTGGCAAAAAAGCACAACGATGTGCAGTTTGCGATTTACACGAACTCTACCCTCATCGATGAGCCGTTCTGCGAAGAGGTCGTAAAACTGGGCAATATCGCCTTCATGCTCTCGATCGAGGGAACTCCCTCTACCAATGATGCCCGGCGGGGCGACGGCCACTATGCCGCTGTCATGAATGCGATGGACTTGCTCAAGGCCCACGGGATCCTTTTTGGCACCTCCATCTGCTATACCAGAGACAATCTCGAAGCCGTCACCAGCGACCACTTTATGCGGATGCTCTGCGACAAGGGTGCGCACTTCGGATTCTACTTCCACTATATGCCGGTAGGCAACGAGGCTGCGCCAGAGCTGATGCCCACGCCTGCTCAGCGCAAGTACATGATCGAGCGCATCCGGTATCTCCGCTCAGAGAAGAGCGATATTCCGTTTTATCCGATGGACTTCCAGAACGATGGCGAGTTTGTGGGCGGATGCATCGCAGGCGGACGCAACTATTTTCATATCAATTCGGCGGGCGATGCAGAGCCGTGCGTCTTTATCCACTATTCCAACGCCAACATCCACGACAGCAGCATCCTCGATATTCTCCGCAGCCCGCTCTTCATGGCCTACCACAACGGCCAGCCCTTCAATAAAAATCATCTGCGTCCCTGCCCGATGCTGGAAAACCCCGAGCTTCTGCGCCAGATGGTGCATGACACCGGTGCTCACAGCACCGACTTGCAGTCGCCCGAGAGCGTAGACCACCTCTGCGACAAATGCGGTGCATATGCTGCCGACTGGCAGCCTGTAGCCGACGAGATCTGGTCGCACGTCACCCTCAGGGAGAGCCGGTACGAGAATTACAAGGACTGGGAACCGGCGCATTCCACTGCTCACGCGAAATGACTTTATCGGTCTTTCAAACATAAAAATGCGCAGAAAAGCCCCCATCTTCACCGGCTGAGGCAGCCGGGAGGATGGGGGCTTTATCTTGTTATTTTATTCTTCGCCGGAATCAATGACGATTTCGGTTTCCGTTCCTTCATCTTCTACAGGCGCGGGAGCCGGGTCGCCGGGATCGCCGAACTCGTCGTGGTAGACGGTCATCTGGTCGAGCTGGCCGTTGCGGCGCAGGCCGTGGAAGACCAGCTTCTTGATGACGTCATAGATGACGGCGAACAGCGGCACGCCCACGATCATGCCCACGAAGCCCCACAGACCGCCGAACAGCAGGATGGAGAAGAGCACCCAGAAGCTCGAAAGGCCGGTGGTGTTGCCCAGGATCTTCGGGCCGATGACATTGCCGTCCAGCTGCTGGAGCACCAGCACGAAGAGCACGAACCAGATGGCCTTGATGGGGCTCTGGATGAGGATGAGCAGCGTTGCAGGCACGGCACCGATGAAGGGGCCGAAGAAGGGGATGACGTTGGTGACGCCGATGATGACCGACACCAGCAGCGCGCTCGGGAACTTGAAGATGATGCAGGCAAAGTAGCAGAGCACACCAATGATGGCGGAGTCCATGATCTTGCCGTTGATGAAGCCGCCGAACATCTTGTCTGCGTAGAGGACTTCCTCCTGGATGAGCTGCGCCCAGTGGGGCTTAACGACGCTGTAGAGGATCATTTTGGCCTGTTTGGCGAACTTTTTGCGGCTGGCCAGCAGGTAAACAGCGACGATAAGGCCGATGAGCAGGTTCTTGAACCAGGTCACCACATTCATGACGCCGACGCCCACACCGCTCAGGATGCCTTGTATATTCTGCAGCGAGGGGAGCAGGGTGGTGCGCAGAGTGGTCAGATTGTCAGCAATGGCATCGTAGGCATCGTTGAAATAACCCATCAGTGTCTCATTATCCAAGAAGACTTCCTGTGTGTTCACCCACCGCATGAACCGGGTAATGCTGGTCTGCGCGGTGTAGTAGAGGGAGGTGACGCTTGTGATGAGCTGCGGCACCACCATCATCACGAGGGCGTAGACCACCAGCACACCGAACAGCAGCGTCGCGGCAATGGCAAGCATATTGGCCATGCTGTGGAGCTTTTCGGGGAAGATGCGGTGCAGAAAGCCCTCAATGGTGTTGCACACCGGCTTGAGCAGATAGGCGATGACGGCACCATAGATGAAGGGCATCAGGATGCCGGTCACCTTGGAGACCGCGTCGCCGAACCCGTCGAAGCGGTAGATGAAGAAGAAGAACAGGATGCTTAGACTTATCGCACCAAAGCCCGCGAGCATTCCGTAGATATAGGGCTTGATGTGCGGCTTTTTGTCCATCATGTGTGACTCCATTCCTGCCGCAGACGGCAGGAGCCGGTACGGCGATGTTTAGATTTTGTTGCTGCGGCGCCAGATGTGCATCTTCTCGGCCTCTTTGATAAGCTCCTCGCGGAAGTCGGGGTGTGCCACATTGATGAGGGCTTCGGCCTTCTCCCAGGTGGTCAGACCCTTAAGGTTGACGCAGCCGTATTCGGTGCAGAGGTAATGCAGATTGGCGCGGGTATCGGTGATGATGCTGCCGTTTTCCAGCGTGGGACGGATGCGGCTCTCGAGCTGACCGGTCTTCTTATTAAAGAAGGTGGAAGACAGGCAGATGAAGCTCTTGCCACCCTTGGAAAGGTATGCGCCCAGCACGAAGTCCAGCTGGCCGCCTGCACCGGAAATGTGCTTGACGCCGGCGCTCTCCGCATTCACCTGGCCGAACAGGTCGATGTCCACCGCATTGTTGATGGAGATGAAGTTGTCCAGCGCGGAGATGCTGCGGATGTCGTTGGTGTAATCGACGGGAGCAGACATGCACTCGGGGTTGTTGTTGAGGTAGTCGTACATCTTCTGGGTGCCGGCACCGAAGGCGTAGACCTGACGGCCCTTGTCCAGCTGCTTGTGTGCGCCGGTGATCTTGCCGGCCTTGGCGATGTCCACGAAAGCGTCAACATACATCTCGGTGTGGACGCCCAGGTCCTTCAAATCGCTCTGGGCGATGAGGCTGCCGATGGCGTTGGGCATACCGCCGATGCCCAGCTGCAGGCAGGCACCGTTGGGGATCTGCGGCACGACGAGGTTTGCGACCTTCAAATCGACCTCGGAGGCGGGGCCGGCAGCGGCCATCTGGCCGATGGGCGGATTGTCGCCCTCCACGATGCCGGTGACCTGGGAGATATGGACACAGTTTTCCATACCACCGAGGCAGCGGGGCATATTGGTGTTGACCTCCACGATGATCTTCCGGGCCTTCTCACAGACGGCACCCAGATGGGAAGCGCTGGGGCCGAAGTTGAAGTAGCCGTGCTCGTCCATCGGAGTCACCTGGAAGACGGCGATGTCCAGCGGGTCGGGACTCTCGCGGTAGTAGCGGGGCAGCTCCGAATAGCGGATGGGGGAGTAGAACGAGAAGCCCTGTGCGATGGCTTTGCGCTCAATGCCGCCCATGTGCCAGCTGTTCCAGGTCATGTGGGCAGCGGGGTCGTCGATCTGGAAGATCTCAGGCACCCACATCAAGATGCCGCCGCGGAAATTGACGTTCTCCAGTTCGGGCAGGCGCTTGGCAAGGGCGGCGTCCACGGCCACGGGGGTGTTGACGCACCAGCCGTAATCCACCCAGTCGCCGCTCTTGACCAGAGAAGCAGCCTGTTCGGCAGTCATCTTTTTCTGGGCATACATTTCCATGAAATCCATTATAAACCATCCTCTCCTTTAAGAACATAAAAGAATTGTAAATTTATTATTCACAATTCTACGGGACAAAATCTTAGCCGGAAATTTACCGTTTCTTTCCAGTCCGGACACTGTCTTATCACACCCCGGCGGTATCCTTGGGGTCGGCAGGGCAGGAGCCTCCGGCAGCGGCACACCTGTACAGCTTAGTTATAACATTAACAAACATTATAATCAAGCCCTCTTCCGCGAAAAAATGCCTCGCAGGACAATTTGACTAAATTTCTTAGGTATTTGTGGCGATTGTTTGGTATAGCAAAAACAATTTTTTTCGAAAAAGTACTTGATAAAATTTTGACGATATGGTTTACTAAGGATGTACCAAGATGATGCGCCCCAGTGCGACGTTAATTGACTAAAAATTAACGATATTGCGATGGCGATGCGGCCTGGTACTTGAAGCAGGAACTGAAAAGTGCTATCATGGCAACACCAAATGCGCTTTTCCAAAGCGCGCAAATAAAGGAGACCATATCGATGGCAACAGCAGTTTACCCCGGGTCCTTTGACCCGGTCACGAAAGGACATCTCGACATCATCAAGCGAGCTGCAAAGATAAACGACCAGCTCATTGTGGCAGTGCTCATCAACAGCGCAAAGAACCCTCTGTTTACCGTAGAAGAACGGGTGGCGCTGCTGCGGGAGTGCTGCAAGGACATCCCGAATGTGACGGTGGAGAGCTTCGACGGCCTGACCGTGGAGTTCGCCAAGAAGCGCCACGCTTCGGTGATGGTGCGGGGCCTGCGGGCGGTGACGGATTTCGAAAACGAGATACAGCTTGCCCAGACGAACCACGCACTGATGCCCGGTATCGAGACGATGTTCCTTGCCACCAGCATCAAGTGGAGCTACCTTTCCTCCACCATCGTCAAGGAGGCTGCCCGCTACGGCAGCAACATCTCCAAGTTCGTGACGCCCAACGTAGAGAATGCCATCCACGCCAAAGTGGAGCAGCTCCGGGCGGAAGGAAAGATGTTCTGATACCTTTTATAATGCAGAAAGGCCTTTGGGCTTTTTGATAAATAGTTTTACGAAACCCCGAAACAGATAAATTCAGGAGGCTATTAACATGAAGAAAATTGTTATCGCATCTGCTTGCCGTACCGCTATTGGTAAGTTTGGCGGCACCCTGGCAAACGTCCCTGCTGCAGAGCTGGGCTCCATCGTCATCAAGGAGGCCCTGAACCGTGCTAACGTGAAACCCGAGCAGGTCGATCATGTTTACATGGGCTGCGTCATCCAGGCTGGTCTGGGCCAGAACGTCGCTCGTCAGGCTTCCCTGAAGGCTGGCCTGCCCGTCGAGACTCCTGCTGTCACCGTCAACGTGGTCTGCGGCTCCGGCCTGAACTGCGTGAACATGGCTGCTCAGATGATCGAGGCCGGCGATGCTGACATCGTGGTCGCAGGCGGCATGGAGAACATGGACATGGCTCCCTTCGCAATGATGAAGGGCCGCTACGGCTACCGCATGGGCGCTCCCATGGGCAAGAGCGAGATCGTGGATACCATGGTCAACGATGCTCTGTGGGATGCCTGCGGCTTCAACAAGCACATGGGCATGACCGCTGAGAACGTCTGCACCAACGAGACCTATCAGAAGAAGTACGGCTACAGCCCCATCACCCGCGAGATGCTGGATGATTTCGCTTACCACAGCCAGCTGAAGGCTGACAAGGCCATCAAGGACGGTGCTTTCAAGGATGAGATCGTTCCTGTTGTCATCAAGGGCAAGAAGGGCGATACCGTGTTCGATACCGATGAAGGCCCCCGTCTGAGCGCTCCCGAAGTGCTGGCAAAGCTGAAGCCCGCCTTCACCAAGGACGGCATCGTCACCGCTGCAAACTCCTCCGCTATCAACGATGGCGCAGCTGCTCTGGTCATCATGAGCGAAGAGAAGGCCAAGGAGCTGGGCGTGAAGCCTCTGGCTACCTGGGTCGCAGGTGCTCTGGCAGGCGTCGAGCCTGAGGTCATGGGTCTTGGCCCCATCGCTGCTACCAAGAAGGTCATGGCTAAGACCGGCCTGACCGTTGCTGATATGGATCTGGTCGAGGCCAACGAGGCATTCGCAGCACAGTCCATCGCAGTCGGCGAGGCTCTGGGCTTCGATAAGGACAAGCTGAACGTCAACGGCGGCGCAATCGCTCTGGGCCACCCGGTCGGCGCTTCCGGTGCTCGTATCCTCGTCACCCTGCTGTACGCTATGAAGCATCGTGGTGCTCACAAGGGTCTGGCTACCCTGTGCATCGGCGGCGGCATGGGCTGCGCAACCATCGTCGAGATGGACTAATTTCCCTTTGAAGGGTCACTCCGGATATTGATACAGCCCGGACAGTGGGCGAGACCGGAGACTTGCCCCTTGTCCGGGGGCTGTTTTGAATAAGATATAACCTGAATGGAGGTTTTCACAATGGCATTTGTAAAAACCGAGGTGCAGGGCGCAGTCGAGATCATCACCATCGACCGCCCGAAGGCACTGAACGCCCTGAACCCCGAAGTCCTGGCAGACCTGAAGGCTGCTTTTGAGGCAGTTGACCAGTCCGCCATCCGCTGCATCGTCCTGACCGGCGAAGGCGACAAGAGCTTCGTGGCAGGCGCTGACATCGGCTCCATGAGCACCATGACCAAGGCAGAGGGCGAGGCCTTCGGCAAGCTGGGCAATGATGTGTTCCTGATGATCGAGAGCTTCCCCATCCCCGTCATCGCAGCCGTCAACGGCTTTGCACTGGGCGGCGGCAATGAGCTGGCTATGAGCTGCGACATCCGCATCTGCTCTGACAACGCTGTGTTTGGTCAGCCGGAAGTCGGTCTGGGCATCACCCCGGGCTTCGGCGGTACCCAGCGTCTGGCACGTCTGGTTGGCATGGGCATGGCAAAGCAGCTGGTCTACTCTGCACTGAACATCAAAGCTGACGAGGCTTATCGCATTGGCCTGGTCAACGCAGTGTATCCGCAGGCTGAGCTGATGGAGAATGTCCTGAAGCTGGCCAACAAGATCGCCAAGAACGCTCCCATCGCTGTGCGTAACTGCAAGAAGGCTATCAACGACGGCATCAGCCTCCCCATCGAGAAGGCTGTCGAAGTCGAAGAGAAGCTGTTCGGCGACTGCTTCGAGACTCATGACCAGAAGGAAGGCATGGCCTGCTTCCTGAGCCGTGAAAAGCCGAAGCCCAAGGCAGTGTTCACGAACAACTAAACTAAACCATAACGCCTCTGCAGCGCCTCCCCGGAAAGGGGAGGCACGGAGAGGCACTACATTCAGAAGATATAATAAAGGAGAGATTTCCCATGAAGATCGGTGTTATCGGTGCTGGCACTATGGGCCAGGGCATCGCAAAGGCATTTGCTCAGGTCGAGGGCAACACGGTTGCTCTGTGTGACATCAAGCAGGAGTGGGCCGAGAATGGTCTGGCAAAGATCAAGAAGGGCTATGAAAAGCTGGTCGCTAAGGGCAAGATGACTCAGGAGAAGGCTGACGCTATCGTCGCTGCTATCACCCCGGGCCTGAAGGAAGACCTGTGCGCTGACTGCGACCTCGTCGTTGAGGCTGCTTTCGAGGATATGAAGGTCAAGCAGACCACTTTCGGCGAGCTGGATAAGATCTGCAAGCCCGAGTGCATCTTCGCTTCCAACACCTCTTCTCTGTCCATCACCGAGATCGGCAAGGGTGTCAGCCGTCCTCTGGTCGGTATGCACTTCTTCAACCCCGCAGACCGCATGAAGCTCATCGAGGTCATCGCTGGCTGCAACACTCCCGCTGAGACTGTCGAGAAGATCAAGGAGATTTCCGTTGCCATCGGCAAGCAGCCGGTCCAGGTCAACGAGGCTGCCGGCTTCGTCGTCAACCGCATCCTGATCCCGATGATCAACGAGGCTGCCTTCATCAAGATGGAGGGCGTTTCCAACATCGCCGGCATCGACACCGCTATGAAGCTGGGTGCCAACCACCCGATGGGTCCCCTGGAGCTGGGCGACTTCATCGGCCTGGACATCTGCCTCGCCATTATGGACGTCCTGTACAAGGAGACCGGCGACAGCAAGTATCGTGCATGCCCGCTCATCCGTAAGATGGTCCGCGGCGGCAACCTGGGCTGCAAGTCTGGCAAGGGCTTCTACGTTTACAACGCAGACCGCACCAAGACCCCTGTCGACGAGCTGTAAATTAGTTTGAAATTTCTCTCGGTCGTCCCGAAGAAAACGGCCGGGAGGAATTTGTTTGCACAGGACATGAGTGTAGCTGCCCTGTGCTGAAAGAAAAACATCCGTTAGGAGGATATAGCGATGGATTTTACTCTGTCCAAGCAGCAGCAGATGGTGCAGAAGATGTACCGCGAGTTTGCTGAAAACGAAGTCAAGCCTCTGGCAAAGAAAGTCGATGCCGAAGAGTATTTCCCCAAGGAGACCGTCGAGAAGATGGGCAAGCTGGGCATGATGGGCATTTACTTCCCCACCTCCGTTGGCGGTGCAGGCGGCGACGTCCTGTCCTACGTCATGGCTGTTGAGGAGCTGAGCAAGGTCTGCGGCACCACTGGTGTTATCGTTTCCGCACACACCAGCCTGTGCGCAGCACCTATTTATGAGAACGGCACTCCCGAGCAGAAGGAAAAGTATCTGCCCAAGCTGTGCAGCGGCGAGTGGCTGGGTGCTTTCGGTCTGACCGAGCCGGGCGCTGGTACTGACGCTCAGGGCCAGCAGACCACTGCTGTGGAAGATGGCGATTACTGGGTGCTGAACGGCTCCAAGATCTTCATCACCAACGCAGGCTACGCTGACGTGTTCATCGTCATCGCTGTTACCGATAAGGTCCTCGATAAGAAGGGCCGTCCCACCAAGCTGTGCTCCGCCTTCATCGTGGAGCGTACCGACCCGGGCTTCTCCGTCGGCAAGGCTGAGGATAAGATGGGCATCCGTGGTTCTTCTACCTGCGAGCTGATCTTTGAGGACTGCCGCATCCCGAAGGATCGTATGCTGGGCGTGCGCGGCAAGGGCTTCCAGCTGGCTATGGCTACTCTGGACGGCGGCCGTATCGGTATCGCTTCCCAGGCTCTGGGCATCGCTGAGGGCGCTCTGCAGGAGACCGTCGCTTACGTCAAGGAGCGCAAGCAGTTCGGCCGCAGCATCTCCGCTTTCCAGAACACCCAGTTCGAGCTGGCTGAGATGAAGGCCCGTATCGAGGCTGCAAAGTATCTGGTCTACGCTGCCGCTCTGAAGAAGCAGGAAGCTATGAATGGCGCAAAGGTCCGCTACAGCGTCGAGGCTGCTCAGGCTAAGCTCATCGCAGCCCGCACCGCAAGCGACGTG
>OGMU01000242.1_pt1 | contig 30781 bp, 23 predicted proteins | sample 1573331 | NCBI WGS metagenome assembly OGMU01 (sample SAMEA2581990, study PRJEB24529) | metagenome | biome: Human gut stool | place: China | collected 2011
CGCAAGCAATGCAGATGTATATACATCTGCTCGTTTTGCTCTGCAAAATACTGGTTGGGAACACCCAAACCCTTGAACTGCATCCGTTGGATGCAGGATTAGCGTCTCCAAATGAGAAAGTATATGATTCTAACACATTGTCAGCCATTGGTAAACGACTTTTTCCAGTCAAAAAAGAAAATAGCGATGATTAAAGATGAACATTGCAGAAAAATGTGATACAATAGAAAATGAAAATCCAAACAACAGGAGGAATCCCCTCGTGGCCAACAACGTGAACGTCAAAAAACTGGAAGCTGACCTGTGGGAGTCGGCAGATCTGCTACGTGCAGGCTCTAAACTCACCTCGAACCAATACTGTATGCCGGTACTGGGACTGATTTTTCTGCGCTATGCGTACAGCCGCTTCAAACTGGTAGAGCAGGAGATCCTGAAAGACCGTCCCGTGCGGGGCGGCAGGGTGCTGCCGGTGGAGCAGAGCGACTTTGCCGAGAAGAGTGCACTGTTTCTGCCCAAGGAGGCGCAGTACAATTACTTAGTCAATTTGCCCGCCAGCATCCCGGAGCTGGGGCTGACCGGCATCGAGGGCAATCCTCTGAACAGTCTGGGCGAAGTGGTGAACAACGCCATGGAACTGGTGGAGCAGCAGAGCGAGCAGCTGCAGGGCGTTCTGCCGAAGGACTACACCATCTTCTCGGATGAGCTGCTGGGGGAACTGCTGCGCATCTTCAACAATGATGCATTGGACGATGTGGGCGGCGATGTGATCGGCCGTATCTACGAGTACTTTTTGAATAAGTTTGCCAAGAATGTGGCACAGGATGACGGCGTGTTCTTTACGCCGAAATCGCTGGTGAAAATGATCGTCAATGTGCTGGAGCCTGCCCACGGCGTTCTGTTGGACCCGGCTTGCGGCAGCGGCGGTATGTTTGTGCAGACCGGCGACTTTGTAAACCATGCGGGCATGATCGCCAACAACACCATGACCTTCTACGGACAGGAAAAGGTGGAGTACAATGCCAAGCTCTGTCTGATGAATATGGCTGTGCATGGCCTGACCGGCGTGATCAAGTCCGGCGATGAAGCCAATACCTTCTATCACGATGCCCATAACCTGAACGGCTGCTGCGACTATGTGATGGCAAATCCGCCGTTTAACGTGGATAAGGTCAAGTCGGAGTCGGCGCAGAGTGCCGGGCGGTTGCCCTTTGGCCTGCCCGGCGTGAACAAGGCCAAGGAAATCGGCAACGCAAACTATCTGTGGGTGTCCTATTTCTACTCCTACCTGAACGAGCATGGCCGTGCGGGTTTTGTGATGGCGTCCTCGGCTACCGACAGTCAGGGCAAAGACAAGGACATCCGTGAAAAACTTATCCAGACCGGCCATGTGGACGTGATGATGAGCGTGGGCAACAATTTCTTCTACACCAAAAGTTTGCCCTGTTCGCTGTGGTTTTTGGATAAGGGCAAGCCGGAACATCTGCTGGACACCGTATTGTTCATCGACGCACGCAATTATTATACCGTGGTGGACCGCACTCAGAACGAGTGGAGCGACTGGCAGCTGAAGAACCTCAACGCCATTGTCTGGCTCTATCGCGGCGAGTTGGACAAGTACAAGGCACTTCTGACAGAGTATCACGCAGAGCTGGCAGACGACCACCCCTTTGCAGAGATTCAGGCCGCACTGGAACAAAACGTGCAGGCCAAGCGGGAAGAAGTCAAAGCCGCTGTGGAGGCAGCACCCCGCAAAGAGCGCAAGACCACGCAGGAAAAGTTCGACAAGGCGCTGGAAGCCCTTAACGAGAAGCTGACCGTTGCCAAGGAGGCCGTCTGGCTCACCGAAAAGTTTGGCGAGGGCGTTTATCAGGACATTCCCGGTCTGTGCAAGGTGGCTAGCCGCGACACCATCCTCAACGAGAAAGGCGCATCCCTGACGCCCGGTGCCTATGTGGGCGTTGCACCTGTGGAGGACGACGGTGTGGATTTTGCCCAGCGGATGAAGGAAATCCACAAGGAGCTGCTGGAATTGCAGGCAGAGTCCAACCGCCTGATGGAAACCATCTCGAAGAATCTGGAGGAGATGGGGGCATGATAAAAAGAACATTACAAGAGTTGTGCTTGAATATTACGGATGGCAAGCATGGAGATTGTGAGAATGAGGAAAATTCTGGATATTACTTTATAAGTTGTAAAGATATATTCGATGGACAAATCAATTATAAAAATGCTAGACAGATTACAAAAGCGGATTTTGAGGAAACGCATAAAAGAACTATGTTAGAGGTTGACGATATCCTCCTAACAAATAGTGGGACAATTGGCAGAATGGCCTTTGTTACGGATAGAGAGGCAACCACAAAAACAACTTTCCAAAAGAGTGTTGCTATTATCAAACCAGATAAACAGAAAGTTCTGCCCCGATACCTATATTATCAACTTCAAAATTGTGTACCTCAATTTATAAATAGCTCAAATGGTTCAGCTCAGAAAAACTTGTTGCTTTCGACCATGAGAACATTCCAAATTGAGATCGAAGAAAATCGCGAAAAACAAGAAAAAATTGCGAATACTCTTTCCGCTTATGATGACCTGATTGAAAACAACCAGAAACAAATCAAATTGCTGGAAGAAGCAGCCCAGCGGCTTTATAAAGAGTGGTTTGTGGATCTGCGCTTTCCAGAACATGAAAATACGAAAATTGTGGATGGTGTGCCGGAGGGGTGGAAAAAGAATTGCGCAGAGAAATTTTTTGAAATAACAATTGGCAAAACTCCACCCAGAACAGAAAAACGATGCTTTACGACTGGTAAAAATGGAATTCCATGGGTGTCGATTGCAGACATGGGAAATTCGGGAATGTTTGTCCTTAACACGGCTGAGAATTTGACAGATGATGCAATAAAACAATACAATGTGAAGGTGATTCCTAAAAATGCGGTTCTTCTTAGTTTTAAATTGACAGTTGGAAGAGTTGCAATTGCACCAAACGACATTTGTACAAATGAAGCAATAGCACATTTTAAAGGTAGACGAGAGTGTGAGCGTGAATACACTTACTTCTATTTGAAGAATTTTCACTATGATGAACTTGGAAGCACATCATCAATTTCAAAAGCAGTCAATTCGAAAATAATTAAGGCAATGCCATTTATTATGCCGAGCGAGAAGCTTTTAAAGGAATATTCAAGCAAGACAAAAGATATTTTTGATTTAATCATCTGCAAACAAAAAAATGGACAATAATTTGAAAATAGCGAGAGACCGAATATTGCACAAGTTAATGAGTGGAGAAGTGGAGGTGTGAATATGAAACGGAAAAACCTTGAGCAGATTTTAAAAGAGGAAAAGGTTGATTTAAAAAGAGAATATGAGAGATTATATCATTTATTTTATACTGAAAAATATCCAGATGCTCAAGCAAGATATTACTTTACACTCAGAGAATTTTGTGCTGGAAATTTTATGCAGATCCCGTTCCGGGGAACATGCTTGTCACTGGATGATTTTGAGGAATCTAAAAACCTCTATTTTGAACGTCATCCAAGAAAATTCAATTTGAATTATTTGCTTTTGTTCTGTGAATACTCTTATAATTTGGCATGGTGGCTATACCCTGAAAATCCAAGCTTAAATCATATTGGAGTGCCGAGTCAAGAATATGTGAAACAGGTTCTTCTAGTTGTTGAAAAAATAGGCTATACGAAAGTAAATCAGGGGAATATAGAAATATTTGTTCCTAAAGACCCGGCGGCGATGGCGGTTTCTGAAATTGTAGAAGATGACGTATCATATAGGGTTTTGGAATATAATCATTATAGCTTGAAGGGAGATATTGTACGAAAAAGAGATGTTCTTCGGATTTTAGCAGATAAATTAGAACCACAGAGAAAGCAACTTAAAGGTATAAACAGTAAATTAGAAGATGATGTTTTTGCTTTGTTCAATAATTTAAATATTCGTCATAATAATTGTATGGAGGGAGATAAAAATTATAAAGAGATAGTTGCAAAAATGACACAGGATGAATTGGAAGGTTGGTATGATGAAACATACCAGATGTGTCTGCTGGCATTTTTGGAATTGGACAATGTGGAAAGAACAAAGAAAGTGGCCGAACTAAAGGCGAGCTTTGAAAAATAAAAGCATAGAAGAAAAGAAGGTGTTTCTTTGGTGTATGAAAGTGGTCCTTGGAAAGAGGACTTAAAAAGAAGAAGACAATTATTGCTTCAGTATAATACAAAAGAACACTTTGAAAAAGACGAAGATAAAGCGTATACTGTTATCGAAAAAGCGATTTTCTATTCGGCATTCATCATTCGGAAACTATTAGATTGCAACGGAAAAATGAGTGACGAAGCAGACCAATATGCAATTAAGGTAACCGAGTGGAAACCTACAAGAAAAATTACAGCGATGCACCGTTGGCCCAGAGAAGGAGAATTCGACTGGGAGGAAGGAAGAGCAAAAAATGTCTTGGGAAATAAAGTGTGTAATTGGTTAATACATTCGTTTGTATTCCTTACAGAAGTAAACGAAGATGGAACGATAGGGTCTTTTTTTGTTTCGTCGGATTATGATAAAAATAAAGTGGCCTATCAAGTAGAGATTTCCGAGTGGGAAAAATATATGAAATTCATAGAAACCGATTGGGTTGTATCTTTGCATTCGCATTATGACGAAAAGAAACAAGACTACGTTTTTACCAAGAAAGAGCGTGGGTAATAGGAGGAATAGAAAATGAGCCGCGAATACTCCGAAAATGTCCTTGTTCAGAACAGCGTAGGCAACCTGCTGCAAAACGTTCTGGGCTGGGAGGTCGTGCTGGCTTACAACTCCGAAAAGCTGGGGCCGGATGGGACGTTGGGCCGCACCGGCTATGGGGAAGTGCTGCTGACCCGGTATTTTCGGCAGGCACTTTTGCGGCTGAACCCATGGCTCACCCCGAACCAGCTGGACGAGGTGCAGAAGAAATTCACGGCACACGTTTCCACCGCATCCCTGATGCAGATCAATGAGGAAAAGTATTTTCTGCTGCGGGATGGCATCCCGGTGATGGTCAAGCGGCCGGATGGCCGCACCGAAATCCGCAGCGCGGCGGTGATCGACTTCAAAAACCCGGAAAACAATCATTTCCTCGCCGTAAAAGAAATGAAGATCCACTCGCAGCTGTACCGCCGCAGAACGGACATTGTGGGCTTTGTCAATGGCATTCCGCTGCTGTTCATCGAGCTGAAAAAGCCCACCGTGGATGTGCAGAACGCCTACATAGACAATTATCGGGATTACCTCGATACCATTCCGCAGTTGTTTTATCACAATGCCTTTCTCATGCTGTCCAATGGATTGGAAGCCAAGGTGGGTACGCTTGGCAGCAAGTACGAGTTTTTCCACGAGTGGAAGCGTCTGAAGGAAAGCGATGCAGGCAGCGTGGAACTGAAAACCATGCTGCGGGGCATCTGCGAGAAAAAGACCTTCCTCGATCTGCTGGAAAACTTCATCCTTTACGACCATTCCGGTGGGCGCACCACCAAGATTCTGGCGCGCAACCACCAGTATCTCGGCGTCAACGAGGCCGTCAGTGCTTACGAGAACCGCAAGTTAAAAGACGGCAGGCTGGGTGTGTTCTGGCACACGCAGGGGTCTGGAAAGAGTTATTCGATGGTCTTTCTGGCGCAGAAGATCCGGCGCAAGTTTGCAGGCTCGCCCACCATTGTGGTACTGACCGACCGTGACGAGCTGAACCGGCAGATCAGCGATACCTTTGAAAACTGCGGTCTGCTGGGCAAGACAAAGGCTTCACAGTTCATTGCATCCAGCGGTACAGACCTTGTAAAAAAGCTGCGGGGCAACCCCAGCTTTGTGTTTACCCTGATCCAGAAGTTCAATCTGCCCAAGGAGCCGCCCATCTACCCGGATCACGACATTCTGATTTTGTCGGATGAAGCCCATCGCAGCCAGTACGGCATTTTTGCAGACAACATGATGCACCTGCTGCCCACGGCATCCCGCATCGGCTTTACCGGTACACCGCTTCTGGCGGATGACCATATCACCGAGCGCACCTTTGGCGGGTATCTGTCGGTGTATGATTTCAAGCGGGCAGTGGAGGACGGCGCAACGGTGCCGCTGTATTATGAGAACCGTGCGGATAAGATCGCCCAGTTGGACAAGCCGGAGATCACTGGGCGGATCCTGGATGCCATTGAAGCAGCCGACCTTGATCCCTCGCAGGAGGAAAAGCTGGAACGCGAGTTTGCAAAGGAGATCCATATTCTCACCGCAGATGAACGGCTGCGTTCCATTGCAAAGGACTTTGTGGAGCATTACTCTGACCTTTGGACCAGCGGCAAGGCGATGTTCGTCTGCCTGAATAAGGTCACCTGTGTGCGGATGTACAACTATGTGCAGGAATGCTGGCAGGCAAAGATCATGGAACTGGAAGCCCGGCAGGGCACAGTGACCCAGCAGGAAGCACAGGAGCTTGCCCGCAAACTGGCATGGATGAAAGAAACCGAAATGGCAGTGGTGATCAGTCAGGAGCAGAACGAGGTGCAGACCTTCAAAAAGTGGGGGCTGGATATTCTGCCGTACCGTGCCAAAATGGAAAAACGAGAGCTGGATAAAGAATTCAAGGACAGCAAGAATCCGTTCCGGGTGGTGTTCGTCTGTGCCATGTGGCTGACGGGCTTTGATGTAAAGTGTCTGTCCTGTCTGTATCTGGACAAGCCGTTGAAAGCCCATACCCTGATGCAGACTATTGCTCGTGCAAACCGTGTTTCGGAGGGCAAGAGCAACGGCCTGATCGTGGACTATATTGGTATCGTAAAGGCGCTGCGCAAGGCTCTGGCAGATTATACGGTCAGCAAGAACAGCCCGGCGGGCATTGACCCAACGGTGGACAAAACGGAGCTGATTCAGCACATCCGCACGGTCATCGGAAAAACGGACGGCTTTCTGGCAGAACACGGGTTCCGGCTGCAGGAATTGGTGGACGCACAGGACTTTGAAAAGATGAGCCTTGTACAGGATGCAGTCAACGCGATGTGCGAGACGTTGGAAACCAAGAAAACCTTCCAGACCTATGCGTCTGAACTGGCGCGGCTGTTCCGCTACGCAGACCGTGACGATGTGGACGATGCCGTGCGCGCCCGGAAAAACGCAATTCTCGCCATCTACGAGGGCTTGCAGCAGAAGCGGAAACACGCGGACAATACCGACCTGATGGTGCAGATCAACGGCATCGTCAACGAGTACATCCATGTGGAAAAGCCGGATCAGGAGGCTGTACCTTCCCGGCAATTTGACATCAGCAAAATTGATTTTGAGCTGCTGAGCCGGGAGTTTGCCCACACCCGGCGGAAGAACCTTTTGCTGCGCGATCTGGATGAACTGGTAAACCAGCAGTTGTCGAAGATGCTGTTTGCAAATCCGCAGCGCATTGATTATTATGACCGCTATCAGGAGATTATCGATGCCTACAATGCGGAGCAGAACCGTGCGACCATCGAGAAAACCTTCATGGATCTAATGGAACTGGCCAGTTCGCTGGATATGGAACAGCAGCGCTATGTGCGTGAGGGCTTTTCCAGTGACGAGGAGCTTTCGGTGTACGATTTGCTGTTTTCGGAGAACCTCACGAAGCAGGAAATTGAAACGATCAAGAAGGTGTCTGTGGACTTGTTGACAAAAATCAAACAGCAGATTGCCAAACTCGACCATTGGACGGACAAGCAGGAAACTAAGGCGATTGTGGATAACCTGATTCGCAATACCCTTTGGCAAGAACTTCCCAATAGCTATGATGTAAGCGATATCCAGACCTACCAGAAGAAAATCTACGAGTATGTATATATGCGCTACCCGGACCAAACAAAAATAATCCGAACTTGTTTCCGATAGGAGATGGGTTCGGATTATTTGTTTTCTTCGGAAAATTCAACGCAGGTGTCCGTGGAAGATGAAATCCGAAATCATAGATTGACCGATATAAACCACAACATGATTTCAGGAGGACACGAACGTGAAGTACGATGCAAGAGCTTGCCATTTCAACATGGACACCGGATGCGTGGAGCTTCTGCTCCGGAATGGGAGAAAGATTTTCATCGACTGCACCGGGGTCGAGGATGCACTGGACGTGACCATGGCGCAGAGGACAGAACTGGACTACCTCATCTACAACGATCCGTTGGGCTATGCGGATTTGATTCTGAACGGTGACCCGGAGGAATATTCGAAGAATGTGGCCGGGAGCCATGGGTTAGAAATCTGAATGAATGCTGGACATTGCCGCTTTTTTGAGCTGGTGATGCCCGGCATTTTTTAGTGTTGCCCGATCAATTTTAATGGAATCTTTATACTTCTACAATTTTCTTTACGGCTCCTTTATCTATTCCATGCTAATCTTTATACACACGGATAGGTAAAGGAGCTTTTATGATTCAATATCCTCGTTACAGGCAGCACCGTTTTTCTTCTTTTCAGGTCATTATTGCAGGTTTTGCGGCAGTTGATCTGGTGGGCGCGTTGCTTCTGATGCTTCCGATTGCTGCACAGCAGCGGTGCGTTACACCGTTCCATGAGGCGCTGTTTACTTCCACCTCTGCCCTTTGCGTGACCGGGCTTGTGGTTCAGGATACCGGCAGCTACTGGTCGGCATTCGGGCAGAGCGTAATTCTTCTTCTGATCCAGATTGGAGGATTGGGTGTCATTACGGTGGGCGCTGCCTTTGCGCTGCTTTCCGGGCGAAAGATCTCCCTCAAGCAGCGCAGCACGATGCAGGAAGCTACGGCTGCCCCACAGATGGGCGGCATCGTGCGGCTGACAGGCTTTATTCTGCGGATCACCGCCCTGTTTGAATTGGCCGGTGCTGCACTGCTGCTGCCGACATTTTGCGCCGACTATGGTTTGCGCGGGATCTGGTACGCGCTGTTTCATTCCATTTCGGCGTTCTGCAATGCCGGCTTTGACCTGCTGGGAACAGAGGGGGCAAAATTTGTTTCGCTGACACGGTATGCAGGTGACCCATTGCTTACCACAGTGATCGCGGCCCTGATCGTCTTTGGCGGCCTTGGTTTTCTGACATGGGAGGACATTTGTACATATCGCCTTGATTTTCACCGTTATCGGATGCAGAGCAAGGTGATCCTTGTTACAACAGCATTTCTTCTGGTACTGCCGACGCTGTACTTTTATTGTTTCGAGTTCACGGCAGGCTCTGCCCGGCAGCGCATTTTATTGTCGATGTTCCAATCCGTTACACCCCGTACTGCCGGTTTTAACACCGCTGATCTTGCTGCGATGGGCAGCGCTTCACAGGCATTGATGGTGGTTTTGATGCTGTTGGGCGGTTCGCCCGGCTCTACGGCAGGCGGCATGAAAACCACAACATTTGCCGTTCTGCTGGCCAATATGTGGGCGACCTTCCGCCGCAGAGAAGATGCCGAATTTTTCGGGCGGCGCATAGATGGTTCCGCGGTCAAGAATGCTGCTACGATCGCAGGGATGTATTTGACGCTGTTCTTCCTCGGAGCCTTTGTCATTGCTACGGCAGAGCAGCTGCCGATGTCAGTCTGTTTGTATGAAACTGCTTCGGCTGTGGCAACGGTAGGTCTGACATTGGGCATCACGCCGCAGTTGGGCATCCTTTCGCAGGGGGTGCTGATTGCACTGATGTTTTTGGGACGTGTCGGAGGGCTGACTCTGATTTATGCGGCATTTGGCAGCAGCCCTGCCCACTCTCGTCTGCCGCAGGAGAAAATCGCAATCGGATAAAGGAGGCAACTATGAAATCGATTCTTTTGATTGGGCTTGGCCGTTTTGGCCGCCATATTGCGCAGGAACTGAATGAACTGGGTCATCAGGTCATGGCCATCGACAGCAACGAGGACCGTGTGAACGCCGTGCTTTCCTATGTGACGAATGCACAGATCGGTGACAGCACCAGCGAATACTTTCTGCGCTCCCTTGGTGTCGGCAATTTTGATGTGTGTATCGTAACCATCGGCGGCAATTTTCAAAGCTCACTGGAAACGACATCACTGCTCAAGGAGCTGGGCGCAAAGCTTGTGGTCTCGCGTGCAGAGCGGGATGTACAAGCCAAGTTCCTGCTGCGCAACGGTGCGGATGAAGTGGTCTACCCGGAAAAGCAGCTGGCAAAGTGGGCAGCGATCCGATACAGCTCCGAACACATTCTGGATTATATCGAGCTGCAGGACGACCACGCCATCATGGAAGTGACCATTCCGCCGGAATGGATGGATCGTACGATCGGTGAGATCAATATCCGAAAAAAGTATAACATCAACATTCTTGCACTGAAAAAAGACGGAAAGCTCGATATGAACATCACGCCGGATACGCAGCTGTGCCGGGATGAAAGTATGCTGGTTTTGGGAAAATACGCATCGATCCAGAAGTGTTTCCGGCTCTAAAAAGATAGGACGGATCATATGGATGTCGCTTTGTTATTGATGGTTCTTGGAGTCATGTTGAGTGGTTTTTGGGCAGCAGATGCGCTGGATCACATGCGGAAGGAGATCATTCGACAGGAAGGAAAAAGACGTGGCTGGTGGTCGTGACCATCAAATTGTGCTATACTGTGGGCAAGGCAGGTGATCTTTATGAATCAGAATAACCCACCCACCGAACATATTCTGGCGTGTCTGTCGTCCTCTCCCTCCAATGCAAAGATCGTGCGGACAGCAGCAACGATGGCAAAGGCGTTCGGCGGGACCTTTACAGCTCTGTATGTCCGGACTCCGGATTCGGATCAGATGGGAAAAGAAGACTGTCGGCGCTTGCAGCAGCACATTCGTATGGCAGAGCAGGCAGGTGCCGACATTTCTACGATCTACGGAGATGACATTCCGCAGCAGATCGCAGAGTTTGCCCGGATCTCCGGCATTACAAAAATCGTACTGGGGCGCTCCAGCGCACATCGCCGCCATTTCTGGAGTGGACCGTCACTGACTGAAAAATTGACGCTGACTGCGCCTAATCTGGATATTTATATCATCCCGGATGCTTCTGCAGAGAACGGCTACGGTTCAGGACGGAAGCTGTTCACCCGTCCGCTTCTGCCGTCTGTCCGTGATCTGCTGATCACCGCAGGCATCCTGAGCTGCATCACGCTCATCGGCTTCTTTTTCTTGCAACTGGACTTTGCGCGTTATAATATTATTATGCTCTATATGCTGGGGGTGCTGTTCACCGCATTGTGTACCAGCGGTTACACCTGCGGTGTGCTGGGCTCCATTGCCAGTGTTGCGCTATACAATTTTTTCTTGACGGAACCGCGCCTGACATTCCATGCGTATGACCCCGGTTATCAGGTCACATTTGCCCTGATGCTGACCTCTGCAATCATTACCTGTACGTTGACGACACGGCTGAAAGACCATGCAAAAATGTCTGCGCAGGCAGCCTTCCGGACAAAAATACTGTTTGACACAAATCAGCTTTTACAGAGAGCAAAAAGCGAGGAAGAAATCCTCTCTCAGACAGCGTCCCAGCTGATAAAACTGCTGAACCGGAGCCTGATCGTCTACCCGGAACAAAACGGAGGTCTTGGTTCAGAACAGTTTTTTGGGGTTGACGGGGAAACGGCGCAAAACATCTTTTCTGCACCGGAAGAACGTGATGCAGCAAATTGGACATTTGCAAACAAAAAGCGTTCCGGCGCAGGCACGGATAGCTACCCGGACGCAAAGGGACTTTATCTTGCACTTCGGACCGGAGGCGGCGTGTTTGGAGTGGTTGGGATCGACCTGTCTGAAAAACCGCTGGATGCCTTTGAAAACAGTGTGCTGCTCTCCATTCTGGGCGAAGGTGCGCTGGCCATCGAAAACCGCAGAAACGCACTGGAAAAAGAGCAGGCAACAGTGCAGGCAAAAAATGAAGAGCTGCGGGCAAATCTGCTGCGCACGATCTCCCATGACCTGCGCACCCCGCTGACCTCCATTTCCGGCAATGCCAGCAATCTGCTTTCCAACGGAGAAACGCTGGATACAGAGACCCGGAACAAGATCTGCACCGATATTTTTGACGATGCGCAATGGCTGATCGGTCTGGTGGAAAATCTGCTTTCCATCACCCGCATTGAAGATGGGCGGATGAATCTGCAGATCTCACCGCAGCTGATGGACGAAATGATCGAAGAAGCACTGCATCATGTCAACCGGAAAAGCTGCGAACACACCATCACAACACAGTATGGGGACGAGATTCTCCTGGTCAATGTGGATGCACGGCTGATCATGCAGGTCGTTGTCAATCTGGTGGATAACGCCATCAAATACACCCCCGTGGGTTCGGTTATTCAGATTTCGGCTTACCGGAAAGACCATCAGGTCGTAGTGGAAGTTGCAGATAACGGTCCCGGCATTCCGGATCGCGCAAAAGCACAGGTGTTCGAGATGTTTTATACCGGGCAGAGCCGCATCGCAGACAGCCACCGCAGCCTTGGACTGGGCTTGCCCCTCTGCCGTGCAATCTTGACGGCTCACGGCGGAACATTGACCCTGCGTGATAACATTCCCAATGGCAGTGTCTTTTCCTTTGCACTGCCGCAAAGTGAGGTGAATATTCATGAATAAGCCGTCCATTCTGGTCGTAGAGGATGATGTTCCTGTACGGTGTCTGATCACAACGACCCTGAAGACCCACGGCTATAAATATCTGACTGCTTCCAATGGGGAAACGGCGATCATGATGACTACCAGCCACAACCCGGACATCATGCTGCTGGATCTTGGGCTGCCCGATATAGACGGCATCGAGGTCATCCGCAGCGTCCGCACATGGTCGAACCTGCCCATCATCGTCCTGAGTGCCCGGAGCGAAGATTCTGATAAGATCGAGGCACTGGACAACGGCGCAGACGATTATCTGACAAAGCCGTTTTCCGTGGATGAGCTGCTGGCAAGACTGCGTGTAACGCAGCGCCGATTGAATCTGCTGGCTTCTGACGGTATAAACAGCCCGGTTTTTGTCAATGGTCCTTTGAAGATCGACTTCTCGGCAGGCTGCGTCTGGCTGAGCGAGAATGAATTGCATTTGACCCCCATCGAGTACAAACTGCTGTGTGTGCTGGCGCATAATGTGGGCAAAGTGCTGACGCATACCTCCCTCACGCAGAAAGTATGGGGCAGTACGCAGGAAAATGACATTGCTTCCTTGCGAGTTTACATGGCATCCCTGCGCAAAAAATTGGAACGATACCCGGATGCGCCGCATCTGATTCAGACCCATGTTGGTGTCGGATACCGGATGCTGCGCGCAGAAAACGATGAAGCATAGTAAAAAAAACAGGGTGCGTCCACCCGGACGCACCCTGCCATCGCAATTCACGATTTGATTCGTTGGCAACAACCGTGAATTGCATATCGCAAATCGGTCGTTGAGAATTGCGCTGTTTGTAAAACTTGCGATTAAAGCCACAGACGACAGCGATATGTATAACAGGGCGTTCCCCGTCGGGAACGCTCTGTTTCTCTTTGCTGGGGGTGTGATGAGCCTGCTCCGCCTGCCATGCAACAAATTCTCTTTGCCCTTCCTCGCTGTTTCAGCAGGCAAGGATGGCCGGGTAGAATGCCCGTGCCAGACGGTCGATGACTTCACCGGGATAAGGGGAAGTATTTGTGGACTTTTTCTTTTTGTTCAAACGCACGCTCCTTTGGACATCGGTAAACAGCATATCTATGAAAAGGTCTTCTACGCTGATGTCCAGACCCTTGCAAATACGTTCCAGCGTGTTCAAGGTTGGATTCTGAATGCCGCGCTCAATATGCCCAACGTATGCGGCATTCATGTCACAACGTAAAGCAAAAAGCTTTAGGCTTAACCCCTCTTCTTTGCGTATCTTTCTGATCCGCTCTCCAACAAGGGATGCTAGTTCGGCTGGTTCAGATTCAGGCTGATCTTTCGCTTTTTTCACAGAGAACACCTCATTTGCGGGCAATCATCAGATGCCACGGAACGTAAAGGTGAACTCCACAGGCTTGGTTACATCGGGAATATACTCCGGGTGGACATTGGCACCCCAGCTGTCATCACCGCCGACGCCCATCTGCTCGCCGATGGCACGAATCACCGTGTAATGGACCGGGGGCAGCTCGTAGGGATGCTTGGCACTCTCCATTTCATGGGGAGTGTAGGGCAGCGCAGAGAAAAACATGGGCTTTGCGGCATCTGCGGTAAACAGCAGCCCGCGACCCTTGCGGTCCACTACCTTTGCCCAGCGCACAGCGGTCTTTGCACCGCACTCCTGCGGCACAAGGTACTGTGCCATGTTGTCTGCGACCTTGTTCTGGTAAATGCCCAGCTTTGCACCATGCTGACGATCCCAGTAGGTCTCCGCAGGGCCGTTTCCGTACCACTCCACCGTGTCGTAGTCAGCGTCAATCTTGAACAGTACGCCGAACTCCGGCATTGCTGCAAGTCCTTCCACCGGGTCATAGTGCAGGGTGGTCTGGATGCGGCCATCACCGAACACACGGTACTGCAGGCTGCACTCTGCTGCGGGGCTGGTCTGGAGGTTATAGAGATAGGTCACGACCACGCTGTCGGCTTCCACCTCGCAGGTGGGGTTCTGGAGGATGGTGCCGCCGTGAACAGACGGAATCTCCTTGCCGATGCCCTTGGCGGTAGCGTACAGGCTTGCCAGCTTCCACTGACCGCGAACGCCGCCCATGTTGTTGCCGCAGTCGTTGTCGGTGGGAGCGCGCCAGAAGTTGGGACGGGGAATCTCCTGAATCATCTCCTTGCCGGCATAGCGGTAGGAAGTCAGACCGCCGTTCAGATCGGAGAACAAAACATCGAAATTCTCACCACGGACACCGATGTTGTGTGTACCGTGCGTAACGGTAAACGGCGTGACCTTCTTGCTGGGAATGGAACGAACCACAGCGATCACACCCTGTCCAAAGGCGACTTCATGGCCCTTCTTTGCCCAGCTGGTGTCCTCCTTCAAACGGAAGCTGATGGTCACTGCATATTCACCGGGGAGCGCAGGAACCATAAACGGCAGCGGGAAGCTGGAACGCTCTTCGGGAGCAACATCAATATTGGTCAGTTCCTGCTGCTGATACAGCTTTCCATCACGATGCAGCAGTGCAACGCAGTCGAAAGCATCCGTAGAGGTGAACAGGTTCTTATTCCAGACTTCAAAGCCAGAGTTGTCGATGGAAACGGCGATGTTCTGATAGCAGAACTTGACCTCCTGCATCTTGGGAGAAGGAGCACGGTCACCACCGTAGGCAATGCCGTTCCCGCTGAAATTATAGTCGGTAGGACGCTCGCCGAAGTCGCCGCCGTAGGCTTGGAACCACTTGCCGTAGCGGTCTTTTTTCCAGATGGACTGGTCGATGTAATCCCAGATAAAGCCGCCCTGATAGCCGCAGTCCTTCTGGTCGGCAAGTTCCGTGTACTTGTGCAAAGCACCGTTGGAGTTGCCCATAGCATGAGAGTATTCGCACTCGATATAAGGCCGCTTATCGCCCTGTGCCAGATACTCTTTAATGTCCTTCACAGTGCTGTACATATGGCTCTCGATATCGGTGGTTTCGAGGAAGCGGGGATCATTGACCACACCTTCGTAATGCACCAGACGGGTGTCATCAAAGCGGCGGACCATCTCTGCCATCTGGAGCAGGGTCTCACCGCCAAACGATTCGTTGCCCAGAGACCAGATCAGAACAGCAGGATGATTTTTGTCACGCTGGTAAGTGGAATTCATGCGGTCAAACAAGACAGCTTTCCACTCCGGCTTATCATTGGGCAGAACGCCCTCGATGCCGCGAATGCCCGCCTGATGGATGTCCCATGTGCCATGGGATTCCAAATTGTTCTCTGCGATCAGATACAGACCATACTCGTCGCACAGGTCGTACAGTGCATCCTGATTCTGGTAATGGCTGGTGCGGATGGCATTGATGTTGTTCTGCTTCATGGTGATGATGTCCCGAAGCAGTTCCTCATGGGTGTGTACGCCCACAGCACGACCCGTAATGGAGCTGAACTCATGACGGTTGGCACCCTTGAACACGATGCGCTTGCCGTTGAGCAGCATCCGATTGTTCTTCAACTCGAACTTGCGGAAACCGATTTTCTGCCCGGTCACCTCTACCAGATGGCCTGCATTGTCCAGCAGCTCGATTTCCAGTTCATACAGAGCCGGGTCCTCTGCACTCCACAGGTGGGGGTTCTCCACCGCATGGCTGAACAGAGCAGAGCCGCTGTTCAGTGCGATTTTTTCGGAGAACACTTCCAGTTCACTGCGGCGCAGGGTCAGACGGGCTGCGCCCTTACCCTCCACCTGCAATGCAACTTCCAGCGTGGAATGAGTAAAATCATCCCCGGCAAACAGCGTTTTGACGGATATATCTTCCAGATGCACGGTGGGGATGGCGTACAGCCACACGCTGCGGAAGATGCCGGAGAAGCGGAAGAAGTCTTGATCTTCGCACCAGCTGGAGGAAGTCCACTTGAACACCTGCACAGCAAGTTTGTTCACGCCCGGCTGGAGATAGGGAGTCAGATCGAATGCGTGTGCGGAGAAGCTGTCCTCGGTGTAACCCACATAAGACCCGTTCAGCCAAAGAGCCATGCCGCTTTCCACACCCTCGAACTCGATGTGGACGGGCTTGCCCTGCATGGATTCCGGCAGCTCGAAGTATTTTACATAGCTTGCCACCGGATTGAACCGCTGCGGGATCTCACCCGGCTGTACTTCTTCACGGCCATCCCACGGATACTGAACATTCGCGTACTGGGGAATGTCGTAGCCCTCCATCTGGATGTGTGCCGGAACATGAATGTCATCCCAGCCGCTGCAATCGTAATCTGTCTTTTCAAAGCCGGGGATGGCACTGGTGTAGTTCTTTGCGTAGGCGAATTTCCAGATACCGTCCAGCTTCAGCGCCAAAGAAGAGGAGCCTGTCCGATATTCTTCGCGGGAAGCGTAAGTACGGAAACTTGCATGAGCATTCAGCACGTTTTCCTTGAAAAAGGTGGGGTCTTTTACTTTTGCAAAATCAAATGCAGCCATAGTATTTCCTCGTTTACCTTTTATAATTTTATAATATTTCTCCAGCCTCCCCGGAGGAATCGCCGGATTCCTCCGGGGAACAGCAGATGAAGGAGAAATGATAATGGCTTGTTATCAGTCTGCTTCACGCAGTTTTTCATTTGCTTCTTCGACCTTCATACGAGAGAGAATGAAGGTGATGATGGCATCCAGAGCAAACGGAATCACCAGATACATGATCTTCAGCATATTGATGCAGGAATCCGGCTGAACGGTCAGAGCGCTGTCAAAATGGCTTGCTGCCAGCAGCCAGCCGGTGATGGCAGTACCCAGACCGCCGCCCAGCTTCACACCGAGAGAAGTGCAGGAGTACATCGTGCCATCCACGCGCTTATGCTTCGTCAGCCAAGTATATTCAGAGCAAGCAGCAATCACAGCGTTCATATCGCCCTGCCAGGGACCCTGACCAAGAGCTGCGATTGCAGTAAAGAGCAGCATCAAGGTCACATTGCCGCTGCCCATGTAACCAGCTACAGCAACCAGTGCACGAGAAATCGTTGCCAGAGTATAGCTCATTACATTCAGCTTATACATTCCATTCCACTTTGCAACCAAGGTCGGGGTGAACACCAGTGCGATGATTAGAGGAATGTTGATTGCCCAAGAGAATACACCGAACAGATTCTGGTTGCCAAGGATGTAGGTTGCATAGTAGGTGCCCATGCTGATCATGGCACCGTAGATCTGCTGCAAAATGTAGGTGACGCAAATCATCATATAATATTTGTTACCAGCAAGCAGCTTTGCAGCCTGAACCAGATTGTACTTTTCGTCCTGCTCGATTTCCTTTTTGTCGGTGGTATCCACCAATTCGCCTTCCGGCAGTTCCTTCACGGAGAAAACGGAGAGGGTGTTGACAAGCAGACCGATGATGGCGTAGATGATTGCAACAGTGCGCCAACCGGCAGCACCACCGCCCAATGCCGTAACAGAACCCAGCGTGATGGACTGGATGAGCAGGCTGGTGGCAAAGGCGAACATGAAACGCCAAGAACCCATCTCGACCTGTTCGGCACTGTTCTTCGTGACGAGAGCAGTCAGTGCAGAGTAAGCAATGTTGTTGGCAGTGTAGAATACAGCGTTCAGCAGAGTATATGCGATCAGGAACCATGCGTACTGTGCAAACTGTCCCAGATTGGTCGGGATGGCGAAAATTGCCACCAGCGTAATGGCACAGCCAATGTAGCCGTACAGCATCCAAGGACGGGCTTTGCCCATCTTAGAATGCGTTTTGTCAATCAAAGAACCAAAGAAAATGTCCGTCACACCGTCCAGCAGTTTGGAAACTGCAATCAGAGTGCCGACAATACCGGGGTTCAGGCCAACGGTGTTGGTCAGATAGATCATGACGAAGGAGGACAGGAATGCATACACCACGTTGCCTGCAATATCGCCTGAACCATAGCCGACTTTATTATACCACTTTAGATAACGCTTCTCAGTCATTGTGCTTTCTCCCATCTTGCTTGTTTTGTGTGGGCGCGACCAATCTGCTGCGCACTTCAGACTGGAATCCTCATTACGCAAGTTGCCCAAATCTCTTGCGTTTCGTCTGAAAATATTATAGAATCTAATGGAACGAAAAGATATAGACAAGATGGAACAAAATATGCACAAAATCAAAGAGTTTGTAATTTTTTGATAGAACATTTTCCAAATCACTGTAAAATCTCTGAAGATGAGGAGGACGCAGGGATGTATTTCAACTCAGGATATTTGAACAACTCCCGTTTGGATTTCAAAGACTACTCAAAGCCGCTGGTCGTAGGCAGCTGCGGCACTTATCGCTTGAAAAAACGCCCTAAGCTACCTACTTTTTGGGCGAAGGGTCGCAGAGACTATCAAATCCTCTATGTGGCATCTGGTAAAGCACACTTCTGGTTCGATGGTGTTGAGGAAGTGGTGACTTCTGGACACATGGTGCTTTATCAGCCGAAAGAAATCCAGAAGTATGTCTACTATGTAGAAGATCATCCAGAGGTGTTCTGGATTCACTTTACAGGATATGATGTCAAAAACATCCTGAACTATCACGGAATACCCTTGGACAAGCACGTTTTTTACAGCGGCACACTGCCGGATTACAAAATGCTGTTCCGAAAGATCATCCGGGAACTGCAACAATGTGAATATGGCTATGAAGACTATATTGCTTCTCTCTTCAACATCATTCTGCTTTTAGTAAGCAGGCAACAGCAGGAAAGCGAGAAAACAACTACAAGCATCCCCGAAGAGATCGAAGCCGCCGTTGCCTACTTTAACGAGAATTATAATACAAAGGTCAGTGTGGACGATTACGCAGAATCGCTGCATATCAGTACGAACTGGTTTATCCGTAATTTTAAGCTGTACATGAAAATAAGCCCTGCACAATACATCCTGTCCCTTCGGATGGTAAATGCACAAAGCTTATTGGAGAACACCGAATACAATATTGGAGAAATTGCAGAGATCGTAGGGTATGATAACCCACTCTATTTTAGCCGGGTATTCAAGAAAGAGTATGGTGTCAGTCCGGCACAGTACCGAAAGAATCTGGAAGAATCTACTGAAAAATGAGAAAGATTCCTTATAAATAAGGAGAGTAGAACCATGCCGATAAAAAATGCGATCCACAGCCAACAAGTCTACGACCCAACGGATGAATCCATCATGGCAGAGCAGGAACTTTGCATGGAGCGGCTGTATGCTTATAATCATACCCGCCCTTCCGAACACGCAAAACGGGAGCAGCTTTTGAAAGAAATGCTTGCAGAGTGCGGCGCAGGCTGCTGGATCGAGCCGCCGTTTCACGCCAACTGGGGTGGAAAGCACGTTCACATGGGCGATTATGTCTATGCCAACTTCGGGCTGACCTGCGTGGATGATACCCATATCTACATCGGGGAGCACACCATGATAGGTCCGAACTGTGTCCTTGCAACCGCAAACCACCCGATCCTGCCGGAACTGCGTGAGAAAGCATACCAGTACAATCTGCCCATCCGCATTGGACGCAACTGCTGGCTGGGTGCTGGCGTGATCGTGGTGCCGGGTGTTACCATTGGGGATAATACGGTGATCGGTGCGGGAAGCGTTGTGACAAAGGACATTCCTGCTAACGTAGTGGCGGTAGGAAACCCATGCCGTGTGCTGCGCACCATCAGCGAACACGACAAAGAGTATTTCTATCGGGATCGAAAAATCAACTGGGGAACGCTTTAACCATAGGAGGTCTCTTCATGTTAGAGCATTTTTTCAAATCGCTAGTTGCAACAGTTTCTGACCCTTACCAATGCAATCGCATTACAGATGCGTTGGCGGCAGCTGGAATTAAATTCTATTGTAAATCCAAAGATGTCAATCGGCATAACACATTTGACCAAGCAAGAATTGGAACCCTCGGCATAAAACCGCAGTATGTCACAGAGGTGTTTGTGGACAAAGAAAATGCTGATATGGCTCTACACATTATACATACCCTGTCATAAGCCCGGAGTTCCCCCTGCGAACCAAACATTCCAATATAAAAAAGGACGCTGCCGCCTCTGGGTGAGAGGTTGCAGCGTCCTTTTGGTATCAGAGGGTGAATGGTCTGTCAGAACGAACGGCTCTCAGCGAATTGGATACTTTTAGCTTGCATTTTCCTGTTCGTCAAGAATGCGCCAGCCGTCCATCAAATCTGAATTTTCCATAATAAAGGTGTGGGAAGTATCCTGTCCCCACGAGTTGTCGTATTTCAGCATCAGATAATCGCTCAACTCGGTTCGATTTTTGAACTTCAACAAGCGATACGGCTCCTGAAAAGCGACCTTTTCGACGAAATATACTGCATCCGATGTGGGAAGCATAACGCCGACATGACCGATCATAAGAGAATTGTCCGTTTCAGAGAACTGATCGTGCAGGACTACGGAGACGAGACGGATCTTATCATCTTCTACGAAGGAGAGACCGCGTTTCTTCCATTCCTGTTGAATCGTTTTCAAATGAGTAGGAATATCGGTCGTATTAGTGGTTTTAACTGGGGCGAACAGCGCATCAAATTTTTGCCGTTCGTCGCCGCAAAGGGATTCCGGGTCAGAATCCAGTGTTTCATAGTCCATAAACAGGGTGTCCTCGGCTGAGTCAAGGTCTGCCTTGCCCGTGACAGTGATAAAATCACCGAACAGCCCACAAGCGGTAATCCGACAGTTCCAGCCGGGGAAGGTGTCATATTTTTCCGTCCATGCGTCCTGCATGGAGTAAGGATCGTATTTCAGATCCGAAGGCTTGGCATTTTCAAACCCTGTGGTGAGCCATGCCGGGTCCACAGCATTGTTGAACTTTTGCACATGATCAAAGAAGGTCTGTATCCGCAGGTCGGATACGCCGGCATTCTGCAAAAGTTTGGAAAGAAGATCCTGTGTATCTGAATCTGCTAAATTGGAGTATTCGATTTGCTGAAGGACGGGCTGAGAAGCTTTTTGAGTGCAGCCCCCTGCCAGCGCACCGCAAAAAAGTGCAGCGGAGCAGACAAGAAAAGTTCGACGTTTCAAAAATGGTCACCTCGTTGTGTTTTTCGGAAAATTTCTTTGAGTGCCGGAGTCTCCACCATAGGCGAAGAGAGCAATGGTGGAGGTCTCGTAACGAATGGTATCACAGATAAACAAAAAAAATCAATGACTTCTGTCGTATTTGACCATATATAATGTTGCAGTATCCATATCCCATACGGCTAACGCCCATTGGAGAAAAGACAATGCAGCAGTTTTCTGAACGATTTTCTTCATGTCGGACACAACAGGAGTATCTTCATCATCCGGGCAGAGCCGGAGAAGAAGGTCTATCTCCAAAGAGCATGAAAAATATTCTTCGAGCAGTTCGCGATTCTTCATCTTCTCCGATTCGTCGGAAAGGATAGGATTCGTATTATTCATCTCTGTTTTATTCTCTTTCTTCTTAATACCTCGTGATTTTACCGGGTCTTGACAAGCGATTATAGAGCCACAAGAATCGTCATTATCACGATTCTTGACACTCTCCTTTGAAGATTCTGCCGAAAAGTTTTTCACATACACCAAACATGGCTTTCCTTGCCCTCGGCGTTTTCGTTCAATCAAACCAAATTCTTCAAGTTCCCGGAGCAGTCTGGTCGCTTTGTTGTCTGCGCAACGAAAAGTCCTCTTGACATCCTCAATCGTGAAGATGATGAACACTCGACCTTTTTTGTCAAACCATTCATTTTTAACAGAAAGACTCATGCGGTCAAGCAAGATGCCGTACAGAGTTTTGGCATCGGTTGACAGATCTTGAAACCGCTGCTCCTGAAAAAGAGCCTTTGGAACGCGGAAGAACGAAAAGAGTTCTCCGGCCTGTCCGTAAAAGTAGTCAAGGGTCATACGGTTGTGTCAAGGATGAAAAAACAACGATGATTCATTGACATGGTTGACAAATCCTCCTTATGGATAATTCGTGCAAACAAAAAGCGCAACTTCGATTGATGAAAATCGAAATTGCGCGATGTAACTTAGCTGGGGGAGAAAAGTCATTTGTCGGGGTCGTTTGACCACAATTTGACCACAAAAGGAATGAAACGTCTTGACATCCAATGAAACAGAATGGTATAATGCATTTGAAATTTAACGATACTGCGTCTAGGCAGTATCGGATTGTACATTGTGTTTTCGAGAGAAGCACAATGGGGTTCAAGAGGCCGTGAGTTCGATTCTCGCCACTCGGACCAAAGCTCTTCAGTCGAGAGACTGAAGAGCTTTTTGTTATATCTGGAACTTTTGCAAACAACAGAGCCGCAGTCTTTTGGGAGACTGCGGCTCTGTTTTATACTGCTTTATTTGCCCTCTGCGCGGAGTTTCGCGTCCTTTTCCAGCAGAGGCTTGAGGTATTGGCCGGTAAAGCTGCCCGGCACCTCGGCCACCTGCTCCGGCGTACCCTCGGCGACGATGAGGCCGCCGGCACTGCCGCCCTCGGGGCCGAGGTCGATGATGTCGTCGGCGCACTTGATGAGGTCGAGGTTGTGTTCGATGACGATGACGGTGTTGCCTGCATCCACCAGCTTCTGCAGCACCTCGATGAGGCGGTGGACATCAGCCATGTGGAGGCCGGTAGTCGGCTCGTCGAGGATATACACGGTCTTACCCGTGCTGCGGCGGGCCAGCTCGTTGGCCAGCTTGACACGCTGCGCCTCGCCGCCCGAAAGGGTCGTGGCGCTCTGCCCCAGCGTGACATACCCCAGGCCCACGTCCAACAGCGTCTGCAGCTTGCGGGCGATTTTCGGCTGGTTGGCGAAGAAGACGACCGCCTCTTCCACGGTCATGTTCAGCACGTCAGAGATGGTCTTTTCTTTATACTTGACTTCCAGCGTCTCGCGGTTGTAGCGTGCGCCCTTGCAGACCTCGCAGGGCACGTAGACGTCCGGCAGGAAGTGCATCTCGATTTGGAGGATGCCGTTGCCCTCGCAGGCCTCGCAGCGGCCGCCCCGGACGTTGAAGCTGAACCGTCCCGGGCCGTAGCCCCGCATTTTGGCGTCCTGCGTCTGGGAAAAGACCGTGCGGATGTCGTTGAACACGCCGGTATAGGTGGCGGGGTTGGAGCGGGGCGTGCGGCCGATGGGCTGCTGGTCGATACCGATGACCTTATCCACGAACTCGAGGCCCTCTACCCCATCGCACTTGCCAGCGCGGGAGCGGGCGCCGTTCAGCTCACAGGCGAGGGTCTTATACAAAATCTCGTTGATGAGGCTCGACTTGCCCGAGCCGGAGATGCCCGTCACGCAGACGAACTCGCCCAGCGGAAATTTTACATCGATGTTGCGCAGATTGTTTTCGCGTGCACCCTTCACCGTGAGGAAATTGCCGTTGCCAGGGCGGCGGGTCTGCGGCACCTCGATGCGCTTACGGCCCGACAGATAGTCGCCGGTGATGCTGCGCTTGGCCTTGCAGATGTCCTTGACGGAGCCTGCGGCCACGATCTCGCCGCCGTGGACGCCCGCGCCCGGGCCGACATCCACGATATAATCGGCGCTGCGCATGGTATCCTCGTCGTGCTCGACCACGATGACCGTATTGCCGAGGTCGCGGAGATTTTTCAGCGTTGCGATGAGTTTATCGTTGTCGCGCTGGTGCAGGCCGATGGACGGCTCATCCAGCACGTACAACACACCCGACAGAGCGCTTCCGATTTGGGTGGTCAGGCGGATGCGCTGGCTCTCGCCGCCGGACAGGGTGCCTGCCGACCGAGCCAGTGTGAGGTAATCGAGGCCCACGCTCTGCAAAAACTGCAGGCGGTTCTTGATCTCCTTCATGATCTGGCCGCCGATCTGCCTCTGCTTCTCGGTCAGGTGAGGCTCATTTTCGGCAATGAATTTCAGCTCATCCCGGATGGACATTTCGCAGAACTCGCTGATGTTCTTATCCCCAACGGTCACTGCCAGCACCACCGGCTTCAGGCGCTTGCCGTGGCAGTCCGGGCACTCCACGCCGGACATGAAGCTGCCGATTTCTTCCTTCATCCACTCGCTGTTGGTCTCGCGGAAGCGGCGCTCAAGGTTCTCGACGATGCCCTCAAAGGTATTATAATAGACGCCGCTGCCGAACTCATTCGTGCGGTGCATCTCGATTTTTTCTTCGTTGGTGCCGTAGAGCAGGGCGTTGACGGCTTCAGTGCTCATCTCTTTGATGGGCGTATCCAGCGTAAAGCCGTATTTTTTGCCCAGTCCCAGATAATACATCTCGGCTACAGAGCCTTCGGCGTAGTACCAGCCGCTGGCCTTGACAGCCCCCTCCCGAATCGAGAGGTCCCGGTTGGGCAGGATGCGCCCTTCGTCCACCCGCATGAAGGTGCCGAGGCCGGTACACTTCTCGCAGGCACCCAGAGGGTTATTGAAGGAGAAGAGCCGGGGTGACAAATCGCTGATGGAAATGCCGTGCTCAGGGCAGGCGAAATTCTGGCTGAAGGTCATGCACTCGCCGCCGATGACATCCACCTCAGCCACGCCGTCGGTAAGGGCAAGCGCCGTTTCCAGCGAGTCAGCCAGACGGCCGCGGATGCCCTTGCGCATGGCAAGACGGTCAACGACGATCTCCACGGTGTGCTTGATGTTCTTTTCCAGCGCGATCTCCTCGTCGAGGTCGTACATGTTACCGTCGATTTTTACGCGGGCGTAACCGGCGCGGCGGGCGGCGTCCAGCTCTTTCTGCTGGGTGCCTTTGCGCTGACGGACGACAGGCGCGAGGACCTGGAACTTCGTCCCCTCTTCCAGCTTGAGCACAGCGTCCACCATCTCATCCACGCTCTGCTGGCTGATGACCCGCCCACACACCGGGCAGTGCGGCACGCCCACACGGGCGTACAAAAGGCGCAGATAATCGTAAATTTCCGTCACGGTACCCACGGTGGAGCGGGGGTTGTGGCTGGTGGTCTTCTGGTCGATGGAAATGGCCGGAGACAGGCCGGTGATCTCGTCCACATCGGGCTTGTCCATCCGGCCAAGGAACATCCGGGCGTAGCTGGACAGGCTCTCGACATAGCGGCGCTGGCCGTCGGCGTAGATGGTGTCGAAGGCAAGGCTCGATTTGCCCGAGCCGGACAGGCCAGTCATGACGATGAATTTTTCACGCGGGAGGGTCAGATTCACGTTTTTCAGGTTGTGCTCCCGCGCACCCTTGATGACTATTTTATCGTTTGCCAAGGTACTTTCTCCCTCTTCTCTGTGTCTGTGCATGGTTCTGCTTCCGCTCCGTCTCTGCCGAGGAATCCACAGTGGGGTTCTCGCCCCGGCGCAGGCGGTCGATCTGGTCGCGCAGGAAGGCCGCATGCTCAAATTCCAGCAGCTTGGCAGCTTCCTTCATCTCCCGGGTCAGGCGGTCAATGGCGGCTTCGCGCTCGAGCTTGCCCATCCGCCGGGTGTTCATCCTGGCATTCTCAGCCTTGTCGCTGATCTCAATCGAATCCGGGATGGCCTTGACGATGGTCTTCGGGACGATGCCGTGCTCAGCGTTGTAGGCCATCTGGATGGCGCGGCGGCGTTCTGTCTCGGTGATGGCGCGGTCCATGCTGTCCGTCACCTCGTCGGCGTACATGATGACCAGACCTTCGGCGTTGCGGGCGGCGCGGCCGATGGTCTGAATCAGGCTCGTCTCGCTGCGGAGGAAGCCCTCTTTGTCGGCGTCGAGGATGGCCACAAGGCTGACCTCGGGCAAGTCGAGGCCCTCACGCAGCAGGTTGATGCCCACCACCACGTCGATGGTGCCGAGGCGGAGGTCTTTGATGATCTCCATCCGCTCGAAGGTGTCCACCTCATGGTGCATATACTTGACCTTTATCCCCTGTTCAGTAAAGTAATCTGTCAGATCTTCGGCCATTTTCTTGGTCAGCGTCGTGACCAGGACGCGCTCATGCCGCTCGATGCGAGCGTTTATCTCGCCCAGAAGGTCAGTCACCTGCCCCTCTACGGGGCGCACCGAGATGAGCGGATCCAGCAGACCAGTGGGCCGGATGACCTGCTGGGCCACCTGGGTGCTGTTCTTCCGCTCGTACTCGCCGGGGGTGGCCGAGACAAATATCATCTGGTTGAGCTTGGATTCCACTTCCTCGAACTTGAGGGGGCGGTTGTCAAAGGCCGACGGCAGGCGGAAACCGTACTCCACCAGCGTCTTTTTGCGGGCGTAGTCGCCACCGTACATGGCCCGCACCTGCGGCAGGGTGACATGGCTCTCGTCTACGAAGAGCAGGAAGTCGTCCGGGAAATAGTCAAGCAGAGTCGTGGGCATACTGCCCGGCGCACGGCCCGACAGAACGGCAGAATAGTTCTCGATGCCCTTGCAGATACCCACTTCCGTCAGCATCTCAATGTCGTAGTTCGTCCGCTGCTGGATGCGCTGGGCCTCGATGAGCTTGCCTTCCGAGGTGAACTGCTTCACCTGCGCGTCGCACTCGGCGCGAATCTTTTCAATGGCGGCAGCCTTTTTGTCGGCGCTGACGATATAGTGGCTGGCCGGGAAGATGGCAACATGCTTGACCACGTTCTGCTTGGCGCCCGTGAGGGGGTTGAACTCGGTGATGCGGTCGATCTCGTCGCCGAAGAACTCCACCCGGATGGCCAGCTCGCTCATATAAGCCAGATAGATGTCCACGATGTCGCCGTGGACGCGGAACTTATTGCGGATGAAATTGACATCGTTGCGCTCATATTGCAGCGTCACCAGCTTTTCACACAACTCGTCCCGCTCCATCTGCATCCCGGGCCGCAGGCTGATGACCATGCTGCGATAGTCGATGGGGTCGCCCAGCGAGTAGATGCAGGACACCGACGCGACGATGATGACGTCCCGCCGCTCCGAGAGCGCTGCCGTGGCCGAGTGGCGCAGGCGGTCTATCTCGTCGTTGATAGCGCTGTCCTTTTCGATATAGGTATCGGTGCTGGGAATATAGGCCTCCGGCTGGTAGTAGTCGTAGTAGGAGACGAAATATTCCACGGCGTTGTCCGGGAAAAACGAGCGGAACTCGGTGCAGAGCTGGGCGGCCAGCGTCTTGTTGTGGGCCAGCACCAGCGTCGGGCGGTTGCACTGGGCGATGACGTTCGCCATCGTGAAGGTCTTGCCGCTGCCGGTGACGCCCAACAGGGTCTGGCAGCGGTCGCCCCGCTCTACCCCCTCTACCAGCTGTGCGATGGCCTGCGGCTGGTCGCCCGTGGGGGCGTAGGACGACACCAGATGGAATTTTTCCTCTGCCACAAAAAGCTCTCCTTTTCAAAACTACGATTAGTTGTATCTCTCGCAGTCATTATACCACAATTATTTTATAATGTAAATCATTCTCTTCCATATGGGCGTAACATTGCGCCGGTCTCGAAGTCGTAGAAAGGCAGGCGGTTGGATTCCCGCATGGAGAAGTAGTCGTTTTCGGCGAGGATGATGTGGTCCCGCAGGCGTATCTTGACCAGCCCCAGCGCACGGACGATGTTCTCGGTGGCGGCGAGGTCTTCGCGGGAGGGCAGCGGCACACCGTTGGGGTGGTTGTGGCAGAGCACGACGCTTTCTGTCCCGCCCCGGAGCGCCGCCGAGACAACGTCCTTCACCTCGAGACTCACCATCCGGGCGTTCCCCTCTTTGAGCCAGTACACGCTCTTTACCCGGCTGCGGCTGTCCAGCGAAAGGAGCAGAGCTTTCTCCTGTTTTGCCCCGGCGAAGCGGGGTTTCAGGTAAGCCGCCAGCCGCTCAGTAGTCGTCAATGCACCTTCGGTGCTGGTGCGGCTGTGCTCGTAGTACCGGCTCACCTCGGGCAGGAGATGCAGCATCCGGGCGCTGGCCGGGCCGACGCCCGGCACACGGCAAAGTTCTTCTTCACTGGCTTCCAGCACACCGGCAAAGCTGCCGAACCGCTCCAGCAGCGCGTGGGCGATGCCATTGGTATCCCGGCGGGCGTTGGTGATGTAGAGCAGATATTCCAGTGCCTCGTGGGGTGCGAGGCTTTCCAGCCCGTACTGCTCCACCCGGGCGCGCATCCGCTGCCGGTGACCCTCGTGGCTTATGTTCTGTCCTGCCATAGCTGCGCTCCTTTGTTTGTAGTCGTTTCTTTTATAGTACCCCATTTTCGGCAAAAGACAAGAGCCGACAGAAAATATTCTGCGTTGACTTCACGGGGAGAGTAGATTATTATAGGTGTATCAGATACTTTTTATATAAGGAAAACGAACATGAAACAATACACTGCCACCTCCAACGACGAGGGCGTCCGCCTCTCCCGCTTTGTCCAGAGCGTGACCCGCGACTTCCCTACCAGCCTTTTATACAAGAGCTTCCGCAATAAGCGCATCAAGGTCAACGGCAAAAAGGGTGTACCCGAAGACCGCATCAAGGCCGGCGACCTCATCGAGCTCTACATCAACGACGAATTCTTCCCGCCCGAGGGTGCAAAGCCAACCCGCAAGCCCGCCCCCAAAAAGCAGCAGAACCAGCCCAAGGTGACGGTCATCTACGAGGATGAGAACATTGTCGTCCTCTACAAGCCCACCCACCTGCTCTGCCACAGCGACCGTACCGGCGACGCAAACCTTGTGGACGCCTTCACCCAGTATCTGGCCCAGAAGGGCGAGTACGACCCCCAGGGCGAGAACCGCTTCAAGCCCGGCATCTGCAACCGCCTCGACCGCGGCACTGAGGGCCTCGTCATCGCGGCCAAGAGCTACGCCGCCCTCCGGGACATGAACGAGATCATCCGCACCGACCTGCTCAAGAAGGAATACTACACCATCACGGTGGGCATCCCCCAGAGCGGGCGCTTCACTGCATGGTGGGAGCACGACGAGAAGAACAATAAGGTGAGTATCCACGCCCACCAGTCCCAGAACGAGCGCCGCAAGCAGATCATCACCGATGTGGACGTGCTGCGGACGGCTGGCCCCTTCGCCCTCTGCCGCATCGGCCTCATCACCGGCCGCACTCACCAGATACGCGCCCATCTGGCCTATCTGGGCAAGCCGGTGCTGGGCGACATCAAGTACGGCAACCGCAAGATGAATGAGCGCACCGGCACCCGGACGCAAGCCCTCTGCGCCGTCCGTATCAGCTTCCTCGACATCCCCGAGGAAAATACCCTCCACTACCTCTCCGGCAAGGTCATCAAGCTGAAAGACCCGCAGATCGTAAAGCAGTTCGATGGGCTGGACAAGAGCAGGCAGGAGGCTGTTGATGTATCCTGACCGCAAGACCCGTAAGTAAGCCTCTCCCCTCTTTTTGCATTGGAGGTACAGCACCATGCACAAGCCCCGCATCATCTTTTTCGACATCGACGGCACCCTCATCGACATGGAGAAAAAGCGTATTACTGAGCGGACACTGGACGCTCTGCGCCGCTTACAGCAAAACGGCATCCTGCTGGCCATCGCCACCGGGCGTTCTCCGCTCATTGTGCCGAAATTCGACGGCGTGGAGTTCGATGTCTTTCTCACCTACAACGGCTCCTACTGCTACGACCGTCGCGGAGATATTTTTGTCAGCCCCATCCCGCCGCAGGATGTGCAGACGCTGATTCAAAACGCCGCAGCGCTTGGCCGTCCGGTGTCGGTTGCAGGACGGACGCAGCTGCTCTCCAACGGGACGGATGACGATTTGACGGCATATTACGCCATCGGCGGACGAGCGCCGGTCATTTCCGATAAGTTTGATGAAGTCTCCCGAGGTGAAGTTTTCCAGTTGCTGATGGGCTGCCGCGAAAGCGACTGGCCCGCCATTCTCAAAGGCACGAGCGGTGCAAAAATCGCTGCCTGGTGGGACAGGGCGGTGGACATCATCCCCATCTCCGGCGGAAAAGGAGCCGGTATCCAGAAAGTTCTGGCCTATTACGGCCTGACGCCCGAGGATGCAATGGCTTTCGGCGACGGCAACAACGATATAGAAATGTTTCAGGCTGTCGGTCAAAGCGTTGCCATGGGCAACGCCTCTGCCGATTTGAAAGCCATCGCCAGCGAGGTTTGTCGTCCCTGTGCTGAGGATGGTATTTACCACTACTGCAAAGAAAATGGTTTGATTTAAGAAAACAAAAAGAGGCCGCTGTGTTCAACCTCTCAGTCACGGCTTCGCCGTGCTGCCTCCCCTATCGAGGGGAGGCTTTGGCATGGCAGAAAGCCCAATCTCTTCGCCAGAGGCTCCCCTCGGTAGGGGGAGCTGTCGAACGAAGTGAGACTGAGAGGTTGCTTTTACAGCGGCCTCTTAT